>Ga0065711_1045080_pt1 | contig 13705 bp, 7 predicted proteins | sample Hoacrofraction12_FD_59098 | JGI IMG/M metagenome (GOLD analysis project Ga0065711, IMG submission 59098) | Hoatzin crop microbial communities from Cojedes, Venezuela - Epithelial fraction 12 v2 (version 2) | ecosystem: Host-associated > Birds > Digestive system > Esophagus > Crop | place... | reverse complement strand
GCCTACGTCTTAGACACCGATGACGGCATCATCTTAAAGCGAGTTTACCGCAGCAAACAAGACAATGCCGTGGAGTGCCGCAGCATTAACCCGCTGTATGAACCTTTCGATGTTCCTTTGAGCAGCATTTACCGCTTTTGGATCGTGCTCGGAGTGTTCACCTTCAAGTCTTAGCTTTTTGGCAAATTTTCAGCGAATGAGCGGAGAATGGTCAGCTAAATGTACGGACGAAAATGGTCAAAAAACGTTTAGCAAATGCTTAGCAAATGATAAGGATTTTCACATAACACACTGATACTCAAAGGCACATCGTTAGTGTACTATGCAGACGACCACAACGCGTTCGTGCGGGAATGCGACTCGCTGCGCATCGCCGTCATCGACCTCCGCAACGGCGCCCTCTTCCTCACGCAATATTAGTTAGGAGTTAGGTGTTAGGAGTTAGGAGTTAGGAGTTAGGAGTTAGGAGTTGAACCTCGCGCAGAACTCGCAGAACTTTTTTCTCACGCAGATTAAGCGGATTTTGAAGGATTTTTAGGATCATATCCTATGTTTTGAAACAAAAATAGAGGTTTATATCCTATGTTTTGGAACAAAAATAGAGGATTATATCCTATGTTTTGGAACAAAAATAGAGGATTATATCCTATGTTTTGAAACAAAAATAGAGGATTATATCCTATGTTTTGAAACAAAAATAGGCGTTTGTATCCTATGTTTTGAAACAAAAATAGGCGTTTGTATCCTATGTTTTGAAACAAATCATTATCTTTGCAGCAAATTTAAAACTTACGACTTATGTTTGAACGACAGATAATGACCCACCTCCGCCAATGGAAAGAAGCCAAAAACCGAAAGCCTTTGGTTTTGCGAGGAGCACGTCAGGTAGGAAAGACCACCATCGTTAATGCTTTTGGGAAGGAGTTTGACAACTACCTTTACTTCAACCTTGATTTGGAGAACGACAAAGCGCTCTTGGAACGCGAACTGCCACTCGATGATTTAATCGACTCGTGTTTTGCCAGATTGGGGCTAAAAAAGGAACTTGGCAGCACTCTGTTTTTTATCGATGAGATTCAAAATTCGCCAAAAACCATTTCGAAGCTTCGTTACTTTAAGGAAAACCGACCGGACCTTCACGTGATATCAGCAGGTTCATTGCTGGAAAATGTCGTTGACGTAAAGACCTCATTTCCAGTTGGGAGAGTTGACTATATGGCGCTCCGCCCCTGTTCGTTCTTTGAGTTTCTCACGGCAATGGGAAAACAGAACCTGCGCTATTTCATAGACCGCCCGCAGCAAAGTGCGACCGTCCACAACGAGCTGATGTCACTCTTTGACCAATACGCCATTGTAGGAGGCATGCCCGAAGCCGTTCAGGCATACGCAGACACGCACGATGTATTAGCTTTAGACAACATCTACGAGAGCCTGGTACAGGGTTACAAAGATGATGCTGAAAAGTACGTGGCGAAAGAAAAATTGGCTGATGTCGTGCGTTTTCTAATAAGTTCAGCGTGGACTAAAGCGGGGCAAACCATAACGCTCGGCGGTTTTGGGAACTCCGACTATCGAGCACGAGAAGTAGGCGAAGCCTTCAGGTTGCTTCAAAAAGCGATGTTGCTTGAGCTTGTTTACCCCACCACGTCGGTAACGGTGCCCGCTTTGAGCGAAAAGAAACGGAAGCCAAAACTAATCATGCTTGATGTGGGATTGACAAACTACCAAGCAGGCGTGCGCAGAGAACTTATCGGAGCCAACGACATCCTTGATGTGTGGCGAGGCTATTTAGCCGAACAAGTGGTTGCACAAGAGCTACTCACGCTAAACAGCAAGGTCAGTCAACAGCGACAATTTTGGATAAAGGACAAGACTGCCGCAGAAGTGGATTTCGTGCTGACATTCAATTCGAGGCTATATCCAATAGAGGTGAAAAATGGGCGTAACGCTCATTTACGCTCCCTCCACTCGTTCATCGACCAATCGCCTGTTGATATTGGCATACGAGTATGGTCCGGTCCTTATTCGGTCGATGAGGTAAAGACGACATTCGCCAAGAAAACGTTCCGACTTGTCAATCTGCCATTCTATCTGGTGGGCAATATCGAGCAAATAATCGCGGGACTTAGCTAATTCCTCGCGCCTGGTGTTTTTTCTCACGGGGATTAGGCGGATATAAAAAGATCTTTAAAAATCCGCTTAATCTGCGTGAGATTTTTTAGGCGTGAGGAAAGGTGCTAAAAAAAATAGTTAACGGCTATTAAAAATAATTAACGACTTAGGTGAATAAAAAAATTGATATTAATTTTGTACCACATTATTGAAAACAGTGGGGAAACTCCCGTTCGGAAATAGTGGTTACCCCCTGATAAAAAGCTATTTACTAACATTTAAATCATAAAAAGGTAATGAGAAGATTGTTTACTTTCTTGCTGGCAGCTATGCTTGCCTCGTCGATGTTTTATGCGCACGCCGAAGCCACCACGGTGAACGTGACGCTTGATATGGACGATATTTATAGTTATCTGATGAACTACGGGAAAACGGTGGACTCTGAGGGCGATACTATTGCCACTAAGGATTCTCAAGGCTGGACACCAAGAAAAGACACCTTTGAGTACACCTATTCGAAGTCGAATTCGAATTCGTATGGTTACACCATCAAGTTCGAGAAGGGCACCGGTGAAAGCATGCCGACGTTTAGGAGTACGAATCGTGGAGACGACGCCCAGCTCCGCGCAGGCAATAAAATCACGGTGACCGCGCCCGATGGCGTAACGATGCACTATGTGTATTTTAAATTCCAAAGCAGCACCAGTTCACCCACATCTGCAACGGTGGATTCTCCCGATGGCAGCAATATAACGATTATGCATCCTTCGAGTGAATATACTACCTTGGATATGACACCGGGCAACTCGTTCACGATTACCCTCGGTTATGCAAGAGCCGCGTCCGGGACCAAGACGACCTCGCTGCTTCGGACGATTAACATCACCAACAAAGTGGCAGAACCGAACATCTACATCACCGATGTGCTGACGGGCAAGAAGCAGAAAGGCTACGACGTGCAGTCTAAAAGCACCTCCAACGTCTATGTGAACTCACAAAAGTTGACGTTCGAGTGCGAAGAGAGCCATATCGACAATCTTGTCACCTACTATCGCCTGCAAGACGATGCGGAATATCAGGTTTATGACCCGAGCAATCCTCCCGTGCTTGGCGTCGGCGACTACCACGTCACTTGCTACAACGTAGATGGTGACGGCAACTACACCAAAAGCGCAGAGGATAAGGCGTACATCTTCATCGCCAAAAAGCCCGAGCTCGTGCTTGACCCCAAGCCCGGCACCTACGAAAAGCCGCAAGACATCAAGGTAACCCTCAACAACGTCAACGACACCGCCAGCTACCTCATCACCTATAAGATGGCTTTTTCCGATGGCACCGAATCGTTGATCGACACCGTCGAGGTGGGCGACTCTTTCAGACTGATGATGAGCGCCACCATTTACTTCGCCATCAAGGGCACCGACTACAGCGTGGTTTACGACACGGTGCAGTACGAAATCACCGAGCAAAGCATCATCCTCACGCCCGCGCCCGGCAAATACGATGGCACACAGTACGTGCAAGTGAAGCTCAACAATCAAGTCGAAGGCGTGAATTACACCGGTTTTTATCAAGTTAATTACACCAACGATGACGGAGGATTTGCCTGGGGTAACATCGTTAGAGACTTCTACCCGGGCGACACCATCGAAATTCCCCTCTCGGCAATCATCAACGTAGCTTTTGAGGGCGACGACAACACCTACTGCTCGTCAACGAACAACGAATACACTATCGAAGACACTTGCCTGACGTTGGCGAAAATCAACAAGTATAGCGATACCTTCAGCGGCATGTCGATGACCGTTGGCAACGACCTGCTGATTGGCAAGTTCCTGTGCAACTACACCTACACCTCTAACGACCAACAATGGTACGGCGTAGGCGTGATGGTACGCGACCTGGGCGAAAACACCGCCATCGATGCCACAACCGCCGGCAAAAACCAGGTGGACTACATCGCCAAATCAACCAATTTGATGAATGGCAACAAGTGGCAGCAAAACAACTGGATGCTCATCTGGATAGAGGATGTCACCCAGTTTGACGACACCTATAAGACCGAAGGCAACATCATCAAGGGCGGCACACTCAAAGGCACATACCAAGGCACCTGCTATTTTAAGGGAAACAATCAGTATAACTGCTACAACTTCTGGACACAGACGAAACCCACCATCGTCGCGAAAGACCAAGACGTCACCTACAATACCTACATCACCTGCAACTTCGTGCCCGAGAACACGAACATCAACGGCAACTACGGCGCAACGGGTGGCGATGGCAGAACCTACTTCTTTATGAACCCCAAAATCTGTGAGGTCGTGCATATCGAATGGGCACAGTGGAACGAATCCTACAACTGCTTCGTAGTTCCCACCGGCGACAACGCCAACACATTGGGATTCGACGGATATATTTACGCCGACTGGGGCCTCTACTACGACAAAGAGACCGGCGCCTATTTAGACGTGCCCACGCTGGAAGACGGAACCGTTTATAGCTTCGACGCTGTTGTTGTCGCTGAGGCAGAAGACACCGGCGGAGGCATTCTCCAAATGCCGCGCCGCATCGCATCCATAAGCGAGGGCTACACCGTGCTCCCGCTGAGCGAGCCCCAAGAGGAGCCCACCAGCCCCACCTCGGTTGGCGACGTCCAAACCGGTCGCACCATCGAGAGCGTCCAGTACTACAACGTAGCCGGACAGGCGAGCAGCACTCCGCACGACGGCGTGAACATCATCGTCACCCGCTACACCGACGGCACCACCTCCACCACCAAACTCCTCCAATAAAGAGGAGTTAGAAGTTAACTCTACTCTCAACGCGCTAACAAGAAGACCTCGAAGAGGTCAAACATAGGAAGCCCCACGTCATCCGAGCTTGCGAGGATGCCGTGGGGTTCTTGTGTCGTCACCATGCCCCGACCTCGGAGAGGTCGCACAACTTGTCGTCATTTCTCACGCAGATCAAGCGTTTCAAAATCCGCTTGATCTGCGTGAGATTTTTTTGTGTGTAAAAAAAGATCACCTTAGCCGCGCAGCGACGTTTACGAGCCCCAGGTTAGGGCTGCGAGCGGCGGGGCTCGTAAACGGGCTTAGCCCTATGGTGAACGCCTTCGGCGTTCTTTTTTTGTGCGCTCTTATCGCCATGAAAATGTATTGAAAAAAGCTACTGCTTCGAAGATTTTCACTAATTTTGCACGGTTTATCGCTGTTGCAGCGTGCATCGTCGATTACTCATATTGCTTGCCGCCGTGCTTTTCGTTTCGATAGCATGGGCTACCGACAAGACGGACCTGCCCGCCCGTCTCGGGGGTGAGTTGTCGCGTTTGAAAAGCCGCGAGCTGATGGACAAGGGGCTTGACTATGCGCAGCGCGATGTTCCGGACAGCGCCATGATGTGTTTCTCGCTTGTCGCCAATCGTCGCTTCTCGGTCGGCAAGAACGACAGCACGGAACAGTATTATTGCGCGCGCGCCCTCAATGACATTGGCTGCCTTTACTACGACTATTTCTTTGATTACAAGAAAGCCTACGAGTACTTCCAGGAAGCGCTGGACATAGCAAACGAGCATCGCATCAACAACGTCCTGCCATTAGTTTACAACAACTTGGCTGCGCTTACGGCGCTGAACTATTCGCTCTTTCCGGAAGACAAAAGCGAGATGAAGGACACGATCATCGCCCAATACAAAAACGCTTTCAATATCGGACGCTCGCTGAACTCCAAGGACAAACACATGGCGGCGATTGCCATCAACTTGGCGCTGAGGACGATAGAGTACGACCCGAAGAATAAGCCGGAGCAAGAGCTCAAAGCATATCTTACGCTTGACGATGACACGATCCAAGATGCCTATATGGCTAAATGCCTTTGCAAGACCGCGTTGGCTTATTCTCGAGGCAGTTATCAAGAAGCCGTTGAATACATCGATTTGGCGCTCACCGGCATCTCGTCGGTCAAGGACAGGGGGCTTGCCATTATTGCGAAGTCCATGATATTGAGCCGGACGGGGCAAGAAGCTGAAGCCATCAACCTTTTGGAGAACAACATCGAATTTTATACGCAAAACAACCGGCTTATCGATGCCCTGGATGCCTATATGGAGCTGTATAATATGTACCGGAAAAGAGGCGACACGGAGAAGGCGGTAAAATACGAGTTGCTCTATTTGCGGCAAAAGGACATCATCCTGAACAAGAGCAAGATCGTTGACATGAATGAGCAGCGGTTGCTGACGCAGATCGAGAAAGCCAATAAGCAAGCCGAGCAGCTGGCATACAAGAGCCGCGTCAAAGAGCGGATTTTGTGGATAGTCATTGCTTTTACCCTAGCGCTGGTCGGGCTGTTGGCGTTGCTTTATCGCAAAAATCGGTTGCTGCGGGAGCAGAACAGGAAACTTTATGAGAACCAGGTGCAACTGCTGGCTGCCGAGGACGAGCAACAGCAGGCGCAAGCGAAATACCGGAAGAACACAATGGGCACGGACGCCAAGGAGCTGCTGATGGAACGCATCGAGGGCGTGATGCGGTTTTCGAACGAGATTTTCAGGAGCGATTTCTCGCTCGACCGCCTAGCCGAGCTCACCGAAGCCTCCACCACCCAATTGTCGCAGGTCATCAACGAGGTGCAAGGGCGCAATTTCTACGCCCTGCTCGGCGAATATCGCGTAAAAGAAGCTTGCCGGCGAATGAGCGACACCGAGCATTACGGCAACCAAACCATCGAAGCCATTGCCGAGAGCGTCGGGTTTAAGTCGCGCTCGAATTTCAGCAAGGTGTTTAAAGCGCAAACGGGTCTCACGCCGTCGGCTTACCAGCGCCTCGCCCGCTCGGACAACCATTCGGCGAATTCGTAACTCCCCCACCCTTCTATTTCATGCGTGCCCCTTACCGAGGACATTTTACGGTGTCAATGCCGTGAATTTCGCCCGTTTTTGGTGTCTGCCAATTGGGTGACACAAACTCAAGTTGCCTTTTTTAGCGATTTAGGGGATTTCCTATTATATTTGTGAAAATTTATTTATTCATCCTTTAAACAACATGCGATTATGAAACTAAATTTACGAAGCCTGGCAAGTGCCCTACTCGCCACCGCCACCTTGTGCTCGACGGCACAGCTGGTCACTATCAGTGAACAAACAAAGCAGAGCGGCGAGAAAGAAGAAGTCCTGTTTAACACCGAGCTGGACAATTACACGTTCGGCGACGGGCAATGTCAAATCTCTATCCCGAAAACGAACAAACAAAGCCTATCCGGCGCAAAACGCGAGAACGCTGCGACGGCAACGGTTACCTTCAACCATGTGTACGACGCCGCCACATTTAACAAAAACGTTACGGTGCTGATTTTCAACGGCGAAATAAGCGGTCGTGCCTCCACCTCCGCCAAGATGCCTTACGGCACATACGATATGGTGGCTGTCAGAATGGTCGTGGACAAAGGTTATGGCTATCTGATAAAAGAGCAACTGAACATCACGGGCGACACGACAATCACCTTCGATTTTAGCGAGGTGAACCTGAAACATACGGCTAAGATAATTCTGCCTAACGGCGAGGAGCGAACGCCCGAGGTGCACGACAGCAAAAGCAATGTCATCGACGCCGGCAACACATCTTTCTGCCTGGACGCCACGACGCTGTACTCCAAGAAATATGGCGCCATCGCCAATAATTCAGCCATTTTCGACTATATCGTTGAGGGCAAAAATCTTGCGTCAACCATTATCACCAACGCCGCGGAGGGTTATGTGGTGAATTTATCATCCATGTTCCGGACGAACGATGCGCAAAGGTATGTATGCAACATGCAAGCGAATGCGAGCGACACTGCCCTCTATTATGACTTTAATGCCGACAACTGGACGCTTTATCAAGAAAAATTTGAGACAACCTATGATGGAGAATACACCAAGTATTTGGCGATGATACCTGCTTATGACGACGTGTTTAGCTCTGCCTCCGGCTCTTCGCTGGGAGCGGCGAGCGACTCGACCGAGAACCATGTTTATACCCTCTACGCGAACACGCCGAAAAGCACCGTTGAGGCGGGGAATGGCAAATTTGAGTTATATACCATTATGTCGCCCATCGTGCCTAAAATGAAAGCCATCACCGAGCCGCTTGCATTGGTCACAAAAGATGGCGTTGATTACACCTGCACGGGTTGGCATTACCTTAGCGGCTCCAATATTGGCTTCTTGGACAGCAGTAAGAAATATACTACGCCCGGTCATCCGCAATTCACCTATACGGATAAACAAAAGAAACTGGATTTCGGCGAGAGCGCGCCCATGAACACCATTCGATTCACGCGGTATAGCTATTATGATGACGACGAAGAGGTGACGCTGACCAACTATGCGCAACTCGCATGCTGCTACCTCGGTCGCTGCGGCGAAAGACGCGGCAACGACGAGAGTGCGTTGACCATGGTAGTCAAGCACAACGGCGATACCATCTGCACGAGCTACAACGACTTAAGTGACAAATTCTTCAGCCTTGCCAAGGGCGATGGCATCACCGGAACGCTGGAGGTGAAATTCATCAACGAGAATTTCGTGGTGGATGAGCTCGCCGGCAAGAACGAGACGAATGCTTATTACGACATGACCAAAGACGACTACACCGCGCCCACCCTGCGCATGCTGATGTTCAAAGATGCCGAGGGCAACAACACCGACCGCTTTGATAACGGCGAATCTGCCACCATTATGCTGGCAGGCGGTGACCTGAACTACGACTACAGCGTCAAATACTTCTCGTGCGCGGAGCAAACCATCGAGGTTAACTACTCGCCATACAACGCCAACGATTGGAAGACGTTAACCGTTAGCGAGGTGCCGGAGAACTATTACATGCCAGGCTTTGGCTACTTCTATCAGGGCTCGCTCAAGGACGTGCAGGGATACGGCGAAAAGGGTTGGTTCGACCTGAAAATCAAGTTGACCGACACCAGTGGCAACTGGCAGGAGCAAATCATCAGCCCCGCCTTCCGTCTGAAAGACCACGAGGCGAATAGCATTGAGGACATCCTGACCGACACCAACGCCGAAGTGGAAAGCATCTACACGATCGATGGCCGCCAAGTGCGCGAGATGCAAAATGGCATCAACATTGTGCGTTACAGCAATGGCAAGGTTGTCAAAGTGCTGACGAAATAATTGGGAGATTTTAGGTACAAAAAAATGCGCCGTAAACGGCGCATTTTTTGTTTTGGTGGGGTGGAAGATGGGGCTCGAACCCACGACCTTCGGAACCACAATCCGACGCTCTAACCAGCTGAGCTACATCCACCATATTGAGGTTTTGCGGGTGCAAAGGTATGAAATAGTTTTGAGAGTTGGGAGTGGAGAGTGGAGTTATTTTCTGTTTTTCACTTTTTTTAACAGCGCCCCACTCCTATTCTCAATTATCTCGCGCAGAACTCGCAGAACACGCAGATTTTTATTTTATCTCATGGGGATCACGCGGATTTTTAAAGATCCTTTATGATCTGCGTGAGGTAAAAAAAGCGCGAGCGCCAGAGATGGCGCTCGCGCTTATAGGGTTGGGATGCGGATTACATCATGCCGCCCATGCCTCCGCCCATACCGGCACCGCCGGCAGGCATCTGAGGTTCTTCTTTCTTCTCGGCGATGACGCACTCGGTGGTGAGGAACATGCCGGCAATCGATGCGGCGTTCTCCAGCGCTACGCGTGCCACCTTAGCGGGGTCGATCACGCCGGTATCGAACAGCTGTTCGTAGCTGTCGGTGCGGGCATTGTAACCGAAATCGCCCGTGCCTTCTTTGACGCGGTTAACCACAACGGCGCCTTCCAGACCTGCGTTGTCAACGATTTGACGCAGAGGCTCTTCGATGGCGCGTTTGACGATGTTGATACCGGTCGTCTCGTCGTCGTTGTCGCCCTTGAGGTTCTCCAGGTTCTTGAGGCAGCGGATGTAAGCCACGCCACCACCAGGCACGATACCTTCGGCAACAGCCGCACGAGTGGCGCTCAGGGCGTCATCCACGCGGTCTTTCTTCTCCTTCATCTCCACCTCGCTCGGGGCGCCGATGTAGAGCACAGCCACGCCGCCGGAGAGTTTCGCCAGACGCTCTTGTAGTTTCTCTTTGTCGTAGGTGGACTTGGTAACTTCGATCTGCGAGCGGATTTGCGCTACTCGGTCAGCAATCATGTCCTTGTTACCGGCGCCATTGACGATGGTGGTATTCTCCTTGTCAACGGTTACCTTCTCAGCGGTGCCCAGCATGTCGAGGGTCGCTTTCTCGAGGGTCAAACCGGTCTCTTCGCTGATGACGGTGCCACCGGTCAGGATGGCGATGTCTTGCAGCATCTCTTTGCGGCGGTCGCCGAAGCCAGGAGCCTTAACGGCGCAAACTTCCAATGAGCCACGCAGACGGTTCACAACGAGTGATGCGAGCGCTTCGCCGTCAACGTCCTCAGCGATAATCAGCATCGGGCGATGCTCCTGCAATGCGGCTTGCAGCAAGGGCAGCAGGTCTTTCAGACCGGAAATCTTCTTGTCGAAAATCAAAATGTAGGGGTGCTCCATCTCGCAAGCCATTTTGTCAGTATTGGTGACAAAATACGGCGAAATGTAACCACGGTCGAACTGCATACCTTCGACCACGTCAACGTGGGTGTCGGTACCCTTGGCTTCCTCGACGGTGATGACGCCGTCTTTCTTCACCTTGCGCATGGCGTCGGCGATGAGTTTGCCGATTTCCTCGTCGTTATTGGCGCTGACGCGAGCGACGTTCTCGATTTTCTGCAGGTCGTCGCCCACTTCCTGTGCCTGCTCTTTGATATTGGCAACAACAGCTTTGACCGCCTTGTCGATACCGCGTTTCAGGTCCATGGGGTTGGCGCCGGCGGTGACGTTCTTCAGACCTTCGTTGATGATGCTCTGGGCGAGCACGGTAGCGGTAGTGGTACCATCACCGGCATCGTCGTTGGTCTTGCTGGCAACTTCCTTGACCAGTTGCGCGCCGATGTTCTGGAATTCGTCTTCGAGTTCCACTTCGCGAGCCACGGTCACGCCGTCTTTGGTGATGTGGGGCGTGCCATATTTCTTGTCAACAATCACGTTGCGACCTTTCGGACCGAGGGTAACTTTCACGGCGTTGCTGAGTTCGTCAACACCTTTTTTCAGCTCTTCGCGAGCCGCCATATTAAATTTAATCAATTTAGCCATAATATCTTATCTCCTTTAATTTTAAACGTTGGTGTATTATTCCTCGATAATCGCCAAGATGTCATTTTGCCGCATCATCAGCAGCTTTTCGCCATCCACTTCGATTTCGTTGCCGGCATATTTGCCATAGAGCACGGTGTCGCCGGGTTTCACTACCATTGCTTCGTCTTTGGTGCCGTTGCCCACGGCTCTAACGATGCCTTTCAGAGGTTTTTCTTTTGCGCTGTCGGGGATGATAATGCCGCCAACAACTTCTTCTGCTTTTGCCGGTTCTACGAGAACGCGGTCACTTAACGGTTTAATTGTCATAATAGATTATCGTTTTAAAAGTTTCACTTTTTAAATTCCACAATAGAAACTGACATATTTCGTGCCAATCGCACGCAATGCGACAATTTGTCAGCCTACATCCTCATCTCGCGCAGAACTCGCAGAACTCGCGGAATTTTTTATTTTTTGTTCAACTTCTTCGAAGTAGCATTGTGAGAGCGTTCTCGTTTTACCCCACATTCTCCTCGCTTCGCTGCGGGGAATGTGAGGTTTTGTGAGGCTTCTTCGAAGCAGTTAATCCTCTTCGAGGAATTTTTTCCGCGAGTTCTGCGAGTTCTGCGCGAGACCAAGAGGACAAAAAAAACGCCTGCGAGATGCGCAGGCGTCATTGGGTAGTGAAACAGGGACTCGAACCCTGGTTTCCGCCGTGAGAGGGCGGCGTCCTAGACCACTAGACGATATCACCGGATGTGTTTTGAGAGTGCAAAGTTACGACGGATTTTCGAAACTCGCAAATTTTTGCGATTTTTTTTGCGATTTTTTTTGAAATCCGCACTTTGCCACGTCGTAAAATTACGCTACTTTTGTATCGGATAAACCTTATTTATATATCTGTCATGACACGCATCATCACCCTACTCCTCTCCCTTTGCATCACCACATCGGTTTGGGCTGCCGGCGACGTAACGGCTGCCATCGACCGCATTTTCAGCCAAGTGTACACCGACAACGACGCTCCCGGCGCGGCGGTGCTCATCCTGCAGGGCAACGACACGATTTACGCGCGCTGCTTTGGCGTGGCGGATATGCAAACGCGCGAGCCTATTACTTTCGACACCAATTTCTGCCTGGCGTCCATCAGCAAGCAGTTCGCCGCGGTGGCGCTGCTGCAGCTGCAAGAAGCCGGCAAACTCAGCTTAGACGACCCTATCGGCAAACTGTTGCCACAAATTCAATCGCCACAAGTGGCTGCCATACCGCTGCGCTACCTGCTCTGCCACAGCTCCGGCATCCCCGACGCGCGCGACCGCAGCGACCGCGACTTCCGGCTGTATTCCAACGACTTCAACTCGCCCACATACATCGACACGCTGAGTTGGCTGAGCTTCACGCCCGGCACGCAATACGAATACATCAACCCCACCTTCCAGCTGGCGTTCCAGATCATCAACCGCCGAACCGGCACCTATTATGACAATTATATACAGCAGCACCTGTTTGACCCCGCAGGCATGCGCCACGCCTACTATTTCGAGCCGGAAAAGACCATGCCCAACACCGCCCACGGCTACAAGCCCGATGGTAACGGCGGATGGAGTGAATGCGACTACGGCGAAGAGAACTTCTTTGCCACCAAAGCCGACGGCGCCCTGTACTGCAGCATCAACGATTTCGTGCGTTGGGAACGCGCGCTGGCAGCCGACGGCGTCGTGTGGAGCGCCGCCTCGCGCGAGCAGGCTTACACGCCGCACATCACCATCCCCGCCGACGCGGAGTACGGCTACCAGCCCAACACCGGCTATGGCTACGGATTTTTCATGCAACGCCGCTGTGCGTCAGCCGATAACACAACAAATTGCCCCACAGTGGTTTACCACTTGGGCGATAACGGCGGTTTTACCAATTACGCCGGAAAAGTACCTGAAAAAGACTTGATTTTTTTGTTTTTCTCCACACGCCCCGACATCGACCGCATGGCGATAGTCAACAGCGTGCTGGATCTGCTGCTTTAATGGGTTTCGGCGCGCTCGGCAGCGAGGAGCGTGTTTTGCATGAGCGAGCAGATGGTCATCGGCCCTACCCCACCGGGCACGGGCGTTATCATGCTGCATTTGGGAGCGACGTTGTCGAAATCCACGTCGCCACACAAGCGATAGCCTGACGGGCGCGACGGGTCGTCAATGCGCGTTGTGCCCACGTCAATCACCACGGCGCCTTCTTTCACCATATCTTCGGTCACGAACCCCGGTTTGCCCAGCGCGGCGATTAAGATGTCGGCGCGGCGGCATTCCTCGGCGATGTCCTGCGTGTGGCTGTGGCAGATGGTCACCGTCGCATCGCCATACTGCTTGCTGCTCATCAGCTGCGCCATAGGCTTGCCCACGATGTTCGACCTGCC
>Ga0065711_1045078_pt1 | contig 13708 bp, 6 predicted proteins | sample Hoacrofraction12_FD_59098 | JGI IMG/M metagenome (GOLD analysis project Ga0065711, IMG submission 59098) | Hoatzin crop microbial communities from Cojedes, Venezuela - Epithelial fraction 12 v2 (version 2) | ecosystem: Host-associated > Birds > Digestive system > Esophagus > Crop | place... | reverse complement strand
TTATTCTATCTGGAAAATAATTAACAGTAAGGTTGGTGTAGATTCATGTCGCAAAGAAAAATTTTTTTAGGAGTCTATTGTTCAGGTTCTCTTTGGAGATAGCTCCTCCATAGGACTAGAATCAGCCCTCACCTCCCCATGAATAAGAAACGAATTGCCTTTGAGAGGCCTGCACAAGGTCTCCCACCATCAGCTACCAATGGATTCATTCTTTCAGCACAAGTGGTTTTGGCATTTGTGAAAAGAGATGGAGAGAGATCCCTCCAGCAAGGTAACTGGAATTCTCAGCACAGACACAGGAATAGAAACACCACAACCTGCTAACGGGCGTCTCTGGAGAACAATTCCGGAGTTTGCACCACTGCAGCATCCTACAGTTCTTCTGAACAAGGGGAAGTCTTCAACAAACTCTTCGTGTTGCCCTGTCATTGACTAGCTAACACGTTAGCATAAGAAAAGACACATATAGTGCCTCGACTGTCAGAAGCTGTTTTAAGATGACTCCAGCACTGCTCTGAGTTACTGCACATTCAAAACTAGACATTCAAGGTATTTGCTCATACGGGGGTGCACCCTTCAAAGAACACCGCATTTCATTTCCCCTTCACTGGGACCACCATTTAAAGGGTTTGGGTCAGCTAATAGCTGGGATATCACAGAGTAATTTCAGAGAAATCTAAAGGCTGTCATCACAGCTATCACAAATATTAGTCACTATTGACCTGGCTTGATAGAAACCAATGAGTCTTAATCCCTTACTCCCAAGCTGCCTGGCTCTGTGTTACAAAGGAAGATAAGAGAACAGACTGACATTTTTGTGCGGTATTCCTCAGCCTAAGGTTTGTTTGCATAGATCACTTTTTGTTTTGACTGTTCTGTTGCTGCTCATGCTTCACTTTTATCCTAAATACTGCTACTTTTTCCTTTTAGTTTCCTGATTTTAGGGAATTGTCCTTTCACTTCTTGTCAGCAGATGAGCTCACTTTTTTCCTTCCCAGTTGTTATTATTTATTTTTAATTTAATTTTTAATTTTAATTGCTGCATTTTGAGCTAGTTCTACACTACTACCTGACAATAAAAAAATATGTCTTTTCTGTTCTATTTCATCTCCAAAACACTTTTTTTTTCTCCTGCAGGAAATGAAAAACCTAGTGACAGAAACCGTAACATCTTTTGAAACAGCCAGGGCAAAGCTAACTAAACACAGCTATTTATGCCACCTCTCTGCTTCTTGTAGAGATTGGAGCAGCAGCTGTGCTTCTGTTTCCAGTTCTTTACTACCTTCCACTTGCAAACTACGAGCAGAGGAAACAGGTATCACCTGGCCTTACCACAACACACGAACAACACAACAAACAGTAAAACTGACCAACAAAAGCCCAGGGAATTGAAATGTTTCCACCCAAGAAACAAATTGCATTGTAAAAGCCTCAGTCAGCCCAGCTATACATTCACCCTTTCCCAAACATGGCAGTCTCAGTTCTATTACTAGATTATGCAGCCGCTTTCTACATTTATTAATAAATCTGCAACCCTACCTCAACAGGACTGTGCAGACAACTGCCAAAGAAAAGGTCCACTGCAAAGAAGCCACAAATGACAAAACTGATCTTTGCAGCATTAGCACCCACAGAGCTCCGCAAGCAGGGGCTATCAGCAGCTCACAGGTTCCAACCTTAAGGTTCCCAGGTGATAACTGCACAATCTCCTGAACCCACTTTCCATGTAATTAAACATTAACAGAAAACCTAATGCCTCCTACCCAGTGGGGTCCAAATCCCATTAAAGCCTGCCTCTTATAAAGCATGACCAAAACACATTTTACATGCAAATCTACAACCAAGCTCCCTGTAGCAATTGTGCATGCAAAATTGCTTTGACTTTTGCTTGATGAAATACTTTTTTCTGATTCTGTATCAACACAGCCATACACTGTACCTCAGACACAGAGAGATGTACGGTATCCTCTGCCTTTGGACATCCCACACACAGTAAGGTCCTTGCACAATGCATTGCAAATGCTCCCATATCAGGCATTCAGTCTGAAGCAGAGTATTCAGTACGGAAACATAATTAACAGGCACACGTGCAAACTTCAGCATTATAAGTGCAACAATCAAAATAGAAAAAATGTCTTCTATACTGAAAGAAGTTCTAGAGCTGACACTTAAAATACTAGGTAAGCTGACTTCAAGGAATCAGATCATAATTTAAAAATACCTTTGTAAGTAGCTTATTAAAGACCAATAAAATGAGTAGCAGCTTTAAGCATATTACAAAACACAAGTAGCAGAGGTTAAAATGTGGTGTGCAAAGAAGGACTAAGTGGTTATAACCCATGACTAAACCACTCTGACTTGAAAAGCTTTTTTAAATAGAAATGATCAGAGCATAATATAATACATTTTAATTAAAAGCATTAATATTAGTGTCCATAGATCATAAGACGTTGTCTTTTTGAGTGACTTGCACATGGATTAGCCCAGTCCGAGTAGCAGGCATCACCACTTTGCAAAGCCAGGCTAGAGAAATTGGTTCCCAAAAGGTGCTTTCTCCTATGTATTACTGTGACTTCAGGGGCATATCCCAGGACAGGTTGTGCTACAGGAAGCTGAACTACGGATTCCTCCTCCAGAAGAATGAGGATGGGGAGAACAAACTTCTTTTTGAGCATATGAAGGGACCATAGAAGTCATCAGATTATCACCACCTGCACAACCTCCTCTTCATCTTCCAGACAAAGTAGGAAAGTTAGCAGCCTGCAGAGAAAGAGGACCCGAGCTCTTGCTTATACCAGCTACTCCAGACTAAAGGCACTACCAACATCAGAAAGCAGTTTTCTGTGGATGGAAGATAATCAGAGCCACATTCAGTAGTTCAAAGCCGTTCACCGGGCTTAGAGAAAAAGTGGACACTTACTTGGTGCATCCTTGCTCTGGATGACTGAACAATTAATGCTCAGAACAGTGGATTTCATGCCCTCACAGCTTTTACCCAGTCCAGTGTGTGGCAGGGAAGCTCACTGCCAGGAGCAGTCTCATGGCAAATGGTTCACACTGGAGGTAATTATTGCCAAAGACAACGCTCTAGGTGCACCACATTGTACTGGCATATAAATATATGGGGCAGCCTAGCAACAGCACCTCTCCAAGGATGACCTTCTCAGTGTTGCATAGTGGAGTAAAAACATCTCTAATTTGATAAGTAAATAGAAATTTGAATGTTGTGAAGTCTACACTAATTATTGGCAAGCTTTTCAAATGTAAAGCTACTTAAACTTCTCTGCAGCAGTTTAGCCTTACAGTGCTTTCGAGCTAAAGGGTAAATGTCAAAGCAAGTTCTTGGTGGTGTTTTATCTTGCATACTTCTAGCACAAAATATAATTGCTTAGCTGGGAAAATGGTCCAAAAAACCTAATTCTTCTTCAAAGCATTATTATAGCTGAAATACTCCGCAGACAGTACACACAGACCTCTCCAAGAAGTATGTTCTGGAGACTTACTTTAAAAGTCAGGATAATGTCCTTTGCAGTCATCTCAGCTCCTGACTGAATACTACTTAACCTCTGCTTAGGCTTTTAAAATCCTCAGGGAAAATAAACATCCTTACTGAGAATCCGCTCTAAGTTGTAACACTGAGTGCACCAAGTCTCTGCTTTCACCCATCTTGCCATAACTATGCTCATTGTAATCTTTCAGACTAGAATGGCAAACTGAGTTCTGTCCATCAGGATGCTCATTTGTCAAACTGCTTCTCTTCACACAATACAAGCAGAAAAATATGTTCTTAAGACCAATGGAAAGGGTTAGCTAAGTATTTACACAAGGGAAGCAATGTACAAAAAGGGCAGAGCTAAGGTTGCAGACATGACACCAAACCATAGTATAAGATGACCATGTGTTGGACAAGGAGCAAGAAAGTAAGATTTTTCTTTTAAATGTTCTTGAAACACTGTGACAGCATTCATTCTATAAGCAATTATTTAAAATGGTTGTGTCTATCAACACACGAACATTGCAATGATCACGCCAAGCAGCTCTGGGTTATCAGTTTCGGTTCCATCAGAGTAAGGTTTTCTGTGAGGAGACAGCAGCACGAAGAACACAGAAGTACGATGAAAAGGAGAAGGCAGCAGCTGTAAGGTCAGCCTAAGAAATGCCTAGGAGCCTTTGCTTTGGCTAGTTCCTTGGCCTCGATGCAAAGAGACTCCCCAGAACTTCAATCAGAAGTCAGAACACCCTGCTGCACTAGCACTGAAACTTGTCAGGCAAGGCCCACAGCTCACCCTTCAAAACAGCTTAAAATCCTTGTTTCCTCAAAAGGATAGTGAGAAATTACACCAGAACTCTGTACCCTACTGGGAAATCTCCTAGACATATTTTTAGAGCAAGGAGAAAAAAAGGCCACCATTTTTATAGCTCCTACCACTATACATTTGCTTCTCCATATTCATCACAAGCAGTCTACAAACTCCTCCAAACAAATATTGAATTTAAGCTGTGTGGCACAGGAAGAATACGGCTACAAGGATCCTATAGATCTCCCAGCAATAGGGCTTCACTTACCTAAGCAAGGGCTCAATTTACTGCGTCCCTAATAAGGGGGTAGGTTCTCCCATGACTCTAGTTTACAGTAGATACAGAGAGCAATTCACACCTCAAAAGCACATTTCTAGGCTGCATGCAGCTTGGGCAGATATGGCTGCTCTGGCTGCAGCTACATTTAGAAAGCTCCCACAGCTGGGATCTAGGATTATTAGTCTTTAAGCAAACTGTCCTCATTTCAGCTGGGAGAGAGTTAATTTTCCTCCCAGTAACTGCTGTGTCTTGGATTTAGTATGGGAAGCATGTTGATAATACACTGATGTTCTTAGTTGTTGCTAAGAAATCCAGGACTTTTTCCAGCTTCCCACACTCAGCTGATGAGCGGGTGTGCAGGAGCTGGGAGGGAGCACAGCCAGGCAGCTAGCCCAAGCAGGCCAACAGAAATATTCCATACCACAGACATTGTTCTCAATGTACGAATGGGAGTTGGCCGGGGGTCAGGAATCTCTTTTTCCGGGAGTTCAAACTTCCACAGGTTGGGTGAGTTCTGCAAAATCTACGAGCTCTGGGAAACCCACAGGTCCCATGGTTGCCACTCAGAAACTGGCTATGCAATTCATCATCACACCGTGAAAAGATTGTATTGTGCATAGCTTGTTTTGCATAGTCATTAGTAGCAGTATTTCTTCTCTTGTCTTCTTAAACTGACTTTATCTCAGCCCATGAGTTCTACCTTGTGTCCCTTCTCCTGCCCATCCCACTGGGCAGGAAAGGGAGAGGTGAGCCAGCAGCTGTGTCGTGCTTAGTTGCCAGCTGCTGGGTTAAAGCACAACACAAACAAAGACTCTAATGAAGCCTTGATTACAGAAACTAAGGATTCGAAAGATACTGGTCATGCTTGAGCTGCTGCTGGTCCCAGGGATGCATGAAGGATTACTTTGATCCTTGGGGCAGTACATTTGCTTTTTAGCTAGGGCCTCACTTCAGTCAGACCTTTGACATCTCACAACAGCAACCAACTACTCGGAGGAGGAATGTGGGAAGCTTCAGGACTCATTAGTAAAGTTTCATGCCTACTCATGAGGGGGGCCTCACCAGTTTAAGTGCTGCCTTAGGGAACATCTACTGCTGTCACAGATACGGGTGATATAGATAACCAACTTAAATTTAGACCACAGTTAGTACCAGGCTACCTAGTTTAGCCACAAGAGCACAAAGCTCTGCAGGAGCTGACTTGCCTAGCAGGCCTGTGGGTTATGCTTTTATTAGCAGATTTAATGCACTCTTAGAATACACCTCCTCAACTCTTCCAATATACTGTGTGGGAGGAATATGCCTCACAGTAACTCAACTGTTAAGTGGATTTGTATGCATACCTCCCACACAACTTGAACACTCCGAGAATTTCCCACCATACACTCTCCTATATGTGTATATATAGAGATACACACACATCTTGCTGCATTAACTCAGTCACTGTTTCAGAGTTTCTCTTTCTCTGAGGCTGTGCTAGGCCAACCTCTAGTTTGCTGCTAACTGGTTATCTGCTGCAGAAAACCTATTGTAGTTTTACCCTTTCAAACTACTCTATCCCCAAACGCAGAGTGGGGAAGCCACAGTAAAATCTGTCCCACTGCTATTTCAAGATTGAGATTTGGTTATCGAGTAGTGAGCACATCAGGTAGAGGGCTTCCTTTCCTTGCTTCTGGGGACTGCATTTTGTCTTTTCCCTATTTCAAAGGGAAACCATGCTAAAATATGGGTACTTAGTGCTCTCCGCTCACCCTCTGCATGGACCAAGAGAAGGGGTTAGGTTCAGTGGTGGTATCAAGAGAAATCTAACACCAAAATGGTGTCTTTGAAATATTCCACAAGGCAGCCAGGATTAAATGATGCAAAGCATGCTGTAAAACAACTGGAATACTCAAGTCATGGGAAAATGACTTAAATGATGTCATCATGGCAGATCAGCTGGGATCAACTGAATTATGGCTTCCCATCTGCTGTTGGTCATGCACCTATACAAATGGCTTCCTTGAGACATACATTTAAAAGGGCAGGCATCAAGTCCTATTTTTTGCTCTTTATATGTAAATTTAACGCATTCATTTAGCAAACTTTAATCATGTAGATTGCAAAGATTTTGTCTATTTGCAACACTGAGCTTAGTATTACATTTCTGGATCCTTGTTTTTGGTAGCATGTATGCCACCAATACACATCTGGCATATAAACTGCAGATGAACATTCACAGATGGCATAAAATACCTAAGCAAATGGTTTGCCCAAATATAGATGTGGATGAAATGACTCAGAGTGCACTGCTGGCAAAGTTTGGCAAGTATGTGAAGCTGTACATGAAATTTCTATGCAACTTCCAGGCTAATGCCTTTCCCCAATGCTTAAGGAAACCTTCAACAGCAGTTGATCACCACCTGGGTTTAATTCATATGACTAAGTTTCATATGGCGTCTAGATAATAGATTTCTAAAAGACAGACTTCTGAAGGAAAAATGTTCATAACTTAAGTGCTTTTTTTCTTGCCATTGCACATGCATTTACCATAACTCCATGGACAAGCTGAGCGATTACTTTCTGTTTAGATGACCAAAGATGTCTCTGCATTTCACTACCGTGTACAAATTGTACATGCCTTACATCATAACAGTTTTGAACAGTGTGTCCTAAATGTTTAACCAGACTTGAAACTAAGGCAACCGTAATATGTAAACACCAATTAAATATTTTCACCTATACTAGCATGTGAAATGAATGAGGAAAGCTGAAAGCATGTGGCTAAAAATAAATGTAAACATCAGTGCATTTATCAAAGGACAATGTTTTGAGTTTCCTGTTCACCATCTGCTGTATACCCTTGGTTTCTTCTGTTCCCTCATCTTGTACACGATTACAATAACTTTATTTTAAATATAAATCCTATTAAATAAACTCTCCACTATACTGTGTCTCTAATTTAAATACACAGCCAGTCAAAAAAACCTTAACCAAAAAAAGAAAAAACCCTAAACAGTGGGAGAGCTGTGCCTGAGGTTCCAGGATTTTGTCCTTAATGAAAAGCCTTAGTCAAAGGGTGGTTCATTCTTCAGGAGAAGTGGCATAACTACCATCTGGTTGCCATACTGCAGCAATTTGGCAGGAGGAATAACGGATGCTGGGGCTCCAAACTGCTCCCACACTCTTTTCCCTGTCTCTGAAGGGAGCTGCACAGAGCCATCACCGAACTGTTAATGGGTGCAAGATGTGTATTCCTGCAACACTGAAGACTGAGCATGTGCAGGAAATGAGGCTTTTACAGCTAAAGGAACCACTTAAAATTCTGTTAGTATTCAGCTAATGTGCTTTTTCCTCCCTTCTCTCACTAGTAAATTATCTGTCCTCCTCCTCATCCTCTCGATGTGGCCATGAAATGGCTTGAAACTCGACACAGCATAGTAAAGCCTGTCGAGTGAACCAGAACTGTTCGCTATGCACTCCTGGTGCCCTGAGAAAGATTCAGATCAGACTGGGTGCAAACCTGGCTAAATCACAGCTCGCAGTACTCAAGCAGCTTCACCACACAGAAACAGACACTAAACATGTGTGAGCTGAGACACAAGTGTGAGGATTTCTTAGCCAAGCAGATCTCATTAGGCATCACAATCTACACTGGATGTTCTTTACAGCATCACCTCATTACTTACCAGCCCTGAGCAGAGACTAACACTGAAGACAGGGACTGACGACTGTACAGAAAGCTCACTACTTTCAAACTCCCGTGTAAGAGATGCAGAAGTGGGGAAGGAGCACAGCAGGTCTTAAAATGTGCCTGCCAGGAAAGAATTAGAACACTTTGGCTATACGAGAGGCTGTTGTCGGGATTTATGCAGGTAAAAAGTTAAAATCATTAATCCACTCATCCACAAAGAAGTTTCAAAGAATACTCTGGGAATGCTTTCATAGTGTCCATTAATGTTTTGCAAGAAATAAAGCAATTTGAAGGTCTACTTGGTAGATCTCATGCAAGTGAGAATTGCACCAAACTTGGACCTAATAATTTTAGAGAGATCCAAGGAGGCATCTGAACTACACATTAATTTCAGGGTGAAGGGATACTTGCTGGAATCTTTCAAGGAGTAGACTATTAAAACTTTAATTCCTATGGCACAAAAATGAATGTTCCATATGCAGAGCCATCTCATATGAATGTCCCATGCAATTTGGGTTTAATGACAACACCAAATAGACACATTTCACTGTTGGTAAATTTGCGCTTCCAGTAATGACAACTCCTCCAAAACAAAACTACTAGATTCTAGGATAAACTTATCCATAAATCTTTCTCCAAGTAGTGTAAAAAACCCCAGTAAATTTAGTTATCATTTCTGGGTATTACAGGAAAAACCTCACCTGTTTATTCCTAGAACAGATTAACGTCATGACTTGGGGGATTTTTTGGCATTAATCTGGTTTATTCCCTTAAAGCGAGTTAGAAATTAGGTTTGGACAGAAAAAAAAAAAAAAGTGTTTTTTCTTTCACTATGCCAAACGTTCTGTAAAAGCTGATAGAAGGCACAAGTTGGTTCAACCACATAGTGCATCTTTTGGGTAGATTTGACCCACATAGCTGCTTCCCTCTGGGGGGTGAAATTCAAGAATAAATCTAAGTATTGTGTTGAAAACAACAGTGACAAGCTATAGTCAAACTCAGCTCCCCTTAGTGCTAAAATTAATGGTGGATTTCCTTCATTTTCCCCAGGATTGTTCTGTGACATCACTATAATTACAACAGAAAAAAAACTGATTTCTTCCAGAAATGATCCCAAATTTAGTCACACCTGTAATAAAATTACACACCTAAGCATTCTGCAAGTTGAAAATGAGGAATCATACAATTAAAATATTAACAGCACATATAACATTTGCTCACCCATGTTTCCCACTTTCTGACATGACAGCATGGTGTGCAATTCAGGCTATGCTGTGTGTTCTCAGCAACCAGATGGCAGTAAAGAATCCTGCACAATTTTGTGCTACTTCAGTCTGGGGAATTGCATTTTCATTCCATGAGCTCTACTTCCTTGGCTCCAGCTCAGACAGTTCTGGCTCTTGCACGCTTTCCAGTATGGAGTACTTTGCATGACCTCCTTGAAAACCAGTCGCTGAGCACCATCTGTTGGGAGGTGCTCTTCCAAGTAGAGTATATGCTGGGTTAAATCTAGTCCACTGATATTGTGGTGCTGTTGCTCTGAATATCAGTAAGTCAGTAAGGCTTCGCCAGTGACCACCTTGTGAAGTGGCAAAGCTCTGCACAGAAATGCACATCCCAGGAACCCCCGTAGCACCATGGTTCATCAGCTGTTCTCAGCTTCCTGCGAGGCCAGCTCTGGAGAAAGGCTGAAAACTTCAACAGGGAGCATGCTGGGACATGGTGCAGCTCCTCTGCAGTCGCTTGCCCTTCTCCATCAGCATGGCTAAAAATACAATGCTCTTCTGCAGATACCAAAGTCACCAACATTTTAAATAAATACTTGATCTTACAAAGCTACCAGATTACTGACTTTGCTTGGTTTCTGTGAGTGAACACAAATCTAATTTTGTAATGTATGCAATTATTTGTAGAAAAAAAAAGAATTTTGTGTGTGCAGAAATTAAAATGAACATTCATCCTCTGAGACACCAAACAACTGTAGTGGATTTCTACCGTCCAACTAACTTTTTCCAATTATTGTATTAGAAGTTGATTATCAAGCCAGTAGTTTGACAGATGAGAAACACCGTCTCAAATCAGCATAGACAATCTTCTCAGCCAGAAGTCTATCTTGATATTTTCAAAATTTTACTGAATTATTGGAAAACTCTTCATATGTACGTACATTAACATTTTTCTAGTATCTGCATGCTTCTAACATGAAGCACTTACATGCCTCAAACGTAAGAAACCATAAGTGTGCAAAGAAGAAATCCAGTCAGTTCTATTCCTCAGCTATCCTAGGCTGTCTGAAAATCTTAGCCACAGAAATCACATTGCCCAGGAGTGAATGACACATCACATTTCTTTCAAAGCAGCACATAACCAAATTCTCCTCAGCAGCTGCAAATACATTTCTGCTGAAACAACCAAGTCTGTCTATAGTTTTTTCACTACAAATTTCCCACTGGTACCCTAACGCTCTGTAGAACAGTAGGAAAAGCTTAACCAATTCATTTGGCTGCTTTGTATTGCTGTAATCTAGACCCAGCGCAGAGAGATGCGGTCAGATTCCCCAGAAGTCAAAAGTATCTGTGCTCAGGTTAATTCCTCATCCCTCTCCAAGTACTACTGCCTGGTTTGCCAGACCTCCTCCTTACAAACCTGCACAAAAAGTAGAGCAGCTCAGAAATGCCGTCCACTACCTCCTTCAAATCACGTTGGCAGACTCACTCACTGACATCTGCCAGTATCATGTTTTAAGCAGTGCTGCTTAATTCTCTACTGTTCCAAACATGAGGCTTGAAACGAAGAAACTTTACGAAAAGATTAAATCCCTTTGCAATGTCCATTATCATCTTAGGTCACTTCTGCTGCTGCAATAATGCAAAAAAGCATTGAGAAGTCCACTCCTAGAGAATTAACACCGAAGAAATCCTGCAAGTACCACCATATCAAATAACTTGTGGAAAAGACATCCTGTCAGGACACTGGGGAAGGGAAGTCTGCGGATGTGACCTGGCACCAGGCTCGGAGTGACTTTTAACGGTGAGAACAGAGATGGAGCCAGACAGTCCTTTCCAGCTTTGACGTGTAAAGCATTCATCCAGGAGGCACACAGGAGTCCCCGAGTGGGCTCAGTCCCTCAGTACAATTCAGAGGGGACAGAGGGAGCTTGTGAAAGTCTCCCCAGGGTTTGCAGAGGCTCTCACATTTGGGCCGTTTGGAAGAAGGGACTGTGCAGAGTGATCCACTTCTCATGGAAATGCCATGAACACAATTAAAACCACTGGTAAGAGATCATGATTCCTCAAGTATCCTGCAATCCAGAACAGCTGCAAGGGAGCTAAACAGTATCCTCTCCCCATACTGATGGGCCATATATACACATATATCCATATACAGTCCAAAAAAACCCAAGACATTTTGCCTACAAAGCTTTCCAGCACTGTTGGTGTACTTACATGTATAAATTAACGGTAACACATCTAGATACTGAAGATTAAGGTCTAAAATCTTGATTTGTTTAGCAGGTGAGATTTTGTCTTAGCCACTTACACCAGCTGCACAATTTATTGGCTGGACCTTTTCTTTCCCATTCCTGAAAATCTATGCCATTATGGGCTTTCATTACCCTCTCAACACTTTCTATCAGTGTTCTTGTAGCATCACCTCCACTCTACCGCCTTCCTGCCACTAAATAAATGAACAACTAAATAAATGAATGAATAAAGGAGAATTTGAATGAGGGAAACAAGTCATCCAGTGGTATGGCTAAGAATATGAATGATAAATGCACTTAATTCAGTATTATAAATGCACTCCATTCAGTACTAAGAGAATAAACAGTGACAGAGATAGCAAAGTTTAAATAAGCCTCCAGTGAGGCTTTATGCTATCCAGTAACATAGTATGCTGAAAACAGAAAATGAAGATTGCACCAGCTATTAATTATTTTGTCCCAGAACCTTGCTTAGTCACAGTACATTCTTACTAACCACTTCATTATAGCATCATTTCAAAATTGAAAGTTAGGAATAGAAACTATGGAGGTCTACGCAATTTTATTTTTGTATGGCAAAAAATGAGTGCTTGGGAAACGTGGAGAAGGAAGAAAGCAGATGGCGAAAAATGAAAAATGAGCTCCAAGGTATGCATCATTTTCTAAAGGACTCCTTATATTTGTTCCACAAAAAAATACTGCTACCTTAGGGTTTGCTTTATGTGCATTGATATATTACTTTATCACCAAGAGTGTTAAAGTCCCTTTTACAAAATATTCAGAGAAAATTATATAGCTGCAGCCTACAACTAGAGGCTATAAAACTTGCTAATGTAACAAGGAATATTGCAGTTGTCTTGATAATTGTAACTTCAATTAGCATGTTAATACAGTTAGCAGTAAGCCCAAAACTTGTTTAAACTAGGGAAACCGTAAACAAGCTACCAGGCTCTGGTAGCAGAAGCATTGCAGTAGATCCTGAAGGTCACGCAACAGGGAAGAGCTACCTAGTCATGAAGCCTGCTCGCACCCTGCACCGCAGCTGCTTGAAGCCCTGTTATGAGAAGGCTGTACCAAAGGATTACTGTTCACAGTTGTGTTTATTTTGTTTGCTTCCTGTCTTAATAGCTTACATCACTATTACCAATTTTCAGCCCAGAACTCCTAGAAACATCTCCAAGTTTACACATTTTCACAGAAAGAATGTTCTTCAGAACTACCACTCTTTTTAGAAAGGTTGTTCAGTGTCAGTGCTGAAGAGAGATTTCAGGATTTGAGAAGTATCTGAAAGCAAACGACCTCCAAACACATAAGACCTTTACACACAGCTACAAGTTGAAAAAAGGGTGAATGTAGACATCTTTTTGCTTTTCACAGATTGACATGCAGTTAAGCTGGTATAGCAAGTGCTCCTCGATGTTTAGAAGAATTTAGATTACAAGGCCAAGATGAAAAAGTTAATGGCGTTACCCACAGCAAATGCAACCTTCCCACTTGAATCTTCCTGTGCTGACCGGCTGTAGCATTTTTTACCTCCTCTCTATGGGGCTACCATATTGTATTTCTACTCCTGAGGACAGCCAAGAGCACTCAGCCTTTTCTCTCAGTGCTTCATCTGTGTCCTCACACCTTTCAGCTCTGCATTCAAACACTGCTTATTCTGAAATGACTGTGACAGCAGAAATCTGTCCAGAAAATCAACATTTGATTGTATGGCATGCTACTGGTACATGTGGAAATTTTACTATAATATCAATGAACTTTTAGTGAAACCCTTCATTACTAGCCCCAGTTTTAACGAGGAAGCTGGTGCAGTTAGTTTTGGAAGGGGTACGCAGAAAGATCTGGCAGTGATAGGAATCAAACAAGGGCAAGTGCAGGGTCCTGCACCTGGGGAGGAACAACCTCATGCACCAGTACAGGCTTGGGGTGGACCTGCTGGAGAGCAGCTCTGCGGAGAGGGACCTGGGTGT
>Ga0065711_1045075_pt1 | contig 13708 bp, 8 predicted proteins | sample Hoacrofraction12_FD_59098 | JGI IMG/M metagenome (GOLD analysis project Ga0065711, IMG submission 59098) | Hoatzin crop microbial communities from Cojedes, Venezuela - Epithelial fraction 12 v2 (version 2) | ecosystem: Host-associated > Birds > Digestive system > Esophagus > Crop | place... | reverse complement strand
CCCCACCCCCCCCCGTGTTTATCTGTTTAAAACTTGGGATTCAGGGGGCTGCGACTGACTCCAGGAGTAAGCTCTTTGCTAAGAAAGTGGAAATTGAAGATCAAAGGGGTATTCAGTGTTCTTGAACTACTGTCTTTACTGACTGCAGTTTTAGTATTTCTTTTTTTCGATGTACTTCCTAGTGTGTTCTTACACTAAACAAACAAACAAAAAAACTCTTTCCTGGAAGCCTCCAAAGGTTGTTTTGTCATGGGGGATCAGGCTTCAACTTTGCCTAGAGGGAATTCTCGGTTGTATTTAGGCAATGAAAAAGGTATTTTGATGCCTAAGTATGTTTCAGAAGTTTCTTGAAGTATTTGCAGCTCCTTCTGCTCCCATTTCACTCAGTGAGGACGTTGCTGCTGACTTTGTGGAAGGGAGGGTCAAGCATTAAACGTTTAGGCTGACTCTAAAGTACTTTGTTGTAAAAACACACTGAGAGTAATGGTTTCGTGAGGTAGCTTGAGCTGAATTATCAGCGTGCTGCTTCTGCTGCAGAGTTCTCTTTTTTCCCCTTTGCTCTACAGCTGACATTGAGCTGACTCTGAAGTCTGCTTGTGCAGTAAATTTAATCACGTAGTCTCACTAAGGCTAAGACCGCAGAAGATGAACTTTATTTAAAAAAAAAAAAAAGGTTGGGTTTTTTTTTCCTTTGGGGTTTTTTGGGTTATTTTTTTTTGCTGGGTAAGTCATTTTGCCCTGTTGACCTGGAAATCTGATGAGCTGCAGGGCTGGAAGGAGGTGGGAAGGAGTGAGACCTTCATGCTGCACTGGTGGGGAGCAGCTGATCCTCTTCAGCCGTACTGTGAAACTATACCCCGCACTTGAAGTGGAGAAACACTCATGACACAAAACCTTTGTCTTGCCTATGATATTGACTGTTTCGGAAGCAGCCCTTAGTGTCACTAGGAAAACAGCAGAAGTAGCCGAGCAATGAGACTGATGGGCTGCGAGAGCATGAAGAGCAAGCAGAACAGTTCCTGCTTGTGGGTTATACCAGCAGTTTGATACTGCATTAGACCTTGTAGCAACATTTTTGTTGTTGAACAAATGGTGTCTTGGTCTGGGAGCACTGTGTTTTATTGCTGCAGGGTGTTAAATGGATTTTTTTTCTGTTTTTCAAAATTGGAGATTTTTAAAGGCTTATGTTGTGTTGCCTGCCCGCCAGTCAGCGGCTGTTCTCAGCGCTGCTGGTGGAAATGTGCTAGTTGAGCGTTTGAGAGGGGGCGGTTGCTAGTCAGCACCAGGAGTTAGTATTTTGAAACTGCTTTTATGAACTGCATCCATAACCTCTTAAATTCAAATGTTCCCTCCACTAGTTAAATCTGAAAGGCAGAGCTGGAAATTGATGGCAATTCCCTGGCATTTGACTTGCCTGTTTTGCTCTGGGCTTCTTTTTGGACTCTTGGAGATACTGGATGCACTTTCAGGTTGCTTTTCTTTTGTTTTCTAGCAATTCACTTAAGCAGCTCCCAGAAAAGATCCTCCACTGAGTGGTCCTACTGCTTCTCTGGCAGATTTATGTACAGGTGCACTTTGTAATAATAAGCTGTGTAGTGTATGTTGCTACAAACTTGGTAACACGTAGCTAATTCTTCAAAAAAGATAATAATAAAAATGTGCTTGCTCAAAAAATGGATAAATGGAGATGGCTTCTTTTTTTTCAGGCAGCTATGCAACAACTGACCCAGCTTCTATCAGAGGACCTCAGGAAAGAAATCTATGAACTCTGGGAAGTAAGCCTACATTCTTTCAATCCTTTGGTAAAATTCAGGGTAACCCATTGCCCTCTTCCTGTTTAACTATGAAACCGCGTCATCTCTGTATTTTGACCTCAGAAAAGGTAGATTCATTTGCTTGGGAGATACAGCCAACGGTATGAGTGAAGGTCACTTTGGAATCCATTTTGAAAAGAAACCCCAATCTTTGGTAGAATAACCAGCTTCTGCCTTTGGTCTCTCAAGAGTTTCAGATGAACCCGTCCAGGTCTTGTACAACTGAAGGAAGGTTTGTCCTCTACATCCAGCCCTATTGGACATAAATCCCTTTTTTGCTAGATAAGACTAGTCCTGTAGGACTTGTATTTTGCATATATTTTTTTCATTTGCCTTAGTCTTCTCTTAATGATTGCATGAGAGCTGGTTCAGTGTGCAGTTAGTTCTTCAGCATGCTAGGTTTTTATCATTCTCATTAACCATAATTTAACATATGCACACTTTTGATCATTTGTTCTTTGCTTCTGCCTTCAGGATGATTTATCTGCATTGAGTCTCCAATGCAGCAGTATGAGCGTAACCCACATATCAGCGAGCGTAACCTAAAAATCTGATATTCATATGCAGTCCTTCTAGTCTTATATTAAGTGAAACAGCTAGGTGCTTCTTAAGAAGGAAAAAAAACATGGCAGAAAGTAAGAAGCCTCTGATCACTTGGTGTGATACTCTGCTCTCAGCTAGCCAGAGGCATTTCCCTCTGATTTGTTTTTGTGAGTGAAGGATGTTATGGCCCAGAGCTGAACAGGGGCTGGGACAAGATCTGTTGACGCTGTTAGCAAGTCCTTCCTGCACTGCTCTGCCTTCGTCTTTGCCCCTTTTTCCCTTTCAGCCACACGAGGACTGTTTTTTGGACTGTAGTGTTGGTGGGCGCCCTGTAAGTGTACTGTAGGGGAGAAAGGGAGCAGAAAGCTGCCTCCAATGTATTCTCACTTTATAACTTAATCCAGAATACATTTGAAAAAAAAACATGAAAGGAAACAAGTCAGCACTTTTCAGCTCCGTCCTGCCTTTTTATTTTCAAGAGCAAAAGCACAGGAGTAATTTTAAAAGACAGACTGCGGTGTTTGAGAGACCAGTTATGGTTTTTCCAAAGTGTACTGTTATTTCGCACTCTTAAACACCCGCAGGGAGGAAACAGTAAGTGTTTATTTCAGCACTGCTCACAGTTGCACGTATAATAGCTGACGTTTCTTGAGGTTACTGTGAGCTGAGGTATGAATAAGGTCTGGTGGGCTCTATGGCACAGAGAGGTTGTAACAGATTCATACTCCCAGTTAGCTGCTGGAGGTGGGACAGACCCTTACAAGCAGAAAGCTGTAGTTCCCCTTCCCTTGAAGTTCTCCTCTGTAATGCTGCCAAGAGTTTGTTCTCTTTGGTGGCCAAAAAAAAGAGTAGAAACAAATAGATTTAAGAAGATAAGAAGCAGTATTTAAACAATTTAAAGACGAGGCAAAGCTCAGATTGAAAGGAGGAAAAGAAGGTAAAACTTTCGAAATGAAATTGATTACTAAAATAATGATTAAAATGCAACTGGAAATCCAAAGTGTTGTTCAGATTCAGATAGAGTAGTATATGAATCAGTCATGGCTATCAAAATCTGTATTTCTGACTTTCAAAGGTAAAGCAATAAACATCAGCACAAACAGGCTGCTAAGAGTGTGACAGACGGGGAAATGACCGCCACAGGTATCTGAGCATCGCTCTGCTGGAATTACAGCCCAGGCCCTTGCCATTGCGGATGACGCCCGCAGCCAGCGTTGTCTTGTTAAGATGCAGAAGGAGATGCCATGTTCTTTGGTCAGTAGGAAAGACTCTCCAGGCTCTTGCGCTGCTCTCATCTGCGGGACGGCTGTGCGTGGCGGGCTGTGTGGCTCCCAGCGCATGGATGGGCCCGGTGTGTACTTCGGGCTCCGGTCTGATTGTTGGTGGCGTTGTTGATGAATAGGGTCAGGCCTTCCAAGGGTGTCAAGGTGACGGTGACCTGCACAGAAAGGAGTCTCTTTCTGCAGTTGGTTTTGGAAGTCAGGAGAGGACCAGCTGATGAGACATCAAATACAGTGCAGTAGATTTAGAAAAGAGAAAATGAAATGGCAGACTTGTCTGCAGCCATCACTGGAAGCAAATGACAGTGAAATTGTTCAAGTTGACCAGAAATGTGAATGACTCACAAATACGTACTGACAGTGGCTGGAGAGAGGCAAAAGGTAGCAGAGAGATTACAGGATTTAAACTCTGAAGGGGAGGAAACCCCTTACCAACTCCCCTACCTGTCTCCTAGGAGAGACGTAAAGACATAACCAGCTCAGACAGATTAGACCAAAGAGATTAAGAAGGAGTGACAGGAGAAATGTAAAGAACGAGTCCTTATAAAAACAGCAAGTGGTGGAGAGAAGTGCACAATGGGTCTTAAAAATAGGTAATGGTAATGCATAGGCACACACACTGGTAATTCATAGCTTTAACCAGGCCTGAAAAGATCTTAGAAAGATCTTAAAGAAAATATTGTTAAATGGAACCTATTACTTAACTTGCATATCATGTAAGGTTGTCTCAATATCATCCCTGATTCAGTCAAAACACTTGGTATATTTTTAAGTTAAGAGTATGCAAAAGAATTGTGTTTGTAAGTCCTATTGCATTTCACAGAGATTTAGCACGTACTTATGGGGATTGTTCAATAGCAATCTTAAAAAAAGAGAGTGAAATGCGTAACTGAGTATTTATGGAGTGGTTTGTACTGATGAAGAAAATTCTAGATATATAAAAAGCTTCTGATACTCCATTTCAGAGCAATGCAATTTCTTTCTTTTCTTTGCAAATCTGTGCAGGAATATGAAAACCAGCGTACTGCAGAAGCCAAGTTTGTAAAACAGTTGGATCAGTGTGAGATGATACTGCAGGCATTTGAGTACGAAGAGTTGGAAAACACACCTGGCAGACTGCAGGATTTTTATGATTCAACTGCTGGTATGACATTTGGGCTTTTTTTTTCTTTCGTAAATGAAGTGCAATATATAAATTGCCTTTTTTTCTGATAGACATTCAGAGCAAGTGAGAACTAGTTATTTTACTCATTGCTCAAATACCCTAAATATTTGTGGGGAAACTTAGCAGACTGTGAACGTACCTTACGTTTATTTGTACGTGTTGAACCCGAATCTTATTTGCACCAAGTTTCTTTTACCTCGCTTTGGACATGCACAGAGAGGCCCAGCTGTCACTGCGCTTGCATGTGTTTAAGGATCTCCCTATACCATCAGAGGGGGTATAAAGGAGGCTTCGTTCTTCACCGCTGCCTTGACAGCAGCTTGTTTCTGCTTTGTTAGTGTTTCATGAGCCGGTGAAGCAGAATTTGCTATCCCTGCGCGAGCTGTGTGGTCTTGTGTGACCTGCCCAAGGTCCGTGTGAGAACCACCTCAGTGAAATGTTTTAGGTGCAGTTGTGTTAATTTTTATCCACTGCTTTTCATCCTTTCCAAAATAAACTGATAGTGGATAGGAAAACTAGGTAAAATAATAGTCTTTGTAATTTCAGCAAGAGAGTTGAACACCAGAAGAGGACTGTGACTCCAAGTCATCCTGTCCTGGGAAAAAACTAGGGACAGAGAACCTCAGGGAGAGGGCCAGCAGTCACCTGACCCAGTCCCTGACAAGTCCTATTTGTACTTTGGTGACTCCTCTGGGAAATAATAAGCTCTCTGCAAAATGCAGTAATTTGATTAGGGAAGAAGGAGAAAAAGTAGAGCATCAGCATAGCTGGAATACTTGATTCTATAACTGACATCTTTGCCTTCCTACTGGAACTCAGTAACTGAAACTAAAGCTAGCATCTCGGTAGAGCCCGGAGCGTATACCCTGCGGGCACCTGTAATTGGGGTGGTTTCCTGCAGCAGGATACAGAGCATGGGATTGTCCTGGCCAGGGTACATCCTTTTTTCAGCTCTTAAGTGTCTTAGCAGAGCATGAAATATTTTTGTAAGTGTTTGGGGAAAAACAGCTGTAACTACTCTTCAGTTATTCCATAGTTGGAGGAAATGGGAGTACTCTTTCTTAAAAGAACAACTTGGTGTTTATTTTGAGCCTAAAGCAACATCACTGCTAACCTTTCTCTGCCATCCTTTCACACGTAGGAAAATGAAAATTTTGAATTAACTTTCCCTTTTGTTTTGCAGGAAAGTTTGTTCACCCAGAAATACTCCAGCTTGTATCTCTGATTAACACAGAAAGGAATAAAAAAATAGCTGCTGCATCTCACCCACATGCCTGAGGTGTTCCTAAACTCTGTAGCTATAATAAATATTTTGTTTTACGTTCTGTGCATTGTTTTTCCTCCCATAACATCACTAATTCTGCCAGCAGCTTTTTTTCTGTGCATTCGCTGCTGAGAATCCCAGGACCACTTAGACAGGAGCAGGTAGGATGGTTGCCTCCCAGATCAGCGGTGGTGTCAGTGACCAAATACTTAGAATTAGTTTGTCTGTTTTTTTTTCTCTTTTTTAATCAGCCTCTGATTGATGCAGTCTCCGTTACAAATAGATTCTCCACTGGGGAAATTCAAGTAAGTTTAAAATTTAGCTGATTGCGATCTAACCTGTTCGTGTAATGCACTGACTGGGACGGGTGGCCTTGCTCTGTGACTTCTGTGTGCGTGGATTCAAGTGCCGTCCGCATCAAATGGGCCAGTATCTGTTCACTGCGCCACACGGAAGCGAGACCAGCGAGCTCATTTCTCTAGAAGCTCTTGACAGAGCCAGACTTAGAGGTGAGATTTCTTCGGCGTGCGTGAGCCTTAAGAACTGATGGTGAATGAAAATGATAATCTAATTAATGACGTTTTCTCAATATATTTATTTTTTCACACGGTTTTTTCCACTGCTTACGTGTGTTACCAGGGAGTGGCGCTGAGATTTCCGTAAGGTCGGTGTTCCTGAGCCCCGCTCGCCCCAGGCTGGCAGTTGTGCAGACTCTGGCACGGGTGACTGATAAATCACGGAACAGCTGAGGTTGGAGCTTGTGCAGTCTGGCGCAAACGCCTGTACGCCCGCGTAAAGCCGGCCGTCCCTTGTTCACGCTGTTACACGCTGGGACTGATTCTGCTGTAGATGGTGGTTTTTAGCAGAAGGAATATGCTAATGTAAAGGGACAGCGTGGTTGTCATCTAAAGCTGCAGTGGTGGTAAATGCCATAATGAAGCCAAGATCTGCACTTCTAACTGTTGCATCGCGTGTGCAGCTGGAGATGAGGACAATGTCACAATTACCAGATAATGAAAGCTTGCACCTGGAAAAATTACGCGGTAGAGGCCTGGGGCTAGCTTCCCTGTCTTCAGCCTCGCGTCCAATGAGGCAGCATAAAACTAAATTCAGCAGCCACCCCCTCTGGAGGCAGGAGGTGTAGCCGAGCACACGCCTCGGGCACCCCGGCTTGGAAGCGCCTGGGGCCCTGACCAGTGCTGCAGCCGAGGTGCGGAGTGCCTGGGAGCGGCTCTGCTGGGAGCGCCTGCCTCAGCGGCTGGCACAGCGCGCAGAACCCGCAGCGCGTGTTGGCCGTGGTGGGACGTGGGACCTCTGCCCGGCGTGGGAAGTCCCACGAGGCAGCAGCCCTTCGCGGAGCAATAGGACGCTGGTCGGTGCTCACTGGTGGCCAGCTGTCCGACCACAAGGGTGACGCGGAGTGGGGACGGCCCAGCTTTGTCCAGGGCCCATCGCAAAGAGTGGTTTTTACTCCCCTGAGGTGCGCACAAACCATAGTCTGTGTTAGTCTGTGCTGAATGCCAAGCGTGAGAGCTACAGATGCCTTGGAAGAGAACCGAGAACATTCTTCACAAACAAGAAAAGCGGCCTTACAGCGATGCTTGACAGAAACGCAGCGCAGGCGCTACCCCGGCAGGGACAGTTGGTTCCTCCAACGCAGCAGGAGCTTTACTGGCGGGCGATATGCCGTTCTGCGGGGGACCGAGCGCTGAACCCCCGTCGGCAGCACCAGGGTGCAAGAAAGGTAAGCGCTACCCTCAGAGAGACATGGCTTGGGTGTCTGTTGGGTGGGGGGTAGTTTTGGTTAAAGAAATTGGCAGATACTTTGTGTAAAATTACATTCCGTTCTACTCACTGCAGGTGCAATGAGTATGGATTTTAATAGAAGCAGGAGTTGGCTGGAAAGAGCCGGGAGGAGGTGTGACTGGAAAGCACGAGCCATGGTGACGGGTTGATGGAAAGGTCAGCAAACTGCCTGATGCAGTACCAGTGCACACTGTTCACGTGTCGGGAAGGGGGGGCCGTGCCCCGGACAGGCGACCTGCGAGGGGGAATCGCCTCTCCCACATCTGTCTCCTGATCTGGTCGTATCAGCACTGAGCCTACACATAGTGGCAGCTGCTGTGATGACAGTAACATCTCAGGATTTATATGGAAGAGAAGCTTCTCTGGCCAACCTACCTCCACAAAGTCATACTCACACAAACTTTTTAAATTATGCTCTTAATGAATTAAATAAAAAGTAATTTACTGCTTTCCCAGAGGCATTTTTCTATGTGTATATGTACATACATCCATAAATACGTAAATAAGGCCTAAATCAGTGTCCTGTAGAAGGTGCCAGTGCCTGGATTCCACCTTTTTATCTCTGTTTGGCTGCTGGCTCTGCTCAAAAGTAGGCCAACAGTTTTAGACCCAGATGGTGTTTTCTGCCATGCATTTCACTTTTACTGAACTTGGTTCAATTACTTTTCTCCTTTGAACCTCAAAATTTTCAAAACTTTGGCCACAGATTTCCATGGGGAATTTCAGGTGCACAAGGGACTGAGCAGCTTTTAGCAACTGTAGGAAGGGCAGATTATGTTGTTGCAGTTCACCTTGATACTCTGCTGTGACAGATCAAGGCTCAGAGATGCACAGTATTGCGAGTAAATACACAGAATTAAAAAGAAAACATCACAAAGTGTAAAAGAGTAAGAGAGAAATTTATTTTTAATATCAATAACTTCGTTTACACAAACTGAGGTGACCATTAATATCTTCACTTAGCGTCATGTTTATGCACAAAACCACAAAATAAGCTAACAGTCACAAGAAAACTGTACTAAAAAAAACTAATTAAATTTGCTTCCATGCTAAAAATCACACTAAAGAGGCATTTGATATAAATGGCCAAAGTTAACTTACGTCCAGTAGAACATTATGAAAGGACTTCCAACTTTGTGAAAACTGTAACAAGCCACACAGAAAAAAAAAATCACTTAAAGCCAAGTTTCATCGCAAGATTTTAAGCAGTCTGTAATGTCAAACTCACTAACACCGATTTGAAGCTTTGGCTTATGCTTAAAAAAACGCATCCATTTGGAAAGTAGCCAGGCTGTTTTCCATCTTGTTTACTGGTAAAGTTGCGCTTATCTCAGTCTGGTGAGCTGAGTAATGCAACATGCAGGCTGACACGTGCTCACTAGGCAGCAAGAGAGCGTCACAAGTGTGCTGCTCTTTTTTTAGAAAAAGTTAAAAGGATGCAAGAGAACATGCTGCAGCGAAGCTGAGATGATGGGCTCTTGGTGATTAAGCAGACACAATGCAGGTGGTGGAGTTATGTTCTGGAGTGAAACATAACAAAATTTGACACAAAAAGTGAAGTGCCTGCTCATCCTGTGTATTGTAAGACAGGAGGGTTCACGCCAGCAGCTCCGAGACGCGGACAGAAGGCCTGGGCTCTCTAACCTGTGGCTCGTCTTGAGCCAGTTGTTGAGTTTGCATTCTTTCACTTAAGGCTGTATCTTGACTGAGGCTCATAAATACACCTTCCCTTATTTTCGAGGGGAAGGTATGTAGGCAAAATTATTAAGTCGTTCCCTCTGCTCCACTTCCCTGTGTAATTAAGTTCCCCTGTCAAGTCTTATTGAACCACAGAGCGCAAACAATGGAACAGATTTTTAAACTGAAGCTTTTCCAGCTACAATGATCATCTTAAATCAGCAGCTGGGATCAGTTCAGTTTCTGTACCAGTAACTGGGTGTCTCTTCTTGTCCTCCTCAGCTCTGCTGACCAACAGGTGGAGGGCAATGCCAAACTGTACCAGTGAGAGAGAAAGAACTTTTTGTGACAGTAAGTGATTTAATTCTGTTAGGAAACAGATCATGTACAGACACTCCTGAGCAAAGGGCACCTGGTGTGGTGGGTAGACAGCTGGTACACGGACTGTTCCTGGCAGTAGCAATCTTTGCACAGCTCTGGATCCATCTGTCTGACGTGGCACTGAGAGAGGAGTTGGAAACCAACAGAGAGAAAGCAGTGGACTAAAAGAAATAAGGAACAGAGACTGGGGAGGTTGTTGGAGGGAAGTTATGTGAAAATGAAAACTATTTTCGTCACTTAACATAGAATTTAGAGCATTAGAAGTCAATTACTTGGTTTCTATGGTATTCAAAGTACCTGATGATAAAACGGCTCATCCAAAATTCAGAAAGGGAGAGGGGAAACGCACAAGGCCAGGGAGGCAATCTTCCAAAGCTGACAAAACCTTGTTGCACAAGTTGGGTGGCAAGGGACGTCTAAAAACCACTGGCCGGGCAAGTCTCTGCAGAGCGGCGCGTGAGGCTCAGGAGGGCCTGCGGTCTAACACTGGAGCTCCTCTTCGCTCTCGGGGAGGCGGGTGCCAGCGAGGGAGCTCTGAGCGCTGGCATGGGCGGTAGAGCTGAGAACTTCTTCAAAACTCCCCCCCGTGTGGCTTGTCCCACCAACCTTGGTCTGAAACAAGGCAAACAAAGAGAACTGCGAGTTCCTCTGCTCACGCTGTGGCAAGTCCTATTTGCATTCCACCCCACGGCCATGGAGGGCTGGGAACTGTTCAGGCAGAGAGCATGTCGGGTTGGGTTTTTCTTAGAACAAAAGCTCTAAAAACAGTCAGATAAAGCAACTGCTTTCCTCCCCCAATCTCTAAACTTCTAGGCTGCAATCATAAAATCTGCCAATGGCATTTATCATATGTTTAAAGGAACCAGGCTCTAAGTAGCTCACACTGGTTTCACTGTTTTTTTTCCAGTTCTACACAGGCTGGGTAAGAGATGGGTATTAAAATGAACTGGTTCGTTTGCTGAGTTAAGTGGCCCATCCGCCAGCAATGGTAACACAGCTGCTCTCAAAATTCATAAACCGTACTGGGATTGTGGACAGGAGAAGGACTATAGTAACTGAAGAACAAAACCAGCAGCTTGTCTCTCTTCAGGTACGCGTAGCTGTCTCAATACTGAGATATAAACTGCCCACAGCATTTTTGGGGGGTGGGGGAAGAGATACCAAATTACGTTAGTGAAACATATGACAGTGTGCTCACAGGTCATCCACTTTCAAAGTGCTTCATTTTAATGAATTTTTAAATAGAAGTATTAAACCAAAGCCCAGTATGACTAAATCTCTGACAGAGTTTTCCTAATGAAGACAGAGCTTTATCTAAAGATTTGGAAATGGTCAAGACCAAGTGAGGAAGAGACAAAGCTGTTTTGACTGCGTTCTCTTGGGAAGAGAACGTCCTTTTGTGGTTTGGCTTGCTGATATGCCTGCTCAAAGTTGATTCAAGCCTGAAAATAGGGCAAAACTTTTTGCTCCACCCTAGAACTGCAGCAGGACTTAAAGACAAACTGGTATGTTTCCAGCCTGCCAGCCACTGAATGCTTAGGAAGATTATTGTAATTAAATGAACTTTGTGTCCTAAGTTTCCAAAGGGTTATTAATCCTATGTAATCCTGCTTCACCAGCTAGCACAGGAGCTTGCCTAGCTTGAAAGTTCAATAAAATAAGGTAGTAGTAGGTTTGATATTTGCTCTGACAGTTTGAGTCACAGTTATTAGAAGTTCCCATCTCAAGAGGTAAAAATCAATATCCAGTCTAATGGGCTGTGCTGACTTTCAGAAAGTATCGGTCCGTCACTGATTTCTGCAAACAGAAATGCAAAAATTCAGTTATTGTTAAACACTGGTAGGCCCAAAACTTCCAGTGAAAAGACAGCCACTGTCTACTAAAGCTACTATTAAGTTTTTCTGGCAAAACTCATGACTTCTATTTACCAATTAAAATTATCAAAAGAACACTGATTCAGACTGATCAGAGTGACTGTGAAAGTAGATTATTCCTGCACTATTTCAAATGACTCAGATAAGGTGCATCTGAATTTGGACACCTCAAAATCAGAAACATTAATGCAGTTTCATTTTCTATTTGCTTTTCTGCCTACTCTTCCATCCAAAACCAAGAATCATCTACGTCACTCTAATGAATGTCTCTGGCCAATACCCCAGTATTCACACAAACATTTAATTCATCAGTGTTCTGATTTTCAGAAAAGTTGAAGAGTGTTGGGCACCCAGATGCTGTCGATTTCCAGCGAAAGCTGAACTAATACTCTCTCCTAAGAAAGCTGCAACCCAAAGTCTGAACTCCAAGAGCACACAAAATCTAATTTGAAATTTGACTTCTAAATGTATGAAATCTAAATGTCAGCTCTGGCTGACTACAGAACATTGCAGGACCACTGATGATCTGTAGCTAATACGGGGCGGGAGGGAGATGATAATGCTACTGCTGTTCTTTTCTTTTGTCAGAAGTCCCTCTGGCAAGTTCTCCACTTTTTCAGACCACAACAGGATCCTCAATTTGAAGGCATAGCCCATGATTTCTCCCCCAACCCCTGCCTCCTGGTCTTCCTAGTCTTGCGAGCCTTGAAACAGAGGCAGGCAAAAGGAACAACGGTGCTGAGATATTCCCAGTTGTCCACAGCGTACACTGGTGGCACCCTAGATCCATGACTCCACCTTCCTTTCTCCATTTGTACAAAGAAATGAAAGAAGGAGAATACAGACAAAATATTTCAGAAAATGTCAGGGTCTTTGCCAGTAAAGATGGACAATGAAGGTTTCACAGGATGTGGAAGACAACTTCAGACTCAAGACTTTTTGTTTCATCCTGGTTAACTGAAGAGTCCTTAAAGGATGATCTAAGAGCACCCTGACCACACGACAGGCTAAGAGCTGGCATGACAAATAGTCTCCTCTAGAAGAATGCCTTTCTTTAATCAGCGAAATAAGATCAGGCTCCTCAAGCAGATCACTGTGAGAAGAAATGGTCTTCAGAGATGTGCAGTTTGAATTGACTTTTCCTCTTGCTGAATGACACAGAGGTGACCGGAAACAGACACCTCACCCCTGATGCAGAAAGGACATCACTAGGACATTTGTCCTTTAGCCCTCAAAGAAAGGCAAGCTGTCCCCCTCAAAGGATGGCCGTAAGTGTAGGAGGAATGGATCTGTGGAGTCTAGTCTACAAGCAAACTTGGGACATACAAGTCCTATGGAAAGCCCTAAGGGTAGGTTTAATGACTGAATGATTAAATGGGTACAAGAAGTGCCGCATGTCTCCTGTGTAGTTTCTTCTAACTTGTCAGTGGTGAAAAATGGAAAAAAAAGTCCACTTCAGGTGTTCCAATGAGCTGCATCCCTTATCTAAATGGGTAGAAGCAGCATAAAGAGATGAGAAAGTGATACAGCTGACTGCAACAGACAGGAATTCATAGAATCATTAAGGTGGGAAAAGACCTCTAAGATCATCGAGTCCAACCATTCACCCAGCAACACCATGCCTACTAAACTATGTCCCGAAGTACCACATCTACTCATTTTTTAAATATCTCCATGGATGGGGACTCAACCACCTCCCTGGACACCCTGTTCCAATGCCTGACCACTCTTTCAGTAAAGAAATTTTTCCTAGTATCTAAACTAAACCTCCCCTGACGCAACTTGAGGCCATTGCCGCTTGTCCTACCACTAGATACCTGGGAGAAAGGACCAACACCTGCCTCACTACAACCTCCTTTCAGGTAGTTGTAGAGAGCAATAAGGTTCCCCCTCAGCCTCCTCTT
>Ga0065711_1045077_pt1 | contig 13709 bp, 8 predicted proteins | sample Hoacrofraction12_FD_59098 | JGI IMG/M metagenome (GOLD analysis project Ga0065711, IMG submission 59098) | Hoatzin crop microbial communities from Cojedes, Venezuela - Epithelial fraction 12 v2 (version 2) | ecosystem: Host-associated > Birds > Digestive system > Esophagus > Crop | place... | reverse complement strand
CCTCCACTGGACTCTCTCCAGTAGCTCCTCATCTTTCTTGAACTGGGGAGCCCAGAACTGGACACAGTACTCCAGATGGGGCCTCACCAGGGCAGAATAGAGGGAGAGGAGAACCTCCGTTGACCTGCTGGCCACACTCCTCTAAATGCACCCCAGGATACCATTGGTCTTCTTGGCAACAAGGGCACACTGCTGGCTCATAGTTAACATGTCATCCACCAGGACACCCAGGTCCTGCTCTGCAGAGCTGCTCCCAGCAGATCTACCCCGAGCCTGTGCTGGTGCATGGGGTTGTTCGTCCCCAGGTGCAGGACCCTGCACTTGCCCTTGTTGAATTTCATTAGGTTCCTCTCTGCCCAACTCTCCAGCCTGTCCAGGTCACGCTGAATGGCAGCACAGCCTTCTGGTGTATCCACCACTCCTCGCAGTTTTGTGTCATCAGCAGACTTGCTGAGGACACACTCTGTCCCTTCATCCAGGTCATATGGGCTGCCATCATATGCACCAGTGTGAGAGCAGAGATGGCTGCTCCTTTATTTCTAGCAGAAAGGTGAGAACTGGGCAGTGACTTCACAGCAGACCTGATACAGCATTAGCAATAACCTGCACTGGCACAGCCTATTTCTGCCTGGGCATAGCTGAATAGGCTGGGTACCAAAATGCATGTGTGCCCTGCCATCTCTGTAACCATCAATTAGTTTCCATAGAAAAGCCATATTTCACTGGTTATTGTCAATAGCATCTTCTGCCCCTTATCTTACCCTTAAAACTGGAGCCGGATTCTTTTAAAGCTGGACTTAACCCACTTCAAACCTGTAAAATACTGTAAATATCAGCAACGACCATGTGCAGAGCAGCAGACACATAGTAGTTGCAGCTGTCAGGACTGAGGGTCAGTCTTTAAAATGAGGCATTCTCTTCAGTTCAGCCTGTCCCATTCACTTAGTCTCAACCTTGCCCCCTTTTTGGTTGCAGTTCACAGACTATAATTACAGGGTGTATGAAGAGCAAATCTGCAATCTACAAAGATACTTAAATCATGTAAAAACCCTGACCTGTTAGTAATCACACAAAGCCTTAAAGATATTTTGTACTTGAGAAACTTCTCAAAATATGTTATCATGGGTGGTAATCTGTATCTCTGTGAACAAGCTGTGAATCCATAAACCCAAATGCAATGTGCACTTCTGGTTTTCTTGCACTTCTTTTAGTGAATAGGATTCACGTAAATACATGCAAGAGGCAAATTTGACCTAGATTGTTGCCCTGCCTTGCATCCTTCTGGAAAGACCTCCTTCTGGTGTTTGCATAGACAAAGCACCTATTAATTTAGCAATACAAAGACTACATGTAGAAAAAAATAGAATTGTGTTTCAACTCAGAAGACCTGTGAGGAGTGCTTCCAAATGCACATTTGATACAAATTCAGATATAGCTGCAAACGCTGCACCTACTCCTCTTCAGCAACAACAACAAAGTGGCTGAGGATCTCACAGGAAATTTATTATTATTTCACTGAAGGTTACTTGAACGACAAATAAAGATGCTATCAGAATTAACAACTATAAATAAAAGAAAAGCTAGAGATAATATACCATGTAGAATTCTTAGTGCAATTAACCACTAATACTCTTTAATTTAAACATTTTTCAAGGTTTGTTGACTGTTCCCTGAGGAAGAAAGAGAGCGATTGTTTGAATTCAGACTAGTTATGCACCTGACCAAACAGGTTGAAAACAGACGCTGACCAACTAAGTTCACTTAGCTTCTTCTTATAGTCAAGTCTCTTCTGTGCATGGGGTAGTGAGGCTGTTAGCATTTTGTGATAAACACCAGCATGTCTGCGAGGCTGTGGAAAAGTGATCAAACGCTAGCTGCTAAAACTCAGTTATATTCAATAGTGCGTTCATGCCCTAGGACTTAAACCTGTAAGAATGAATTACTGATTTGGCTAAATTTCACTGAGTAATAAGAAGTTCTGCTATTTCAAGAGTTTTGCATAGTATTTCCATGACATGAGAGGAATTTATTCCTACTGCTTGTTTTAACATGGATGAGGTTTATTCCAAACACAGTGCGAATGGAAGGTAGCCAGTCTGCGTGTAACGAAAACACAAGGATTTGTGACACATTTTGACAGAAGATAATGATTTTGCCATGGATGTCTAGAAAAACTGTATCTGTAAGAATTATACATATATAAAGATATGTATATATAAATATGTATGTGACAGTTCTTGTAATTAAAAAAAGAGGAGTAAATGACACGAACACTCTTTGACTATGGATCACCTTATGAGGTATTTCTAATCCGTTTGCTTTCTTCTCTTTTCTTTTCTAGTCCCAACATATCAGGACACTTCTTTAGGAAGCTAGAGGGGCACAGACAGTAAAGTCCTTTGGTAGGCAAACAGCGCTCAGCCCAAAGTGCTTATCCAGGTTTACCTTGTGTTGCATGCTAATACAATTTCCCTGAGGTAGAAACGCAATACTGAAAAAGAAAGAGTGAAAGACAAACCACTTCACTTCCAGTCTTCTCTGGGACTGTGACTGCACATTAGCTTTGCTGGAACTCTGCAGTTAGGACTCCAGCTGGACTTAAATACTATAGTAATGCACAATGGGAAAGCATGGAGATCTTGGTCATCAGCAGCTTGCAATTTCTGTTTGTTTGTTTGCTTTTGTAAAATTTTCTCTTGAAATCCTGTTCAAAATAATTAACAGCAATGAGACTGAGTGGCTTTCATTAAGGGTATAATTTGAATACCATGATGTAGCAGTGGCCTAATTTGTTTGGAGACCTTTTATTGTCAGTGATGCAAGAAAAGAAAAGAGCTCAGAGCACACACTGAGTCTATTGGTGGCAGCTAAGAAAAGAAAATCCTATTGCTTATAAACAGAACATATGTGCCATGGAATCACTGAGAGAAAGTAAACACTGAATCCTGTGGTCTTTTTCAATAAAGGGTTTCATTTCAAAGAGGAATTACACTTTAGTCTGCATTTTGTCTCTTAGAATATACAAACATCTTAAATACATGTTGACAGATCTACACACAAAAATCCTGTTGCATTTGGACCAAGTCCACAAAGATTCGTATAGTTCTAACCAATCCTGATATCTTTGATACAGTACTGCGATGGTATGAGAATCACTTAAAACAATAGGTGCGACAGCCAAACTATTTTACCAATAAGTGTGAAAAGAAGGCCAACAACAGTTAAGCTCCTTTACAAAACTAGAAAATAGAAATGGTAGCAGCTTCCACCAAAAAAAAAAAAAAAAAGATGTACGTCTTAATCTGAAACCAAAAGATATGCAAATCCCATGTGGATGTAAGAATTTCTGCTGAGTTCTAGCTGAGGGTATCTAATAAAGGTCAGCAGTTTGAAGATAAGGTTAATTAAGATACATATAGAATTAATATTTCTGCTGTTTCTCACTTAAACAAAAACAGTTTCCTTCTTGTTCATCTTGTTCAGCATAGAACGTCTGTTCATCCTGCAGAAAAACTATTTGTACTTGATAGAAAAGCAAACGTTAAGTTTCATAGAGTTCCTAGGGAAATACACTGCATAGAGCAGTGCAGTGTCAGATCATTCACCCAGGATGTACAAGAGCCGGGCTTTAGTTCTGCATGTGTTTACGCAGAATGCACAAAAGCCAACTCTGCCTCCTGAGAAGGAAAATCTGGACTATTAGATCAGAGGATTACTCTCACTATTTTGCTCAGTGTCAGAAAATCTTTAGTGAAGAAAACATGAAGAAATAGAAGAAAATAACAACAGAAAGGACTGAGCATTTCATGCTGAACCATTTCAGGCAGCTAAAAATATTATATTTCTTCTGAGTTTTTTTTCTTCTCTGAGTTTTAGGTTCAGATTCGCTTCTGTCTGATTCAAAGTAGGCATTTGACTTAGACTTTCCACCTTTTGAATGAAATGTGAAGCTGCCTCCAGAGTCCTGGGTACTCTAATTCCTTCCAAGTGTAACTAACCCACCTTCTTGGTCTGCATCGTCCAATTCAGTGAGCCAGAGGGTTAAAATCACCTCTTGACTCAGAGGCTGGGAATTCCTGGAGCACAACATACAAATATGGGTTTCTGCTACTGAATATGTAAGTATGAAGGCACAGTCCACCAATATCACAGGGTGAGTTGGGAGTGCTGCCCTACCTGTAGGCTTGGTGTTCAAGTACTGTACTCCGAGGTCAGAAGGTTTTAAGTTCCCCATCAGAGGACAGGAGTCTCCGGGTGCTATGTCTTTCCTGACAGCTCTCATCAGTGGCACACTATCCTGGTGTAAAAGGGATTGACACACTTCCCATTATCCTAGACCTTCTCCATCTGAAAACTATTCAGTCATGTTGATCTGAAGTCAGGATCCATTTTTTTGGCTGCCAAACCCACATTTTTCAATGAGTTTCCTCATTTTTTCAGTGACTTTACAGAAATATCCCTCAGAATAGAGATAGCCTTGACCTTTCAGTCTGTTATTTTCCAAAAAGCCTCTGAAGTAGACCAGACAGGGACCTCTACGCCAGGGGAATCAACTATAGTTGCCATATTATGTCTTGCAAAAAGAAAGATCATTTAGATCAGAAGAGCTTTCTTGCTTTTAGGGATCAAACAGCAATGCAGTAACCAGAGAGCACAGAAGCTAAACTTTGTCATGTTCCATACCAGTGCTGAGCTTCTTGTTGCTGAGCACCTGCTCTGTGGGCTATATGGGCTGCGAGTGATGTAAACGCATTCCACTTCAAGATAAGGACAAGTAGAAGAGTGATGCTATGCAATGCTTTCTTAAGGTTGTTTCAAGATACAAAAATAAAATATATTTTTAAATGGCAGATTAAATGAAATATAGTGGAGACTGATGTGGTTTTCTCTTAAAGAAATACGACAGCAAAGTCTCAGTAAGCTAGACTAGATTCTTATTTAACACAGCTGTTTAAAGAGCTAAGTTTGTTGAATGTAACACTAACAAAGTTTTCATATTTTGATATGGAAATACTGCTCTAAATTGGCTTATTTTATATGACAAATGTTTTCCTTAGGTAGATATAAGAGTTTAATTTCTTGTTTTGGTGTAGAAATATAGCAAAACCTTAATCAAAAGAATGCACAGTTGCAACTAATGACTTACTATTTCAATTTGAGGACTTAAATTGCAAACATGTAGGCAATGGCCATGGCTCTCACTACCATAAAACATCAGTTTGAAACGGTCCCATTAGCAAGTTAGGATGTCCATTTGGAAGTGTTTACAATATGAGACCTTAAAATAGAAACTATAATCAGCGGGCTATGTACTCTTGGCTGAACATCTGTAAATATTCTTTAATGACACCAAAAATACAAGAAAAATGACTAATATGAGAGCTATTCAGCTTAAGTCTAGTGCATTCCTTAGTTTATTTGGAGATCAAATGCTCTACTAATGTAAAACTTCATACAAATTAGGCATAATATACTGAATTTTTTCCCCTATTAAATTGTAAAGAAACAATACAGCAAAGCAAGAATTTTCCTACTTTTAATACTGTTGCACCTCTCCATAACTAGAGACTTGGTCTGGATTATATTTGCAAATTATACTGAAGCAAGGACAGGTTAAAGTACTGATAGATACCCTAGTAATTTCTTATGCACAGATTTTTAAAAGGGCTGTGTTGACATAAGGATCAAGAGACATAGGAAATCATCACTAAGATGCAACCTCTATGTTTCTTTCTGGTTTAACCATCTAGAAACATTGACCAAGAACACATTATGAAACTAGGGCTTGACTCACACCTGTGGCTCTTTCTTGCGTGAAAATACTTGAGCGAATACTAGGAGCCCAGATCCCAACTCTTACAGGTCAATAACAGATGTGCAAGGAGCTGTGAAGGACCACGAGTGTACCTGGGTCCCACTTTCCCTCATGCTCAGACTCCGATCCAAATTGCATTGACTGGGATTGCCAGATCCATTGCCTTCTTTCAAATCCTCTCATCATCCCATGTAGCAATTTTACAGCAATATTGTCCTGTCTCAGAAAGCCTGGGCTCCAACATCATGTTTGAGGCCATTCTGAATCAGTGCCCTGTCTGCTGTTAATGGGAATATTAGCTTTTGTTCTGAATAATTAGTAAAGATAATTTCCTTTCTAGTTTTGTGCTGCTTATGTAACTGAACCCTGTGTGTAATCAAAACCATCAAGCCTTTCTATAATTAAAGCACAAAGTGTTTTTTTTTTCTTTGCCTTTCAAATATAGTATGAATTTAAAACTGTTACATAAGGAGCATCTTCTGCATCTCATATGGTGTGCAACTCAGGCTGTTATAATAGCAAAGCAACACTATTGCCTTTCTTATTTTGCAAATAGTCTATTTTTTCCTTCTGTTACTTATAATTACTTCTAATACATATTATAGAAACATCCAGTAAAGGAGAATATCTTTGTAATTACTCAAACAGCAGACTAATTTTCTAATTAACAACAAAAAGTCATGATATCATAATTGCTCCATTTCCATAGCACATAAGTTACACACAAAAAGAAGTCCTGATGATATAATTGTTTCACACGTACTTTATAGTGCCATGAATGAATTTCTCTTCCACTCTCAATTAAAAAAAAGTTGTTTAATATAATTAGAAATTATTGTCTTCTTCCCTTTTCATATTCATGTAATTAGAAAACAGAAAACAATATATTTTTGGAGGCAGAAAATACATTCTCCTTGCATTCTTACATAGAGCAAAATATATCTCAAGTTGGAAAATCTTCAGATAAAACACTCAAGGTATTAAAAAAATTAATAATTTAATGTAGTTAAGGGTGCTTAATTTTTATGACATTTAACCACTATTTTTATTAAATTGGAACTTTTAATGAGAAGTGGTTTTTTTGCTGTACATGTTGTTTATAAACAAGAATACACACACATATACATTCACATAAAAACACAAGCACACAAAGTTTAACTAGTAACATGGAAAACAGAAATATATATTGTTTTCTAGGTAATTTTTCATATATTTTTATTTTCAAAATTTCTTCAAAATCCAAAATGATGTCAAAACTACAGTCTTTTCCTTTTGACATGATGTCTCCCAAAGAGAAAAATATCTATTTTCCTGATGACTAGGAGTTGCACTTCTTTTATTCCAAAGGAGACACAAAGGAGCTTTCATTACTAAGCTCAAGTTTTGCATATTTTAGAAGATACTGAAGTCCTAAAGGGCAGCTATTTTCCTAGAGAAGAGGTCTCATATGGACAATCTGGGTGCAGACCACAGCACTGGCTATTTTAAAGACACTGCAAAACATATGTCTGGATTGAGCCTCTCCATAACGCCCATCAGCTGTGACCAATGCAGCCCTTGCTACTTGTTTCACTGCTATGAGGGCACAGCTGGTGTTCCCTCAGGACGGGCACCCAGCCTGGGCAGGGATGCAGGATGCACCCGTGGCCCCATCCTGCATCTCCCTGCTGCTGCTGCGGCCCCACCACACAGGGCAGTGCTTTGCCCTCCCAGCTCCAGCCTGGAAAGGCAGCTAAGGGAACCCTGCTCACTCCAGCTGGCCTGGGCTCGAGAGCTCTACCCAGACTGGGGAATACGAGGGTGGTGGAGGAAGGGAAGAGAAGGCACCATGTTGACTTCCTGCCCTGGCAAGTTATTTTGTCTTCACCTTTGAGGCAACAGGATTCAATTTTGCTTACACAGCTGAAAAGCCTTAAACAGACTCCAACTCAGTTTTTGTTAACATAGGCTTCTCACTGGAGTCGGATTTGAGGCAGCTGGGGTAATTCCTTTGATGCACAGTATCAATGATTTTCAAGTAGAATCCACTTTTATTTTTACAGGGAAGAGGAGAGAATAGAGCTTTTCTTTAGCAAGACTCACTTCCGAACAATAGCCCTAAGGTGTGGCATGCTAGCTTTCAGGAAGCTGTGCTGGAATAGAATAACAATAGTTTTTTCACTTCCAGCAGACAACACTGTGAGGTATTTGGTCAGCTTCTCCCCTCACGCAAAGTTCAACAGAGAAACTGCAGAGATTTAGTCATTTTTTTCCACCTCTGTGTGAGGATCATGTGTCTCACTAGCCCCACATTTCCTTTTCCCACAATCTGGAGCCCCATTTACATCCCAAGCAAACAACAGAAGTGTCCAGGAAGGCTTTGGGAAGTTGCACTGAATAAGGCGAAGCTTGAGTCTTACCATCTGCACCCTGCTTTGTTCTGTAGTCTCCCACCATGGAGTTTGCAAAGTATAAAACCAGATCCTGTGGTAATTTACAGGATTTTTCCTTCCTTACGTGTTTCATAGTCAGCGATGTTTCTGAATAAAAGGGTACTGGAGAGCTGTGGACTATCTGGTGCTGCAGTGTATATATACACGTGGTGTACAGATGAAACATGCTACCTAGACACTTCAGAGATGCACAAGCTGGAGCACAGTGATTCAGACAGGCACTGCGATGGTGACTCTGAGTCACAGCCCCTTTGACTTGTGGTGCTCCTTGAAAAGGTGCAACTCACTTCACTCTGGCCCTCTTGGGGCTGGTCCTCTGCCCGTTTTCAAACATAACAGTGAGAAGCCTGGTGTATTTGACTACAAATTTTGTTCTTCGGCTGTACTTGTTCTGCAGGATTAGCACCCAGAAGGCTGCAGCCTGGAGCAGATCTGACAGAAGAGACCAACTCTTCTATAACATTGTCTCTATTTAGCTAGATATGGACATAGTCATGATTCTGTCTTTTTATCTTGGGTATGTCAGAACTTCACACTGCTAATTTACGGATAAGCCCTTTCAGCGTTACGATGCTGAACTTTTGCATGGTAACACTGCAGCTCCTCTTCAGCCTGACGCATCTGTCTGGGTCCAGCATGAGTTAGTTGTGAGCTATTGAGCTTTGCTGAAGTGAGTGTGCTGATATAATATACCCCCATGCAAAAATCCTTTGCATTACCTATGGCCTGTACTTTTACTGGGATTTAAATCTTGCTTACTTCATCTCAACTGCTTAGTTCCTCCCTCAATGACACCAAACATTCCGTGACTAGCCTGTATGTGTTAGATTAAGACTCATAACTGAACTGTCACTCCTCATGACTTCTCAATTTGTCTTTAGTCAAATACTACTTTTACAAACAGCCACAGTAAACGAACTCCTCAGAAATTTAGAAAATTATGCTTTAAGTGAAAAAGTCCACTCCAGCAAAGGCAGATATCAAGTCATCAATCCCACCTCCTGCCCAGCAGTGGCTACATGACCAAAAGTGCCTGCATCTTGTTCGCTGAGCGAGCAGGATCCTTGCTCAAACAGAGGCCAGTGATAGCTGCTGCACTAGTTACTGCTATGTGAGGCTTCTCTGTGCCCTTTCTTCCAGCTAAAATCTCGCTTGTCTTTGCTTAAAACCTCAATACGCAGGGCAGCCTTTGCTTGTAAAAATCTGAGGAATTTATTTTGGGAAAGGAATAAGCATTTTTCTGCCTTCCCTCTGCAGTCGTAAAGCAGTGCCTGCTCTTGTGTGGTGGGAGAACCCTATCCCTCTCTTGATAGAGAAATGACAGCAAAAGAAACGCATTTCGTTCAGAATCATAGAGAAAGGCAGCAGCAAAGAAGGATGTAAAATTTAGATCTCCCAGTTTCATTTAGCAGCCACACCACCCTCTGGGACTACTGAAAATGCACAAGTTGCTGTTCTTCATTACATCTACTCAAGGCTGACCTCCCAGAAAGGAACCTTTTCCCAACATTTCTTCCTTACAGAAAACATAACTTGGTAAAGGACAGTAGTTGTTTTAAATTTGGTTGGGAGTATGGCAGATCTCAGAGCAGCGTGTCTTTTCACCAGCTATATGAACAATCATGAGAGTGTGTTTCCTTCTACTTAATATGCTGTCATTGTGAGTGTTGAAGAAGCCTTTGTGTGCTCTCTCTGACTTCTATCTGCAGCTGAATTTGCCAAAAGGACAGACATGGTCCATCTATGCTGGATTGGACTGGTACAAAAATTGGGTGCATTAAATTAAAGCTAGAACAGGGCTTCTCGGAAATTTTGGGAGGAAAAAGGGGAAAGAAATACCTACAAGATTCACATTCTATTTCTATATGGCTCCTCAAAGGGTCATTGCAGGAACATATTCAGGAACATCATTTGTGCAATGTTATTGCTCCTATCTGTAAGGAAGCCACTATAAGAAAGTACGATAGTGCTGCTACATTCCTCACTTGAAGCATTAATTACCTCCAGCCCTGTTTGACAGTTTGGTTCCTGCACTCTTCTAGTGCATATCTGTATGGGAGGAGAAGAACTAGGAAAATTATAATTAAGTTGTTAAGTTTAAATACAATTCCCTTGCCTCAGTCAGTCTGCTGTTGAACACCCAGGCATCCTGCAGCAGAAGAGGAGATTTGTTTTAGCATTTAAATCTTTGTGCCTTTATTTCAGCTGTTTGTATTTAGCAGTAAGTGTTGCTTTTTCTCCCATTTAAAAATTGATGACAAGGGTGAGAGGTAGAGTCTTGCCTGCCTGAGTCAAGGATAAGTTATACTCTAGAGGAACAGAGTTAAAGATCCATCTGTAAGGTCCTGCATGGACTAGTGAGCAGCAATTGTTCTGATTTGCACTGTACACTTGAAAAATCCTGTGCACATGATTCTTGTGTGGTTTGTGGTTTAATGAAACCCCATCATTGAACTATGGCGAGTGATTTTATTCTTGTGTACCCAAGAAAGTCAAAGTGTTCATTGTAGCAGTGCTCCTTCCAGTGTGGCTGACTTTGAAGCATTACACATGCTGATTCTTTACTTGTTCTGTTCCTCCTGTGAAGATCTTTTTTTTTTTCTTTTTTTTCCCATCAGCACTGAGTTTACAAGCATAACAAGAAGGATATCTGCATTGCTAGTCCTGGATCCTCACCTCAGCTTTTGGTCTGGCTAGCCTAATATCCTACAAGTGTTGTGTCCACATTTAAAGTCATGCATTTCAGAGAAGAGAGAAAAAAAAACAACTCAGAGGAAATGTGTAGGTTGCTCAGTGCCTGGTTACATGAGGGCTTGCCCTCCGCTCCCAGGGAAACTCAACCAGGTGAGATTAAACCACTGGTGGTTGAACATCACGGCACTGGTCTCCAGCATTTCTCTGCCGGTAACACACAGCACAGGGGTCTGTGTTGTGTCTTTTTAACTTTATGCTCAAAGGGATTCAGATGTGCCACTAAAGCTGAGCTGCAATTTATGAAGCTACTCTCAGATGTGACTTTGTTCCTGACTTTCTGTACAGCTTGCTGTTACTTCAGTTAACCTGCTGTGATGGGTTGACCAAGCCAGCAGGTAGGCACCCACACAGTCACTTGCTCACTGCCCACCTGGTGAGGTGGGAGAGGGAATCAGAAAAGTCAGATGGCTTGAGAAAAAGACAGTTTAATAAGCAAACTAAAGCTGTATGTGCAAGGAAAGCAGAATAAGGAATCACTGTTTCCCGTTGGCAGGCAGATATTCAGCCACTTCCCTGGGAAGTAGGGCCTCAGCACACACAATGGTTACTTGGGAAAACAAATGCTATAACCATGAATGTCCCCCCTTCCTCCTTCTTTCCCCCAAGCTTTTATTGCTGAGCACAATGTTATTTGGTATGCAGCATCCGTTTGATCAGTTTGGGTCCACGGTCCCAGCTGTACAGCTAGCTAGCTTCTTGTGTACCCCCCGCCTGCTTGCTGTACAGACTGAATGGGGAGAAAAACTCCCACGAAAAAAGAAAATCTCGATACTGTGCAACACTGCTCATAAACTGCCAAGACGCTGGTGTGTAATCAACACTGTCTTGGTCATAAATCCAATCCATATGGGCTGCTATGAAGAAAATTGACTCCAACCCAACCAGAGCCAGCACACCTGCCCACAAGCTCATCAAGAAGGATGGTTATCTTTTGATCATAGGATCTTCAAGAGCTACAAGGCATGAGTCAAGAGAAAAATAATACAGTCCATGGAATGTTAACTTTCAGAACAGTCATTGATTTCAGGGATAAACTTGTTCTTAGACATGGTTCAAATGGCCATGTAGCTGTATCCAGAAGAATCATATTGGATATAAGCTGAATTCAAATTGAAGAAGTTCAATGCCAGGAGTAAAAGACTTGGAAAGAATTCAAATATTCAGCTATAGATTGTTGCAATTTAGTTTCTGCGTGCATTGAAGAAGTATTCTTTTTTTTCCTATCCAAATCTCTCAAGGGAACTCAAATGAACCCTATTAGCCAATTAGGTATGTGTGCTCAGGAACAGAAAAAATTGGATACTTCTGTTTCCATGAATGTAATCATTTAGATACACAGAAGGATTGAATCACATTGAATGCTTAGGATTTTTTATTTTTCTTGACAAGGTTAAGAGTTATGAAAAGAAAGCTACTGCTGCTCAGAAAGTAATATCCAAAATATGAACTATTCCAAAACCTTAAAAGAAACAGTTGTTTAAAAAAAAACACAAAACAAAAAAACCAAAAAACTGTTGAGAAATAGTGTGGATTTTTTTAAATATCTCCAAACTTTACCTTCCTTTCAATAAAAGTTGCTTCGACACCTGCTTGAATACACTTCTTATGACTAGTCCAGTCTATTGTGTAGGGCAGGAGCAGTCATGCAGTGGCTCCTGAGCTGTGCACAGTTTATCACCGATTCGGCTCTCTCTCCTATGCCGTATGTACATCATGTAACAGGGTCTCCAGGTCAATTTGAATTCATGATTGAGAAATAAAATTATTTTACATGGGCTGCTCTATCTGTGTCATGGGGATTCAGCTCCGAAACCTGCCTCTTTGTGTACTGCAGTGGAGACATAGGATGCCTGAAGAGTTGCCGCACGTCATCTATGAGCTACTTTTGTCCAAGCAATGTGATGCCTTATGATTTTTAGCCATAGGAGAGTTTATAACATCAAGGTTCAGACAATCCAGGAAAAAAAAGGGGTAATTATATGTCACTTTTTTTTTTTTCAAAAATAATAACTGCGAAGGAAACTAAGGGTGAGCATCTGAGTCTCCCTTGGCATCCTCACCTTCTCAACCATGATGTCAGAAGGTGACGTAGTTTCAGCGGGGAAGGAAAAAGAATTTAAAAAATCAGGCATTTGTTTTGGATAAAAGCAGCCAATGAGCTTGAAGAGTCTTTGTTTGTTTTTAAGGGAAGTATTTTGCAGGGAAATCTCTGGCAGCTGTGGCAGAGATTGTGAGAGCTGTGTCTATTTGCCACCTCCTACTACTGTACACACACGCACACATATGTATATGCTTGCACACACAAACACACAGAGGCACACACACATGACACAGCTACTTCAGCCTCTTATCTTGCCTAAGTATAATAAATAAATACATCAACAAGACAGCAAATCCTGGTATTTTTCCTCACACCCTCTTACAGAACATACAGATCCTATCCAAGAACTCTGGAATTGTCATAAATAAATTCAGGGTCTTTTCAGATCATAGAATCATAGAATCATAGAATCATAGAAAGTTTTGGCTTGGAAGGGACCCCTAGAGGTCATCTAGTCCAACCCCACCCACAGCGAGTAGGGACACCACTAACTAGATCAGGTTGCTCAGAGCCCTGTCCAACCTGGTCTTGAATGTTTCCAGGGATGGGGCCTCCACTACCTCTCTGGGCAACCCGTTCCAGTGTTTCACAACCCTCATTGTAAAGA
>Ga0065711_1045076_pt1 | contig 13709 bp, 5 predicted proteins | sample Hoacrofraction12_FD_59098 | JGI IMG/M metagenome (GOLD analysis project Ga0065711, IMG submission 59098) | Hoatzin crop microbial communities from Cojedes, Venezuela - Epithelial fraction 12 v2 (version 2) | ecosystem: Host-associated > Birds > Digestive system > Esophagus > Crop | place... | reverse complement strand
GAGCCGCCCGCCTGAGGCTTCCCCCGCGCCGCGGCCGCACCACCCCCACCCCCCGCGCCCGGCCGGGCTCCGCTCTGCAGCGCCACCTCTCGGGGAGGGGCGGGCTGACGCCTCGGCAGCCCCCGGTCAGGCAGCCCGCGCCCGAAAGCCCGCTGCTTCTCGCTGTCTGACTGGTTCTGGCCACAGCCTTTGCCATTTCAGATATCAGCTAAAGAATTAATAAGAATACGTGTTTTGAAAGAGTTTATTGCGAGAACCTCGTTGAATACCAAGTTCTTTGCTAGTAAGTGCTCTGTGGCCCGAACACATTATTAAATGGGGTTTCTTCCACTTTGCAAGGCAACGGCCTCATGCTATCCTTTGTATGTGCTAATCAAAGCCTTTGGTTTTTCTCCATACTTTCAGAAAGCCTAACTGACCTTAACGCTCCAAGGATTTTATTAAAATCAGTACTAGAATTAAGTTTACATTTCAGAATGGCAGAAAATCAGCAAACTAAACTATTACAATTTTTAGTTTTGACTCTATTTTAAATGAACACTTTCTACTATTTCTGCAGCATCACATTTTCAAGTCCAATCAGCAGTATTTCACACCAAGACAAGAAAAGAAAAAAACTAATGTGGCTGAGGTATACATCTGTGTTACCAGATTCTGCAAATTAAAGAAGGTCAGAGTTCAAATGAATGAGAGTTTATTAAAAATGCCCCAGAGCATTCTTGATTCCAGATTGGATTCGGCTCCGCACAACTCATGCTAACATAATACTGTTCCAGTCCGTGGGAAGGAGGAGGGGGAGGGACAGTTGCATGCTTTCTCAGTTGAAGTATAACATATTTCTGTAGGATGACAAAGAGCTGGCAACTTTCCAGCAATCTAGGTTAGTATTGTTAATATTACTGTCTTTAAAGGGTTGGCACTTCATTTTAGCAACAATATTAGTAATAAATACAAGAGTTTTGGATTTCCCTAACTGACTTTTTCAAGTTTCGGTAGCTATACAAGAAGTCTATATCTACTTTAAAACATAATCTTGTGTTAGTACACACAGATAATTCATGAATTTTACAAAGAAAAATAAAATACATAAATCCTACTGTTTACTTATAGATTCTTCACTTTAATGCAAGAATAATAACCATTATAGATAATTTTTTAAAAAAGGGTTTAACAAACTATTACATTCATCCAGTACAGGTTTCTGTGAGCTGCATTTTTATAATAAGAAGTCACCCAGTGTAAAAATCCATCCAGTTGTTTTCAAATGTGCTTTTTTCCATTTACTAAGGAAATGCTTTGCTTTTTTTTTTGTGCCAAGTTACACACTATATAAATTTCAGTTATCTCTAGTTCTGTAAAGATTAATTAAAAATATTTTTTTTCCCCAATGATTAAGCGTGAGATTGCAAAAAAGGAAAGACTATATTCCTTAAAGTTTCTCTTTGTGGCTTTCCTACAAATTTACTCTGTCCCTGGACTAAAAGGACTTAGATTACACATTCACAGAGATGAGGGAAAACAGATAAAAACCTGGATTTGCACACACAAATATCCACTTACCAGCTCTTCTGACTCACAGGCTGGAGACTTCAGCTTTTTACACTAACAGATGGCCTATGCTTTGCACAGCAAAGGATGAGTGTCAGGCATCCCAGGATCCTGGAACAGCGGCTGCTGGCCATGCAAAGAGCCGCTCTATCTCATGACTAATTCAATTACACACCTACAGGAGGTCCAACACAAGTCATGTGGACCCACTGCTCTTCAAATTGCCAACGCTGTCCTGCAATATGGTTTGTAAATACCTTGTTTCTTTCTGTTTCTAATGGGAATTTCTCCAGGGTACAACTGCCTGAACAGTTTCATTACAAATGTGTTTTTCTCAAAAGAAAACAGACATAGCAAAGTGTCATACTGAGCTTTGCAAGACATGGAAATAAACTCTTTGTCACCCTCCCCTCCACTCTCTTCCCATCCCATTTGTCATCCATAGCACAATTCCTCACCTCTGCTCTTTAATCACAGCTTTTAAACCCAGGAAAGAGGTTTAACAAAACCAGTATAGTTATGGAGGCTGATGTTCCTGAACCTTTCCAAATGAAGAAATTAGACCCATACTGTCCTTACAATTTTGGACAGTGACAGAGAAAAAAAAGTAACCATACTCTAGAACATTATATAAGCTTTAAAATAAACATCGTAAGTGAAGGATTTGACAGAAAATGAAGTAGAACATTTATAAAATCCACAACAATACTTCCTTTTCAACTAGGGGTTCTTGTGGTTTTTTTTTAAATCATAATAGACTAGGCAAGTAGGGCCCAATGATATCAACCAGCAATGCAGTGGTAGTATAACACAAATTGCCAGAAGCAGTGAAATAGCAACCCTCATGAAACGGCTTGTCACTTCCATAGGAACACAATGGCACAATTATCAGATGGGATGTCATGCTGCAGAATTTGAAATTGGAAGCCTTCTTGAGATTAATTTATTACATAAAGTAGAATTTAAAATATTTTAATCCTCTTGCTAAGTGCTATGTTAATAACAAATGAGGTTTAGTTTTATGCAGACGAAGGAGACAGTATAGATAGAGCACATATTTCCCATCTAGACTTGCAGGGACCACAGTCAAGGAGAGAAGGCACTTTCATTTCCTTAGTATTTCCTTGCTGGCTGTCCCACAGTAGCTACCAGTCATGTTGATTTATATTAGCATGGTGTTATGATAGATACATATGTCCATCTCTACATAAAATTATTTCACAATTTAGCAGATTCATGTAGATCAAAATAAATATATATCCTAAGCGGAAGGATTAATAATGTAGCCGTCTTTATTAAGTTAATGTAAGATTTTGCAAGACAGTTCTGGGAACTGTATTAAAATTATTAACTTGCTTGATACTGGCAGTTAGATCTTCCATAATCTTTTATTCTAAACCTCAGGAATTCAATAAGATATAAGACCACAAGAATATAATTCTTGGATTCGTTATCTGGTCTTCCAATTAATATAGTGATTTCACCTACAATTGAAAACTTAAATCATTTTTGAAAATATTGGTAATAATGAGTTAAATAGAATAATAATCAGTTTAGAAGGCCAAACCAAAACAACAACCAAAAGCAACAACAAAAATATATGTGTATTTCTAATTTTTCAATTAAATCAAATGAAAATGATAGTATAAAGAATGTTAACCTCCATGCTCTAGTGTCATGTTTCTAGACAGATGAAAACAAAAACTATTCTCAAGTGCAAACAAAAATGATGCTTCCACTGCAGTCCCAGGAATACTGTTTAAACACTCCATCTTGTGAAACACAACCGGTCTCCAGTTATAGTATTCTCCATTACTTTCAACTAGAAAACACTGTATGACAACCCAGTGTCCAAAAGTGCATGGGACCTCCTGCAAAACTTAAAAGGATGGGCAAAACAGCAGAATACTCCTCGCGGATGCAGCCGGAATGTTTTACCCCAAATAAAAGCTCTTTCATTAGCAGCAAAACACAGCTATAGGATGGAGTAATTAATGTCACATTCTGATTTTGCAATGCTTTATAAATTAGAACCCCCCCACACACACACTCAGATCATTTCAATAAAGATACAGTATTCAAAGTGTTGCAAGAATCAGCCAACAAATTTTTTTTGTCCAAGGTAAACTTCACACTGACAAGGCCTAACTGCTCATTCAGCTCCAGAAGTCATCCAGACACCCACTGCAATGGAAACAAGACCAAGCACCTGAGCAATTGTACAATTCCACTTCTTAGAAGAAAAAGTAGCATCTTTTTATTTCATTTACTTTGCAAATTAAGTATTTCATTAACACAGCTTATTAGTTTTCTCTCCTTTTCCACTGTGCTTCATTTGAGCAAGTCTGTGACCGTTTTAAACGGCTGGAGGCCTCAGTTCGGCTCTAACTTAAACTTGTTTGATACTATGCAAACCTAATTACAAAAGTAGCATTAAAGGTGTTTTATAGTTGTGCAAATGAAAGCAGACAGATATAATATATTGACAAATTACAAAATTCAACCTAATGTTTTCAGAAGTATAAAAAAATATGTAATTTAATTAGCTATTGAACATATGTTGATTTCAGTAGGACACTGAATTGTCCTACAGGATATTGTATCTGGAAGAGAACTCTCACAGACTGAAAACAATTACGCTGTGTGATTTCAGTGTTGAGTCCTTTTAGATAAACCATGCAAGCAGAGCAGAGCAACTCTTTAGCTGGTGTTAAAGTACAGCGCTGTCAGACTGGCCTCTCTGGTTAATGTCAATAGCACTGCGTATAAAAGGTGACTAAAGTGTGTACAAATGTTGATCTTTGGAGAAGGCATGCCTAGAATCATACACACATCTACTATTTCATCCACCAGGTCAACTTCAGGGAGAGGGGGCAAATTGGGAGTTTTCTTGCCAGAAGTTGATTCTTAGCACACTTGTTAGGTTACACTGCACAAAGCTACTTCCCCACTGCTTTTAATCCATAATCTCAATATGTTATTTGTTAGAAATGCTTCTCCCTTAGAATATTTCCAAAGGCAGCAGAGATTCACACGTCTTACTGCAAACAGGTAGTTTATGTACATAACAATTTCTTCACACACTACAACACGCCTACATCTTGTGAAACAGCAAGTAAGGTTTATTAAAGTGAGAACATTATTGTATGAAATTACTTGGATAGTTTTATGTAAGAAATCTCATAAAATACAGTTACCTATCTAGTTTTGACAAAAGTTAAATAATATTACTAGGCAGCAAGATAAATGAAGATTCATGCAACCGGTAACAAGGCATAGCTGCCACCCCAAAGAAATCTGATGCCATCTTTAGTGCTGTGGCTTTTAACATAGTGTTCATGTGAGCACTGAATGCCCAAGGAAGCTGTACCTGCACTCTTAAAGCAGATAATATTTCCTTGTTTACTTAATTCTATGACATTTTTACTATAAAATTTTTTATGCAATATTTTATTGGCTTGGCACTCCTACAAAAGTCACAATGGCTTGGGCATGCTATATGCTTAAAAACTAAAACTACTGTCTATTGCATATAATGCAATATTAGCTATATATAAAGAACCTTACAAAAAGTCACAGTATGCCTGTACATTCAAGAGCCAAGTTCTAGCTCTAGCACACCCATTTGCAAATCATTCTTATCAGGAAAAATATGAATACTTGATATAACAATTGGTAGTTACATCCTTATTTGAATTTGTCCAGAGCCACAGGTGAAGTACAGGAGAACACATGGAGCAGGACTACAAGCAGTTGACGAAGTTAATTGTTTCAGACATGGTGCAAGCATAAGTAACACAAGTTTACCAGTAGGGGCTCTGTCTTTATAGGTCAAATAAGTTGCACTTAAGTCCTAAAAATAAAGGTTATATATTTTGTGTCATTTCTGGTACTTTTCTGGGGACAAAGGTTTGTTAGCAGAATATCTTTCTTAAAAAAAAAAAAAAAATTAAAAATTGCTTTGAAGGGTCACTTGAGGAAGAGACCAGTCAATGGGAACAGAACTGAAGTGCTTATGAGTCTGTCCAGGATAGGATAGCCCATAGGACAGTCAGGGGAGGCCTGTGAGGGATAACAAAACGTCTTGACAACTGGACTCCATTATTAACACATGATAAAGCTGGAAATGATCACATGATGAAGCAAAAATATCGACCCAGAATTTGTCAGCAGGAATTCCTCCATGAAGGCAGTTTACAACCAATCAGCAAGTCAAATTTTCAGGCCACCGAATAGAAATCTGGCTCAAATAGTAAGTCCCTGTTCATGACACTGTCCCCACACCTACCACACGTAATAAGCTTACTGGATAAATCAGTCACAGATCACAGTGCCTCCCCTCAGTCAGCATGCTAGAGAGAAATTCCCTGTGGGAGGAAAAAGCAGTGCTGGAGGAGCAGGATGCCGAACTGAACTCAACAACAGTCTCAGGAAATACTACTTGTGCACAAAAGGAGCCAGATGTGAGTGTGGCTGCACAGGCTGTTGCCTCGGAGAGCAGGGCCGCCAGCGCTCAGCAGGAGCTGAGAAGCAGTAACAGAGCCCATAGATGCCTCCACAGCGCTGCAGGCACACCAGCTCAGGAGGAAACTATGCAGCAACTAAACAGCTCCTTACACATTAACTGCACAGAGGCAGCATACAATGCTGCACAGCAGAGTTGCAGAGACAGAATGTGCAGAATTATACAGAGTATGCAGAAAAGAAACTCCATAGCAATGGTTCGCTATGACAGAAACGGGAGAAGAAAAGGAGGTAGGGGAGAGAACACTGACAAGGGCAGGAAGACAGCCCAAGAAATACTATCCTGAAATCACAAAATTTTCCTCAGTCACTATCTGAAGGAAGGAAGAGACAGTAAAGAGACTTTATAATAATAATGGGTTTACTTCAGGTTAGGTCGGGAAAAATTCATCTCCATCTCTTTGTGAAATACAGCAGCAGTCAACAATGAATAAAATCATTTCTGGGAGAAACAAAACCGGCTCTTCTCCAAGCAACAAAACCATGTTGTCTGACTATCACTGAACCAAAACGAGGTTTAGTGAGGATGCCCAGATGAAGAAAAACAGCTGTCACTTAAACTATTACATCACCTACAACAACAACAACAGACTTCAATTTTGTCACATCAGTTCGTGAGAGTTTGGCACAAGCATAAAAACGCACATACTGTAACTCAAACTTCCAGCACCTAGACGTTTTGTTTGTCTCCCCTCATGCAGTTAATGATATACCAACGCAATGCACTTCTACCCAGTGATAGATTTTGTTTTGCTAGACTGAAAAAAGGGAGGAAGAGAAGATTATAATACTTAGATTCCTATTCACGTTATCATTATACTATTCCAGAGTACTTATATTATTCCAACATCTACCAGGTACAAGAAAATAGTAAGAAAAGGCAATAGAAAATGGTGCTCAGCTCTTTGTTCTACAAATTCAGTTGCTTCTTCCATCTCATTACTGTCCATGAGTACTCCCCCACTACATTGCTCTGCAATTCCCTTTTCTGTGTCCATTCTAGTCTCTTTTAGCTTCTGATGGAATAAATATACAGATACCTTTTTACCAAGCTCCCAGAATTTGATGAACGAGCTCTGCCTCTTCCACTTCATCTTACCAAACTGCTGGTCTAGGTCATATCAAAACATTTCTCCATACCATTCTTGGAGTGCTTCAATTCCAAATTCTGCTCAGTAGTCACTTAACTGTCTTTGCCTTTTTATCTTCTCAGCCCAAAGATGTGACAGTTGAAATATTCTAACAGAGCTTCCCTGCAGAAGTTCATTGATTTCCCAACTATTACCTAGTCATTGCTCAGCCTTTTTTGGCTTATATGGTCAATGACTGGGGTAAGACAGCTGTTCTCATTTAGTGATTACAAGCAGTTTTTGCCATCTGCTAGAAAAAATACTGAAGAACACCAGGTGTCAACATTTAGAGAGAGCTTCCTAAGTTGTGCTTCACAATACATTACAACAGAAATCATAATGAAAGGCAGTCTCATTAGATCTAGGAATTCTATTTACAGGTAGTACAAAGAAAGTTTCTGTATAGATAAAGCAATAATCAGTTTATAATAAGAAAACTAAGAGAAACTGCACTATAAAGCCTTGGCCTGAACTGGGCAACCATAATAGTTGCTCTATGGCATTTACTAAAGAATTTACTATTGTAACTGTTCTTGTATGAACATTATTTAGATACCAAAGCAATGGGCAGTTACATAAAAGCCTAAGTTTTATACAGCTATAAATACTTTTTTAGGCAAAATACATTAGGCAAAATTTGATAAGAACAATAATATTTGTCACCAGATGAAACACGACAAGTAGTAACAGAATATTTATCATAAGCTGCCTTTTATTCATCAGCTAAAGGTTTGTTTTCCTTCTTAGTCTCTCAAGCCTCCTCCCACATGAGGCAAAATACAGGACAGCATAAACAGAAAACACGCAGATCTACAAGCTGACATTATTCACTCTATTTTGAGGCAAAATACATGGGCATTAAGAAGACAAGCTAAGTGACAGGGCTTACAAAACTTACAGCCGGGAGGCTTAAATTGGCCTTGATGAGAACTGTGTTTTGGGTCTGCTTGACCTTTCATGTAAACTAACACCCTTGCCACTGTTCATATTTTGTATAATAATTCTCATCAGGACATATCGTTTCTTATTCTTAAGTCCCTCTCATCCAAACACAGGTTTAGTTTCAGAGGACGGAGATGACTAGGTCCACATCAAGTTGTACATTTGAAGTATTTTTTAAGATCTAGAGTCCCTATCCAAGGAACGCACAATCCCACAAGTGAGGATACATTGAAACTATATTAGAGTGCATTTACAAACACACAAATTTACACAGCATATTATAAATTAATGCTTTCTTTCTTTCTTTCTCAACTTTGTACTCAACTTTTGTCCCACAGACAAACTTTATTATGGAAGTCTCTGCTATACCCATCAGTTAAATCCTTTAAAGAATCAAATTTTTATTTTACTTCTGCAGGTAAAACTTATGAAACAAACAAAAAATTCATAGATTTATCATGTTTTAAGTAAGAAGTTATGTACTACGAATTAAGTAGGCAGTTTTTTAAAGCAGAAGAGCATTTCCATGCATTTCAAGGTGCTTGATACAGAAACATGACTCTCTAATGCTTAAATTACATATATACTTTTTCAGATGGGGCTATTCAGCCTCTCAAATTAGCTCCAGTACATGATACAGTAAATTAAATTTGTTGAGCATCTAATCTCCATTATAAGCAATATCCTCAACACCACATTGATGTGTTTTAAAATCTCATCTCCAAAATGTTCAAAGAAAAACTTATTCTTTCATATACAGCCTAACAAAAATAGTAACACCAACAATATAACAGTGTGCTCACAACATGCGATGTCACAGTATAGAAAACTGTCTACAATGGCTGAAATTATTACTCCTGTTTTAAGCAGCACACAGGACTCTACGAAGCAGGTTATATAATTATTTAATTATTTTATGCTTCATATTTCCAGTCAGATGCAAATATTTTTTTAAATGTTTGGGAATGAGGATAGTTAAATATAATATACTTCTACTGGAAATAACATTTGCTCCATTTAGACCTCAGGCACTGCTGATGGCAGAATAAGATTGGAATGTGCAGATAATTATCTTTGAGGCTAGTCAACAGCTAGAAGTCCTTCATAATATCACCTTTAAGATCAAGCCAAGACATTCCAGTCTGAATCAAGGTTTATTTATTAAAGGATTTAGCACTTTTAGATCCAATATTGCCTGGAAGACCACCAATTTCCATTCCCAAATATCTAATTTCTCCAGTTTCTTGGTGCATACATAAGACCTTTAAAATCACTTCAGTGAGAACACACATATGCACATAAATGACATCTAAATTCCTTCCCCTCTCCAAGATGAATTCCACAGGAAACACCTCTACAAAGCACAGAGATAGTAGGAGATTTCAAAAATTCTCATTTGTTTAAGAAACACAGCTTAGACAATTGCAGGCATTTTTTTATTGAAAGTCAGTTTTTTTCTTGATCTTGATTTGTATAAGGAATACTTAGAAGAACAGTATTTCAAGGCTAGTAAAAAATAAAACTAAATTAAGTAAAATTAAATCATTGGTATATGAAATCATCATATCTGTCCATTCTCCTTGGGGTAGCAAAGACAAAAGACATAAAAATTTGACAATGGTGGTAAGCAAATACACGTAAGATGTGCTTTGAATATTTTCTTATCAAGGAAGAGAGCTAGGCACTTAAAACTTAGAGGATTTATCTTTTTTCCTTTTAAGAAACACTGTTTACAATGAGCAAACAAAATTATTATTCAAAATTAGAGCTCAACAATTCTGTTGTTGTAAGTTGGCTTTTTCAGTCTGGGGTCTTTTTTCTGCTGGTGCCACTTATCTAAAATCTACTGTTCACATCAAGATCAAAAGTAATGGCTTATAATACAACATCTGTTCATTAAATTCATGTGATAGTGCAATATTAAAGAGGCTTTCAATAAATGAACAAAAAAGAAATATACCCTTTCTACATATAATAGATTTGGGCAACAAAAAAACCTAAATACTCACAGTATGATCCTGGTTATCCAAACTTTCCTGATGTACATGTCTTCCTGTCTGACAGTGACTTCTCATGACACAAACTCTGAGTCACCCAGAGAAATTTAGTGTCATACAAGTTGTTTGAATAACTGATCTCCTACTGTATTGCATTACAAATACAATTTAATCTGAGATCTACCTTGTGGAACTTCATGTAATGTTATACAATATTCCACCTCAAGAGGAAGGAAAATTAGCCATTACAAAAGAGTAACCCTCACTGCTATAAATGCACAGTAATACATGATAATAAAAATAGTAACACGTATTAACTTACTATACTGTTGTAATACTACAAAAGCACCAAGCATTTAATATTCAAGAAACCCAAAATAGTGGCAAACAATGTTTAAAAAAGTTTTTTTAAAAAGAAGAAAATAAGAGTATCTACTTTTCCAAGACAGTATCTGTAGTATCTGTCTCTCCTTTACTTTAGTTAAGTAGAGCTAGTAGTTAAGCTGCCAAAAAGAGGCCCAGAAGATAAAAGATTTCCCAAACCAAGTAACATAAGTTTCCCGGACATCGGAAAGAAGATTCAAGCTCCTTATCTTAAAGGACAGCAACCTTCCTCCCTGCCCCCTGCCTTCTCCAAACAGGGTTTCAAAGAGAAAAAAGAAAAGTCAATTATATCCTCTGTCAGGAGGATATATTCTGCTCCCACGTACTGCCCTTGGCTTCAGCAGGGTAGAAGCAGTTAAAACAGATAGCAATCCACTATTATTTTTACTCAGAGTTGCATGTAAAAACTAAAACCATTTTAACAATCCCAGTACAGGCTTATGGTTAAAAGCCGACATGGTCCCATTCACTGTAATATCTAAAATGAGAGTCTTGAAAAAACAAAGAATTCAACCAAAGCTAAGAGTATTGCTGTCTTTAGAGAAGTCAACTCAGAAATAAACACAACTGTTCATGAGAAAGATATTAGAAGCAGTAAATTTTCTAGTGATGAGTGGTTTTAGGTGTATAATTTATGTGTGTAAACACTTACTTGTGGTATGACCAGAAACACAGATATCACGGAACGAAAAGGAGAAAAAATAGGGGAAAGTAGAAGATGTGGATATATGCTCTACTAGGCTGATAAATAAAACTAGCAAACATATGAAATAGGAGATTGTGACATATTTTCACAAAAGCAAAAATAAAAACAAACGCTGTTGACTCAAGAATGAACATTGGCAGGAAGCTGCCATTAGGTCTCCCATAGTTTACACTATATTTTTTCCTTCCAGACGTTGCCAGTGGGAGGTTTTATAGGATAATGATATACTGAGAAACTTATGACAAGCATGTCCAAACAAAGTAAAACATATTTTTCACAAAACAGTAAACTCTGATAGCTTTAAATCCATGGAGTCAGAGGTAGCCTGAAGACTAATTATAGCAGAATTGTTAACTTGCAAAACCTGTTTCAGGTATTTAAGCATTCTTGACTTTTTTCCAGAAAATATCATTCTAGCAGGAAGTTCTAAAAAACAGACTTGAAATAGGAAAGGCGTTATTCATACAAAAATGCTGAATAGTAATATGTTTAACAGCTTGATGACAGCAAAAACAGACAAATACCATAACTGGCATCAACTAAAAATGTATCTGGCATAGTAAACAGAATTTTAAAGAACTGAGTAGGCATAAAACTTGAATAGTTTTTATTCCTAGGAGCTGTCTTTTCTACCTCATACTCAGAGTTTGTTAGCAAAATAATATATAAGGGTGTACTTAAGTTTGAGTCTATTTAAATGTGTTGGGTAAATGCAGATCATGACAGTCACCAGTGCAGCCACTTCTGTAATTTTTACTGTACAACCACATGACTAATTCCTGAAGTATCAAAACCCTCTAAGAATGCATAAAACTACTTTCACATATTAAAACAAGTTTATCTGAGCCTGTATAGAATCAAAAGATTTCTAAAGAACTAAAAATATTTTAAAAATAACATGGGTGTGAAAGATAAAATTTTAAATTATTGGCAACAGAACTTTTTCTCATCCTTTTCTTCCTGTAAAAACACAATCTTGACCCAAGAAAAATTTCTCATCTGAGTTAGACAAAAAGGCCAAATCAGTATCTTACGATTCTCCTGACACTTTCAGATAAAGAAGATGAAGTTTGCAACATTCCTCTGGATATACAAATCAGTCCAAAATCTGTGCCTTAGACTATTAACCATCACCTGAGCATTAGTGTGTGACAGGAAGTGCTGAGTATGTGCATTATGATGATTTTCCTCCTTTCCTCCTAATATAGGAATTAATAATTCTTTAATTCTAATAATCCCTAAGAAGGGGTCAAACAGGGCAGAGGAACCAAGATGTGGCTTTCCCGGCAGAGAGATGCAACTGAATTCTCAGCAGTGTCTTGGAAGGACAACGATGATAATCTAGCATATTTACATGACAGATCTAGTCACAAGCAGGAATTTAATTGCTTGTTCATCTTCTTCCATGATACCAACTAAGGAAATAATGAACAGGTTCAGCCTTACCCAGACATAACAGATCCACTCTGACCTTCACCTAGTGCATAACTGCTCTCAGAAATAAAAAGGCTAACAGTAGCTAGGATATGGGACAGACTAATAATCTAAATAGGACAGCTGTAAAAGAGTACCAGGATCAGAGATTATTTTTCAGCTACTCCTTTCACACTTAGTCCTAAGTGTACTGATGGCATAACATTTGCATTCCATGTGTATCATTCAAAGCTTAGTCTGTAAATTCTCTGAAGTCATTTTTCTGTTGTTACTGAAGTACTTCTTTAAATACATATTAACTAATCTATGGTTTCATACATCAAGTAGACTATTTTTCATATACAGACTTAAATCTGGCTTTAAAAACTGTACAATGAATTGTAAAAACAGTTTAAAGTTATGATTGGCTGATAAAGTGAAACTCTACTCCATTTCACTTGGATTAGTGTGCAGCTGCAAGATATAAATTCTGTGTGAGAAACAGTACATTTTTTAATGTTCTTTGAATTATCATGTTTTTGCAGAATGAAAGACAACTGGTTTCATATGCAGGTAAGAAATATTGGCATAAGGAATGTTATTTGATTTTAACTGAGTCATGTTGCCAGAATGCATGAAACAGCTGCATGAGCTGAGTATCTGCCTGAGGCTACAACTGTATTTCCCTCATCTTTTACCACCTGTCTGTGCTGAAGTTACTGGAGGCTGGTAGATATCAAACCCCACTGGGATCTTTAACTACCATAATTACAAAATGCATTCTCTACTCTCCTGTTGACTCTTAATGTCTAAGCATTTGGTACTAGATGAGACACCATTATCCCTTTCATTTGCAAACTTTTAAAAGAATGTCATAAATAAACTCCAATACAAACAAAGTTACTAAAGCTTAATTGAGACTTAACTCTATCAAGCTTACTCGCTTTGACACATCTGTAAATTTATTAAATTATTATGCCAAGACCACCAAAAGGCTGATGCTCTTTTGCATCACTCTCTACCTAAGGGTAGCACAGATCAAATAGTACACTTACCACTCGGGGG
>Ga0065711_1009159_pt1 | contig 13710 bp, 8 predicted proteins | sample Hoacrofraction12_FD_59098 | JGI IMG/M metagenome (GOLD analysis project Ga0065711, IMG submission 59098) | Hoatzin crop microbial communities from Cojedes, Venezuela - Epithelial fraction 12 v2 (version 2) | ecosystem: Host-associated > Birds > Digestive system > Esophagus > Crop | place... | reverse complement strand
TCTTCATTTACCTCTTTTGGAAGGAGCATCTTACATTTAATATCCATAAGCTCTGCCGCCATAACAAGAAACTCCGATGTTACATCCATATCTTCTTTTTCCATATTCGAAATATATTCAAGATATTGAGATGTGATAGTAGATATCGGAATATCGTATATATCAACTTTGTTTTTGTCTATAAGATGAAGCAGCAAATCCAGTGGTCCTTCGAATGCCTGTAATTTTACTTCAAGAGCCATAGTATTTTCTTTCCTTTATCTTTTTTCAAATCTTTTGATATTTATAAAAACAAGTTCTCCGGGATTAAATATTCTGAGTTTAATTGTATGAACCCCAAGCCCTCTTGATAATATCATATTTTTATTTTGGTGTTCAAACTTTCCGCCGTCATATTTTGGGAAAAGAATAAGTGCGGGAGATATTACTCCTCCAAGAATTGGCAGTTTCATTATGCCGCCGTGCACATGTCCCGACACTGTAATATCAGCTCCCCAAGCGGCATATTCTTCAAAATACTGAGGATTATGTGCGATTAATATATTGCACTTATCTTTATCTGCTATCCCTATAGTTTTTTCGAGATAGTCTTTTTCCATCTTTCTTTTATAAAAATGTCCAAAATAGTAATGAGCAAGTTCAAGCCCCGTAAGATGAATATTTTCGGCATGCAAATTTATAGAGTCATTTTCCAAAAGTACGATTCCAATGCTTTCAAGATATGCTTTATATTCATCATAAAAATCACCATAGATATCGGTTAGTTTTTTTGTTTTGTACTCGTGATTGCCATTTGCCACGTATACTTTGTATTTTTTTGAAATATTTCTCAAGAATTTCTTTTCTTTTGCAAAACTATCTTCGGGATGCGAAGCTGTTATGATGTCACCTGCAATTATAACTATATCCGGACTATTCTCATCAATTTTTGAAATGAGGTCTATATTATCTTTGCCATATGTCATACCGTGTAAATCGGTCAGAAGGCATATTTTCAAATCTTTTGTTACCTTGTCAGAATCTATATCATAATTTTTTATAACAAATCTTCTTGTATCAAAATGGCTTACAACAAGACATATAATTGCAAAGATTATTATTATAAAAAGAATAATTTCTAAAATAAAAAACATATTTTCTCCCGTAACTTCGATATAAGTAAAAGAAAAGCCCTTGATTGTAAAACCAAGGGCCTGTTACTTCTTTTAGTTATATTTGCGCTTTCTAGCAGCTTCGGATTTCTTCTTACGCTTTACGCTTGGCTTCTCGTAATGTTCTCTCTTACGAATCTCCTGCTGAATACCAGCCTTAGCACAACTTCTCTTAAAGCGACGAAGTGCGGAATCCAATGTTTCGTTTTCTTTTACGATTACTGTTGACATATTCTCTCTTACCTCCCTTCAGTCCCTTCGAGTACCTGACTGACCGGGTTATTTGTTATCACGTTTATAATGCTCCGCATAACAAAGACCATTATAAACACTTTTTAATAATTAGTCAATAGATTTCAAAGGTTTTTAGTAAATATTTTTAGCTTAGTTTAGCTGAGCTGTCAAAACTTCCATAGCTTTAGTAAGTGCATCGCCTATAGCTGCAGGATTCTTACCGCCTGCCTGTGCCATGTTAGGACGACCACCACCGCCGCCGCCTACAATAGGTGCTACTTCTTTTACAAGGTTGCCTGCATGTGCGCCTTTCTTTAGAGCGCCGTCAGATGCTGTTGCCATGATTGCAACTTTACCATCATTATCACTCATAAGAACGATGAATGAATCTCCAAGTTTTTCTTTAAGAGAATCACCAAGATCTCTTAGTCCGTTCATATCAACGCCTTTAAGCGCTTTTGCAACAAACTTTACACCATTTATATCCTTTGCATCGCTTGTTACATCTCCAAGAGCATCTTTTGCTGCATTTGCTTTTAGTGATTCGTTTTCACTCTTTACAGCCTTGAGCTCATCTTGAAGTTTCTTTATATGTTCAACAAGAGTTGCCGGAGTTGCCTTCAAAACGTTTGCCGCATCGTTTACTTCTTTTTCAAGGTTATTGTAATACTGCGAAACGTTAGCACCTGTTATGGCTTCAATTCTTCTAACACCTGCGGCTACACCTGATTCAGACAAAATTTTGAACTGTCCGATTTCAATTGTATTTTTTACATGAGTACCACCGCAAAGTTCGATTGAGAAATCACCCATATTTACAACACGTACATCATCTTTGTACTTTTCACCAAAGAGCGCCATAGCACCTGTCTTTCTGGCATCTTCCAAGCTCATGATTTTAGTTTCTACGGCAAGACTTTCTGCAATCTTATCGTTTACGATTTTCTCAACTTCCTTTATTTCTTCAGGAGTCATAGCTTTGAAGTGAGTAAAGTCAAATCTTGTACGATATGCATCCTGATATGAACCTGCCTGTTCTACGTGTTCTCCAAGAACAACTCGTAGTGCTTTCTGGAGAAGGTGTGTTGCAGAGTGGTTCTTGCATGTAGCACTTCTGCCATTCTTGCATACTTTAAGTGTTGCATTATCGCCAATTTTGAACATACCTTTTACGACATGGCCTATCATAGCAATCTTAGATCCTGCAACGTGTTCAGTCTTGTCTACTTTGAATACGGCAAGAGCGGCATCATCGCTGCTGTCACATCCAAGTGCATCATGCTCTTCAGAGTCTACACTGCTTGGATATAGGAATATCTTCCCGTGGTCACCTATCTGACCGCCCATTGTACCATAGAATACAGTCTTGGATGTTATGATAGCGCCCATTTCGCCTTCAGACAATGTTTCACAAAGCATATCATTTAATGAATCTTCGGACAATCTTGCCATAGCTACGATATCGGAATCGCATACAAGGCTATCATATCCTATAAATTCTGTATTGATAGCTGCGTCAATCTGTTCATATACGGTTGCGGCAGCTCCCATATAGTTGCTCTCTCCTCTTGCTATTCTTGCATTTTCCTTCTGAATCTTCATAGCTTTGTCGAAGCCTTCACTATCAACTTCAAGTCCGCTCTCTGCAAGAATTTCAATAGTTGAATCAAGAGGGAATCCATATGTATCATAAAGCTTGAATGCATTTTCGCCAGAAAGCATTTTTTCGCCTTTTGCTTCAAGTTCAGCCTTCATGGAAGCAAGGATTTCAAGACCCTGTTCGAAAGTTTTTTCGAAGTTCTTTTCCTCAACTTCAATTACATTCAAAATGAAATCTTTCTTTTCTTCAAGTTCCGGATATCCGTCTTTTGAACCTTCAATAACATTTATTGCAAGCTGAGGAAGAAATGACCCCTTTATTCCAAGCTTTCTACCATGTCTTACTGCTCTTCTTATGATTCTTCTAAGAACATATCCTCTGCCCTCATTACTTGGCATAATACCATCGGATATCATAAATGTAGTGGATCTGATATGATCTGTTACGATACGTACAGAGATATCGCTTTCCTTTGTGCCCGGCATCTCATATTCGATTCCGCCTGCCATCTTACATACTTCATCACGAAGTGCTTTTATTGTATCAACGTCAAATATAGATCCTACATCCTGCACTGCAACAGCAAGTCTTTCAAGGCCCATACCTGTATCGATATTCTTCTGCGCAAGGTCAGTATAGTGTCCCTGACCATCATTATTAAACTGTGAAAAAACAACATTCCATACTTCCATGAATCTGTCGCCTTCACCGCCAAGTACATCTTCAGGGCCTGTTCCGTATTTTTCACCGCGGTCGTAATAGATTTCCGTACATGGTCCGCAAGGTCCTGAACCATGCTCCCAAAAGTTATCTTCTTTTCCAAGCTTGATGATTCTGGATGGATCGATATGCATCTTATTTACCCAGATATCAAATGCTTCATTATCATCAACGTAAACAGATGGATACAAACGATTCGCATCAAGTCCGACAACTTCTGTGAGGAACTCCCATGCCCACGGAATAGCCTCTTCTTTGAAATAGTCACCAAAAGAGAAGTTACCGAGCATTTCAAAGAATGTACCGTGACGAGCTGTTTTTCCTACATTTTCAAGGTCGCCTGTACGAATACACTTCTGACATGTTGTAACTCTTCTTCTTGGCGGAATCTCCTGTCCTGTGAAATAAGGTTTTAAAGGTGCCATACCTGAATTTATGATAAGAAGTGAATTATCATTATGTGGTATAAGTGAAAAACTATTCATCTTCAGATGTCCCTTGCTTTCAAAAAAGTCAAGGTACATCTTACGAAGTTCATTAACGCCATACTTCTTCATTACGATTTATCTCCCTGTAATTAAAATGTAAATTTTTCTTCAAAGAACTTATCAAGTTCATCGATTGGCCATCTTACGTTGCCTTCTGAATACTCGATTTGTTCCATTGAATCTCTGTCACGGATTGTGACACAGTGATCTTCTTCCGAATCAAAATCATAAGCTATGCAGAAAGGTGTTCCGATTTCATCCTGTCTTCTGTATCTCTTGCCGATAGAACCTCTGTCATCATATTCGCAGTTCCACTTTGAAGAAAGCTTGTCAAATACTTTCTCTGCGCCTTCGCCAAGTTTCTTGCTGATTGGAAGAACGGCAATCTTTACCGGTGCAAGGAATGGGTGGAAGTGCATAACGCATCTTACATCGCCTTCTTTGATTTCTTCTTCATCATATGCTGCGCAAAGGAATGCAAGAGCTACTCTGTCTGCGCCAAGTGATGGTTCGATAACATATGGAATGTATCTTTCATTCTTCTGTTCATCAAAATATGTAAGGTCTTCGCCTGATGTATTTTGATGCTGAGAAAGGTCATAATCTGTACGATCTGCGATTCCCCAAAGTTCGCCCCATCCAAATGGGAATCTGAATTCAATGTCTGTTGTTCCCTTTGAGTAGAATGCAAGCTCTGCCTTATCATGTTCACGAAGTCTCATCTCTTCCTTCTTCATGCCAAGTGACAAAAGGAAATCTTCGCAGTATTTTTTCCAATATTCATACCATTCAAGGTCAGTACCCGGCTCGCAGAAGAACTCAAGTTCCATCTGTTCGAACTCTCTTGTTCTGAATGTGAAGTTACCCGGAGTAATTTCATTTCTAAAGCTCTTTCCTACTTGGCCGATACCAAAAGGAAGTTTCTTTCTTGTTGTTCTCTGAACATTCTTGAAGTTTACAAATATACCCTGAGCTGTTTCAGGTCTAAGATATACAGTATTCTTGGCATCTTCTGTTACGCCCTGGAATGTCTTGAACATAAGGTTGAACTGACGAATATCTGTAAAGTTGTGCTTTCCGCAAGTTGGGCATGGAACGTTATTTTCATCGATGAACTGCTTCATCTTTGCCTGTGACCATCCATCAACGGATGACTCAAGTGTTATTCCATTCTCAGCAGCAAAGTCTTCGATGATTTTGTCTGCTCTGAATCTTTCGTGACACTCTTTACAGTCCATAAGAGGATCGGAAAATCCCGCAAGATGTCCTGATGCTACCCATGTCTGAGGATTCATAAGAATTGCGCAGTCAACGCCAACATTATATTTACATTCTTGTACGAACTTTTTCCACCATGCTTTTTTGACATTGTTTTTGAATTCAACGCCAAGTGGACCATAATCCCATGTATTTGCAAGTCCGCCATAGATTTCGGATCCCGGATAAATAAATCCTCTTCCTTTGGCAAGGGCTATTACTTTGTCCATTGTTTTTTCTTCTGCTTTCATTTCTTCATCTCCTATATTAATTCAATTATTTTGCATTCATAATGATAAAGCTATATTCATCTGAGCTTTCTGATAAATCTATTTTGTAATTTCCGTCTATAACAGCTCCTTTGGAATAATACGCTATCTTATAAGGTGTTATGATACTTATCTTTTCTGATGTGACAATAACATTCATATCACTTGTAATTATGCTTTTATCTATACTTTCACCATCCGAATTTGTAAGCGTATCGGGAAGTTCATATCCTGCACTTGTCATCTCTTCATATGTTCCATAGAAAAAAATAACATCATTAAAATCGCTGTAAGTATCCGCATCTTCATAAGTCATTGTAACTCTGACATTTGAGTCTTTCTTTGTCGCATCATCAAAAGTTACAAGTGTTACTCCCTTGGCTGAATTGTAAGCAGTCACTGTATCTGATATTTCTTCTTTTAGCTCGTCAAAATCATAATAATCTTTCGAGAAATCTTCAACTATCAAACTTGTAACAGCACCTTTTTTATCAAGCTTTATGCAGCTAACATCACTGTTTAAAAGACTAGAGTTTGCGCATCCGCATAGCCCTATAACAAGGCCGAGTAATGCACAAGTTGCAACAAGTTTTCTTTTCTTTAACAAAACTTTCATCGATACACGCTCGTTTCTATATTTTTATGTACTTTATGGTTTTAATACATCATCACCTAGATAAATCAAAAAAACCACATCTCTAGATTATAATAGGAGTATTAAGTTTTTTCAACTTCAAATACATCCAGCATTTCAATACTGTTTATTTTTTTGTCCACAAACATATCGCGAAGCCTTTTGCAAACATATATTAGTTCGCCCAAGGCTTCATCGTCAAGTTTAAAAGAAAAAAGCTTTTTTATAGGACTTGTAGCAATATAATTCATGGCATAAGAAGTTGTATCGCTTACATACACGCCTTTGGGAATTCCCGGATATTGGCCATCTATAACAAGAGCTCTTATCTCATATATACATCTTACGAGCCTATTATCAAAATTATCTTTTGATATTGCTATAAGGCTTAGATACAAAAGTGTAAGCAAATCTCTCTCATCGGAATTTTCTGTGGCATAATAATCCGCAAGTTCCAAAAACATAGTCCCGTAGCACATTTTCTCAAGATCTTTCCTGAAAACATCAAAGTAATTCACGATATCAGCTTCATTTATACTCATGGATTTTTTGCCTTCATATACCAAAAAACTTCCATAGCAAAATGGTTCTACATTTCCCGATAGCTTACTTCCCGGTTTTCTGGCATTCTTGGCAAAAGCTGATATTTTGCCTCTTTCAAGCGTCAAAATCGTGACTATATAGTCATACTCACCAACAGGCCTATGTTTTATTATTATTCCGTTTAATTTGAGTCTCCTATCATCTTCAAATGTCTCTCTCGTCATATCCATATGATTTCATAAGAGAACTGTCATCTCTCCAGTTCTTCCTAACCTTTACCCAAATTTTCAAATTAACTTTGCAGTCCGTCATCTTCTCAATATCTTCTCTTGCTTTGCTTCCGATTTTCTTTAGCATTGCGCCGCCTTTTCCTATAATGATGCCTTTATGAGAGTCTCTTTCGCAAATAATTGTTGCTTCAATATCAAGAAGAGTTTTTCCATCATCTGACAAATACCCTTCTCTCTCTCTCATCTTCTCAATCGTAACAGCTATTCCATGCGGCACTTCATCATTCAAAAGACGAAGTGCTTTTTCTCTTATTATTTCAGCTGCAATATCTCTTTCAGGCTCTTCCGTTACGAGTTCTTCATCATAAAAAGCCGGTCCATAAGGCAGATATTTAAGTATGCATTCCTTTAGAGTTTCGATATTATCTCTTTTCTTGGCAGATACAAGAATGATATCCGAAAAATCCATTTCTTTTTTGTATGCATCTATGAACATTGGAAGATTTTCTTTAGGAACTGTATCAATCTTGTTGATTACAAGAACTACAGGCTGCTTGCATTTTTTCAGCGACTTTATAATATACTGCTCGCCCTGTCCTATATAATCCGTAGGTTCCACAAGAAAAAGAATAACATCTGCATCTTCAAGTGTTTTTTTGGCTATACCAAGCATATATTTTCCAAGTTTATTTTTTGACTCATGTATGCCCGGTGTATCCAAAAAAATCATCTGACACTTATCATCTGTATATATTGTTTTTATTCTTCCTCTTGTTGTTTGAGGTTTTTTGGATGTTATCGCAATCTTTTGGCCTATCATGTTATTCATAAGTGTGGATTTGCCAACATTTGGTCTTCCAACAAGTGCAATAAATCCTGTTTTAAAGCTATTACTATCCATTTTTATATTCCTTATAACTGCTCGATATTATCAAAAATATCTTTATACTCATCAATCTTATCAGACGTGCCCACTACACATACGCTATCATCTTTGGTGAAAGCATCAATATAGTCGGCCAGCTTTCTGATATCTTCATTTGTAACATCAAGGATCTGATCTCTGTGCCTTTGAACATCCTTCATATCGGCTTTGCACATATATGCCGCCATTCCGTATGTACCCTTTGTACTTGGCGTCTTGGGCGTATCAATATTTCCGATTGCACCGATTACAAACTGTGTAAGAAGTCTTTCATCGGCTTCAAAATTTCTGATATAATCCGCAACCTTGCCAAAAACATCAAGGCTTCTCTTTAGATGCGGGTCTCTGTATGTTACAAAATATGAGTCACCATTTTGAGCCATTGCGCTCATAACACCGTATGCGCCGCCCTGAACTCTTATATTGTTCCACAAATAATCATATCCAAGTATAACCTGAAGAACCTTAGAAGCTCCTGTATATTCCAAATTATTTTTTCTGTAATTACCGGCAAGAGCCACATACTGTACCTGTCCCGGAGTCTTAAATGCCTCTTTCTTTATATCATTTTCGAGTACTAGCTTTTCAATTCTTGCATCATCCGTGTAGAGATTATTTGCAAAGTTTGTAACTTCATCTTCTATACTTCCATAGTCATCTTTAGATGTTGTGAAGCTTACAAGCATATTTTCTTTTCGGAAAAGAGAATGCATAAGCTCTGTAAGTTTCGTGACAAGCTCTTTGTGTGCCTCATCAGTATAATCATCAGCATATTTTTCAACAAGACGATATCCACTGATACCACTTGTAACTTCAGATATGAGCGATGACTTAGAAAATTTCGAAACCGCTCTTAGCGCTGCCGACCTATGCCCTGATGATTGAAGATCAACTTCCATATGAGATTTCTTTTCATCCAAAATCTCTTTAAGTCTCTTCTTGTCATCAAGTTTTGACGTCATGAGTATTTCATTTGTAATTGAAAAAGCATATTTTAAGTTTTGAGGCAAAACCTTGACCGATATTTCAAAAGTCTTGGCAAATTCCGATGCATCTTTATAACTTGTATATGTATTGATACCTGCGGAGTAGCCGCCTGTTTTGATATTGGTCTCGTCAAATAGTTCTTTGTATGTATAATTCTTTGTGTCTACAAGTCCCAGAACCGTTTTGAGAATGCCCGCATACTTCAAAAGTTCAAAAGGTACATTGCTTATATCAAATGCAAATGTCACATAGTCTATGCCATTTGTAAATATATCATGGAAAAGAAGCGTATTTCCGTTTATATTTTTTTCCTCATAAATGAATGCTTCAGCTTCTCTCTTTAAATCTTTTCTTGATAACATCGGAATCTTCTTTAAATCTTCTTCGTTATCAGGCTTTTCTTGGTATTCTTTAAGTTCTTTTGTTTCTCTGACGATTTTTTCTATTTCTTCTTTTGAAAGACTTTCTTTGTATTTTTTTAGTTCTTTTTGCTTTTCAATTTCTTTTTTGCTTGCAAGTCCTTTTACAGGAGTCATCACAAACATAGAGCTATGTGTATTATCAAGTAAGTATTCTTTTATCAAATTTTCAAAATAATCAGTCGAAATCTCTTTCCTAAGTTCTTTGAATGTATCACCGGCTTCGATATGAATCCATGGTTTCATATCATCATAGAGCCAGCTGTCAAGAACCTGAAGTCCATACAAAAGTCCTTTCGGGAATCTTCCGAAATCAGCTTCTCTGTATTTGAATTCCGATGAATTAAGGGCTGCTTCAAGAGATTTTTTATCAATACCGTTTTCATAGACATTTGTAAGTGTGTCCATGATAACTTTCTTGAATTCATCCTTTTGATTTTTATTTGCGTTTTTAGCAACTATAGAAAAGAATGGCTGGAGTATACCATTTTCATACTCGCTATAAATATCCTTGCCTATACCTGCATCTATAAGTGCCTTTTTTACTACAGCGCCAGGAGCTGAGCAAAGGCAATAATCAAGAATATCAAATGCAATATATAATTTTCTGTCCAAGCTATTTCCGATAGACCAGTTGAGGGTTAAATATGTGTTGTCTTCTGTACTTTCTTCTTCAAGGATTGAATATTCTTTTTCAAGATAAGCCATCTTATCAAAAGCTTTTTCTTTTTCTATAGTCGAATCAACTTCCAAATAGTCGTATTTGGAAAGGTACTCTTTGTCAATATAGTCGAGCTTTTCGGCCATATCCATATCGCCATATAGATAAATATAGCTGTTCGACGGATGATAAAATTTCTTGTGGAAATCAAGATAGTCTTCGTATGTAAGGCTTGGTATAACATCCGGATCTCCGCCGGACTCTATGCTATATGTATTGTCAGGATAAAGAGACGTCATAATACCCTTGTCCAATATGTCATCCGCTGATGAATATGCACCTTTCATTTCGTTGTAAACAACGCCGTTTATTTTAAGTTCATCATCTGCATTTTGAAGCTCGTAGTGCCATCCCTCTTGCTTGAATATATTGTCCGTTTTGTAGATATTAGGATAAAAAACCGCATCCAAATATACATGCATGAGATTTTGGAAATCTGCATCATTGCAGCTTGCAACAGGGTAAACTGTTTTGTCGGAATATGTCATTGCATTCAGAAATGTATTAAGCGATCCTTTTGCAAGTTCTATAAAAGGGTCCTTTATAGGGAAATCCTTGGATCCGCAAAGAACAGTGTGCTCTATTATATGTGCAACACCCGTTGAATCTTTGGGCGGTGTACGAAATCCTATATAAAATACCTTATTATTATCATCATTTGAAAGAAGCGTAATTCTTGCTCCTGTTTTCTTATGACGCAGTATGTAGCTGTCACTGTTCAAATCCTTTATCATTCTGTGTTCGAGTACTTCATATGTCTTTAAGTCTTCAATTCTCATGTTTGTTAATAACCTTTCGCCTAAAATTTATATATCAAAATCATCATTTTCTTTTAATTCTATGTCAAATTCCTTTAATGGACTTATGTTCTTTTCAATTTTTAATTTTCCGCCCTTATACTGTTCTTCCACTTTCATTCGTCTTTCCTTAAGATAGCTGTTGTCCGCAGTTCTTGGCGTCATATCTTCTTCGCTGTCATCAGGTACAATCATGCCTTCGGGCACGAAACGTTTTGGCTTTTCTTCCTTTGTTTCTTGCTCCTTCTTGTTGTCACTTAATTGTTCATTATTTTCTTTAGTACTATTTACGCCGTTTTCTTTTGCATCATTCTCAGAGTTTTCTTTTGTTTCTTCTATGCCGCCATCTTTAGTATTTTCTTCATTGTCTTCTTCTTTGATATCCTTCTCTTTTTCTTCGCTGTCTTCCTCTTTACTGTCCTTANCTTTTTCTTCGCTGTCTTCCTCTTTACTGTCCTTAGCTTTTTCTTCGCTGTCTTCCTCTTTACTGTCCTTAGCTTTTTCTTCGCTGTCTTCNTCTTTACTGTCCTTAGCTTTTTCTTCGCTGTCTTCTTCTTTGATATCCTTCTCTTTTTCTTCGCTGTCTTCTTCTTTGCTATCCTTAACTTTTTCTGCGTTGTCTTCTTTATCACTTTCTTCTTCGCCATCTTCCAAGGCGTCATCTTTACCATATATCAGTTCAAAATCTGCGTTTTGTCTTGTAACTAGCATAGCTGACAATCCTCCCCCTATAACAGCCAAACACATCACAGTCATAATAACCAGTGAATTTACAAGTGTATCACCAAGAAACGGTGATACGAGGCATATAACCAAAGTTTCCACAAACCATATCGTAAGTCTTGTAACTTTTTTGGTATATACAAATCCAAATATTGCACCAAACATAACTATCGAAAGCAAAAGATATATTATTCCGTAGAGTGAAACACTGCTATATCCGCTTATACTCGAAAGTCCCTCTATAGATATTTCATTTATTGCAAATTTTTTGAAAAAAGAAATGGTACTTTCGGCAAATGCATCCGACCCGTTCCATGCATATACCATAAGGACAAATCCAATAACTATACCGCAAACTATGGATATATATGAAATGATTTTTTCTGAAATAGGTCTTCTTGTCGCAAAGCCAAACAAAAGCATTATAAGAAGAAAGACCGTTCCATAATCCACATACATCATAAAGCCCATAAATGCACCTAGTATCAGGTCTGATATGACATAATACAAATTAAATTTGTCATTGTATGTTTTATGATTCAAAAATAGCGCGATAAGTACTGTTTCAAGCAAAAATAACATATAGAAAAATATTCTCGCATCAAGTGTATTTGTATTTTCCAAAAATATCGGATTTACGGAAAGTAGCAAAAAAGTAACTGTTCCTGCAAATTTGCCAAGCATAAGTGATACGCATTTATATACCAATACAACAGTAATTATTTCAATAACTATTTGATAAAAAATACATACACTTTCTATATTCCCCGTAAATTTGAGCACAAAGTTTAGAGAATATACATACAAATATCTCCATATATACCAAGTCGAAGTATCATTCGTTACACCTGCAACTTTGGCACTTTCAAACAAATTCATGCCTGATTCTATTTTAAATGAATTTTGAAAGGCAATAAAAATTCTTATTGCAACAGAAAAAACAAATACAACCCAAAATGACACTATCTGAAATATCTTATAAAACTTATCAGGCTTTGCTTTTTTGGTAAGCGTATTGTAAACCGATATTCTATTAAGCAAAAAAGATACAACCAAAGCTATGCACAATACAAGCGCAACAAATGCGCCTGTAAACAGTGCCGTTTCGGTTGTATCCGTTGTAGGGAAGAAATCCGAATATATACTAAATGCAGTAACAAGGACAACATTAAAAATTGCAAATAACACAAATGAAACGTAACCAAGTATATTTTTCTTTAGTACCATATTCGTGCTCCCCTTCACATGATTTTTTATTTGTTAGTCTTCGTCAGGTTCATCCCAGTTGTGATATACATTCTGAACATCATCATCTTCATCAAGAAGATCAAGAATTCTACGAAGGCATTTTACATTTTCCTCATCTGTAACACTTACGTAGTTCTGAGGAATTCTTGTTACTTCTGCTGATACTGTTTCGATATTTTCTTTTGTGAGTGCTTCCATTACTCCCTGGAAAGCTTCAGGTGCTGTAAGAATTTCGTAAGAATCTTCTTCTTCTTTGAAATCATCTGCGCCTGCATCGAGAACCATCATCATAAGGTCATCTGCAGAGGCCTTGCACTCTTCTTTGTCGATGATAATCTGTCCCTTTTCATCAAACATGAATGATACACATCCCGGTGTTCCGATTGAGCCCTTACCTTTTGTAAATGCGCTCTTTACATTAGAAGCTGTACGATTTGTGTTATCTGTAAGTGTTTCAACAATGATAGCTGTTCCGCCCGGGCCATATCCTTCGTATGTGATATTCTTGTAATCTACGCCTGCGCCTTCGCCTGCTGCCTTCTTAATACCTCTTTCGATTGTATCGTTAGGCATGTTATTAGCCTTAGCCTTTGCAATAACTGTTGCAAGCTTGAAGTTGTTTGCAGGATCAGGTCCGCCCTCCTTAACAGCTACTGCGATTTCACGTCCGATTACAGTGAAAATTTTTCCTTTTGCAGCATCATTTTTTTCTTTTTTGTGCTTAATGTTAGCAAATTTAGAATGTCCTGACATTTTATAAATAT
>Ga0065711_1045074_pt1 | contig 13711 bp, 9 predicted proteins | sample Hoacrofraction12_FD_59098 | JGI IMG/M metagenome (GOLD analysis project Ga0065711, IMG submission 59098) | Hoatzin crop microbial communities from Cojedes, Venezuela - Epithelial fraction 12 v2 (version 2) | ecosystem: Host-associated > Birds > Digestive system > Esophagus > Crop | place... | reverse complement strand
TTTTTTTTTTTTTTTTTTTTTTTTTTTTTTAAACTCTGTCCCCCAAGCAAGCCTGAAGCTGTTTGCTGGAATCCAACGACTATTAAGCAAACTTGAGGGCTCAGCTCAAAAATTCCTACAGGGTTTGCACAGCCCAGTTTTCTGATGTAATTGATCAGCTCCTGTTCTCACTAAGTCAAAGTCTCTGCGTAACTAACTGTGAAGTATTATTGTGAAGTCTGTGAAAGGAATAATCTCCTAAAACCTTGTCTACGACTTTGTTAGATGCTCCCCTGGCTTTGCTCCTCATGCCTCCTCCTTCATGCATCTCTCTCTTCTTAGCCGTTCCCTGTTAAATGTGAAACTGTGTCTGAGTGGCCAGATGTGTGCAGGTGTGAATGCAACCGAATTAAACTGCATATTCACCTGATTGTGCACACACTGGAAATTCCATGTTAAGAAGAATTTAAAGAACCTCAGAGAAATAGTTTATATTGCAGAAGTCAATGATGATAAATCCAGGTAAATCCTATTTTAAGACTGGAACAAATTCAAAGGGCAATGGGACTGGCAAAAAATGGAAAAAAGCCATGACTAAGTTTTCAGTTATTTAGCTTTATCTTATGATTGGGTTGTAAGTGTCAGAGAATACCGGAGATGGAAATCCAAAAAATATCTGTGCCTGTAAGGAGGCTATTCAGAATGACAGCTATTTTAAACGAGCCTTTCACAGATTATTCTGGTATTCAGTAACCCCCTTTTCCTCATATCCTGTAGCATTTTTCCATTTTATGTATAGAGAAGGAATCTATCCTTGAGCTTTGAGATGGTACAGCTCTGAATAGTGCAGCTGAGCCCTGAGTACATTATCTATGATTATGGTAAAAACAGAATTTCCCTTTGCCAGGACATTTCCATATTTAAAAAATGCTTTCAGACTAAATGGATACAAAATATTGATGCTTCCTGGAGAACAGACATTCACAACAATTTATATTAGAAAACATTGACTAACCATGGTGGTAATGACTCAACTTTTTTGAATTTGTCTTGATAATCTCAAACAGCATACAAATCACCTGTTTACCTACATTTTAAAGTACAGAACTGTAAAAACTGATTAATATAAATATTATCTGAAAACCAAAACACAATGAAACAGATTTATGTTCCAAAACTTAATATTTTCAGGTGAAGACCTTCTAACCTATAGCCGGGATAAATTTGATTCAGATAAAAAAGTAGTAGCTAATTAAAAAAACATTCCCAACCATTTTTCATGTTCAACACTTCAGAAAAATAGTGTTATATGGACATAATTTTTCCTTTAAAAATGTAATGAAAATGTGCTATTTCATCAAAGATATTTCAGTTTCAACCAAAGGTCTTTTGGAAAAGTGTTGGAGTGCTGAAAGTTTAGGAGAAAAAAACTTTGATGTTGTGCAATTCATGGGCTACGGTACTATTGTAGGACGTAGAAAATCCTCTTTATTGGGTAAATCATCAATGAAAAATTGGACCAGGCACATTTGACATTGCTGGTCCCAGAAGAAGGCACCACTCACTTGTTTTCCCTGACACTGCAGTACCTGTGCCTAATAAAAACTTCTGGTTTCAGTTAAAAATGCAAGTCATCCACCCATTCTCTGTAGATTAGCAGTACTAACAGATAGCCACAGAGCTTTCATTAGGCACGTGTTAGTTTTCCACTGAGATGCTGTTAACATACTGGTGTATATTTATAAAATCTATAGTTTATATCTGTATATCTCTAAAGAGAATTTAAAAAGTTTCTACAAGTAGATGCCTTGGGATCCCATCCAAGTAGTTAGACACATACGCTTAAGCTTAAGTTAGCTAATACATTCATCCTAACCCACAGAAATTTTCTCTTAATAACCAGTTTGAATCTTTACGGCTGCTGTCTACCCACTAAATTTAAACAAGACCAAATTACTGCCATTTGTTTTGTGACAGACTTTAACCTATTTGAAATTTGTTCTCATGTCTTGTCATTGTTTTTCCTTTTGCCTTAACAACACAAATTGTTCAGATTTCTCCTCCCAGCAATATTTTCTGGATCTCTGACCAGTCACGGTCACTGCTTTTGTCAGGACTGTTCCAACTTGTCCATTTTTCAGAAATTCAGGAAACTGTGTGAGGCTCTATTGTTGAGGCTTGTTATGGAGTGCAGTGGAAGGATAACGCTATACTTTTATTCAAACATCAAGTCTGCTGCTTGAATGGAGAGCCAGACATATGTTTTTTAGTGTTATCAATTGATTTCTCTCACGTCCTGAAAGTAATTGCCCTAAATTCACTCGCAGCAATCATCCTAAAAATAACCAAATGCCGGATAAAAGATGCTGATGTTTTCCTGACAAGTGTGATTCATGAGGAGCAGTGGTGTGATGACTGGAAATTTTCCCAGCCAAAGTGATTACAGTGACAACCTCACTATATGGGATGAACTGACTGAACAGCTGGTTTTACTTTTATTCTTTATATATGCACAGCTGGCAAGTACCATCTTTTGGATAGACAGATGGATGTCTGTTTGTTTGGGGGGAGATAACATATTTATCATGCATCCACTGTCATCTCCTGAGACTATGCATTGCAATAAATATTAAACATAAAGCTTCAAATTATCAGAGAAAAAGGAATTTTAAGCCTCTCTATGTGGTGCAGTCGGTGTTACAGCTTGAAACACTGATTACTGCTGCAGTTCTGCAAGACTTACCATATCATAGAATATGCTTGCAGTTCTTGAAGACTTGCTCAAGCGTTATTAATAGGGACAGACTGAGATTACTAATAATAAAAGAAGTGATCTGATGGCATAGGCACAGAAAGATGGGGAAAAACTAGGATGTGAACCATCAAGACCTCCAGCTGCTTTTGCAGAGTCACCTGTGCACACGCTCACCCCTGATGGCACTGCATGTGCCTCTCACTGCCGTTACGCTGCGTTGCTCCACAGGTAAAGTCATACATGTACGGCATCCCCGTGGAAAGCTACGATGCTAAGTATTTTCCCTAGAGTGGCCTGCAAATCGACAATTTAGCCAGCTGAAGTGATCCACTCTACAAGAGTGACCACACCTGTCCCAATATAAATTGTTCTCATAGTGGAATGTTTTCTCTGTAACGAGAAGTTCTTTGAGGTGCTGTGATAATTGATGATTGCCGTTGCTGCACTGCAGATGCCACCACCATGCAAGCAATTTACGACCATTTCCGTAACTTTAGCAGTAAAATAATATGAAGCCTGCCTGTAGACAAACCCACAGTTCCACCAGTCTTCCAGAAATGCAGTACTTCTGAAAGCAGCTGGTAAAACTATCGCTTTTTACCTGTGTATTCTCTCAGCAGAGCAAAAATGCCTTCATGATTCATTCTTGTTTTATTTAGTGCACATAGTGAAAACTTACGAGGTCACAGGGATTTATGCTTGCAGATTTGGCGGCCTTTTAATATTTACTTAGGCTGTAAAATCTAATTTGAATTTTGGAAGTATTTGTCATTGTATCTAAGATGGATAAAGGTATGTTTATTATAGCTGTATTTGCTATGTGTGATTTACATTGTTATATGTTGACTTTTCATTTCCTCAAATGTCACAGTTGCATTTTTGTCATTCTAACTTCCTCAAAGTATAGAAAGTTAAATATTTTTTTCACACCGATAGCAATCAAATCTTGTTACAAAGTCTTAGGGTCAGACTGCTATGCCTACCAAGCGATGACTTATTTTTTGAAAATATTTCTTGAAGGTTTCTATTGTCAACACAGTATGATTCAGTACACCCAAAAGTCTCATTGTATAGTCCATACTCAAGATCTGTGTTTATACTACATTAAACCAGCAGCCTGGGGAGTGGCCATATGAAGAATTTCTTCTTATTTCTTCTTTTTCTTCTCCTCCCCGTTATTTTTAGTGTGCATTCTTCTCTTGGGCATCTCTCCTGCAGACTCTGACGTTTTTGCCTGCAAGCATTGAACAACAGCCTCAGAGAAGACTTCATGGTGCTCTTAAAAGATGGTTTAAACAGAGCCAAGGAGTTTATCTTTTTCCCAGAGCATAATTATCATCCACAATTCTTTTTTTTCCCTTTCTCCAATCTAGTTATATAGAAAGTAACTGGTTTATTCAATCCTGAGGCATAAGTTTTTAGACCTTAAGTAATATTTGTGGAGTGTTTTCTTCTTGTTTGTATGTTTGTTTAATATTCCTTGATATACCACATAAGGTACGTTCATTGGTTTAGACACTGTTATGTTTGAATAGGTCACACCAATAAATTGTCTAAATGACTCATTTCTAAGTCCTTACCACTATTAAGCATTCTCACCCTCTTTGCATCTGTTATAAGCTTTATCAGCAACAGTTTTTTATTGACTTTCAAACACAGACAAAAGTATTGAATGATTGCAGCCTTTCATAAAAGCAGACCCAGTGAAACTCACGCCTGGTTTATGTAGGGAGTCACAGCCCAGGCACATAATCTTTGCCAAGGAATATCTAATACTAAGCAGAACAAATGTACCGTTCACTACATCTCTCTGCCTTCTCATCCATAGACTGTGAAAGTCCTTCGGCTGATGCCTGGAAAACTTATGTACAGTTCTGTACCTTATTTCTGTATCTCTAAATTTTGGGTGAAGAGAGTTTCTCTTACTAGGTATATGCATCAGGAGCTCAGACTCTTTGGACCCTTTAGCCAGTGCTGAAAGGGTAACAGCACTTAAGCAGATGACCATATAGCAAAGAAAAACATGTAAGCTATTTGCAGGAAATCTGCCTTCCCATTAGCTGGTCATATAGACTGTAGATTAGATTCCATAGTTCACCACTCAAGTAAAAAAGCCATAGTTTCAAAATAACTGAACACTTATATTTTCTGCAAAATTCAGAGAATTTTGATTTTTCACTGCTTCTGATACTAAGAACTTTTTATGTAGCTTCCGAAGTGCAAACTTAGATGCCTCTAAGTGCTTAAAATTTTGGCTGGTATTCAGACAAAATCAGTCAATAACTCTGTCATAGTTTAACCCGGCAGCTGGCAACTAAGCACTAGACAGCCGCTCTCTCACCCCTCACCTTCCCCCCCCAGCGGGATGGGTAAAGGAAACAGACAAATGGGAAAAATTGGGGGTTGAGATAAAGACAATTTAATAAGGCAACAAAGTAAATACTGCCAATAATACTGATAGTAGTAATGGTAGTAACTATGATAAGAACGAATATGCAAAACAAACTGTATCCAGTACAATTTTTCCCACCACCTGATGACCGGTCTGCAGCAGGTCTCCAAGCAGAGATTACGGACTCCCCAGATTTTCGCACATTTCATGAAATACCCAAAAAAGTCCAAACTTCTGTTAAAGTTCAAACTCCTAGACAAGAGAGGATTTGAACCCCTGGAAAACCAAAATGCTGATAGCTGTTTCCCCCCGGCCAACCCCCATTCATAAACTGAGCATGATGTCTATGGTATGGAATATTTCTGTTGGCCAACTTGGGCTAGCTGTCTGGCTCTGCCCCCTCACAGCTCCTGCACACGAGCTCATTAGCTGAATATGAGGAAACTGGGAAAAAGTCCTTGATTTCATAGCAATGACTGAAAATATCAGTGTTATCAACATTCTTCTCGTATAAAATCCAAAACACAGCAGCTATTCAGAGGAAAATTAACTCTATCCCAGCCAAAACCAGGACAAACTCATGAAAAAAGGAGCATGAAAACAGCCCAGATATTTACAGTATAATGGGCTAAATGTTTTGAGGAGTAAGAACTGCTCTTACATACCTAGACTTTTTCAGATGTGGTCTACGCCCCCAGTGAGCAGTCAAAATACCTGGGGCCTAAGGAGCATCTTGGCATAACATTAACGTTAATAGGATGTGTTGCTTATGGAAAAAAAAAGGAAATATTTACGTGCAGTTTTGCTGCCTTGCAGTCTCTGGTGTGGGCAGAGGTAACATTTGAGAAACATCTATCCTGGAAAAAAGTATAACACCGAAGGCATCTAATGGTAAGGTTGGGAAGTCAAATGACAGATGCTTGAGAAACCGAACAGCAAGGGAGTTTGAGAGTTCAGACAGCAGATGCATGGCAAGGCAAAAGGGCTCATCTGAGAGAACACCTGCCATTTTTCATGCACCTGTTTAATTTTTGAACTACAGTATTTCTGTATGTGAAGGGATCTGAGGAGGCAAAACCGAAGCCACAAATCCAGTGGGGTGAGGTCTTAGTCTTTGTATTTGGGACTGTCAACGTAGTTGCCCTCGTGAAATCCTTAGTGTAATCAAATGAAGCAGCTGTTTGCACTGCTGGATCTATTCAGACTGGGAAAAAAGGGGTAAACACTTCTAATGCAAATATCAGCCTTGCCTCTCTACACTTGCTGCAATGATTCTGTTATTTAGCCACTTATGGTGGCAATTGGTGCAGAAAATCTCCAGAGCAAACAAGGCTTTAATTAATAATCAGTAGTTTTCCACAATAAGTAATTGAGAGGAAGCTCAGTTTAATGCTTGGACCTGAATATATCTTTGAGGTCTGATAAAGAATGTGGTTTATGCAACTGCTTTGTTAATATTTCCTCTATACCTATACGTCAATTTTTAGGATAATGCCATGTTTCTCATAGCTTTGATAAAGAGAAGGAATAGAAATGTGAAGTGATACTAATCATTAGGATGTGTTGGCTTATTGGAAAATACAGTGACTGAAAATTTTAATGAGTTTTCATGCTAAATATAAATAATCCCTAAAGGGAAGTTGGCATTGTTGTGAATGCTTGCTTCACAAGCCCGTGAAAAATGGAAGATTGTGTCTAGCACATTACAAGATATTCTTTTATTCCTCAAAGCCCTGAGCATTGAGGGATAACATAATAATATAGAAAATGTGTGTCTGTGTAAACTCAAAAACATATGTGCAAACATCTCAAAGTTCCCAGTATAAAGTAGAATAGTATTTCATACTTCGAAAATTTTACTGTAATACCTATATAAACAATAATAAGAAATTATGGCTCTCTGTTACAAGCACAATTTGCTAGACCAAATTTAATGTGTATAGCATAATTTAATGGATACATTAGACATTGAGAAATCTTAGTGATTTATTTTTCCAAATCGGACTCAATGATAGAGTTGCAATCCTTTTTTGCTTACCTGCAGCTTTAGCCACTAGTTTTTCTCTCCTTCTGGGCCTGATCCTCTGCTAAGTGAAGTTAATGAAATTAATTCTGTTTCATTCAAGGGAGCATTGAATGCGACTATACCTTTCCATTTTCTATATTTCTCCTGGTTAAATTTGCCTCTAGGAGGTAAAAAGTTGTATGACATTCTTAAAATGTTTTGTAAATCTTCAGTTTCTTCTGGATTGTTTCTACTAGTGTACTTGGTGAATAAACTCTCTGAAGAGTGTAACTAAATAGCTAACTAACTGTAAAAAGACATGAGAGAATGCATGAATATGTGTTAATCTACATTCAGACATATGCTAAAAATCATTTTCTCTACACGTCATCTCATTTTGCCAAAGTTGCATTTAGTTCTTATATTGTATTTATGTTTGGTTTAAAGCTATGTGTATATATATAATTTAATATTTTTTCCCAGTCGTACCTCTTTTTATTTCCACCTTTGCTTCATTTTTGGTAATGTCTTATACAATATAATATGTGCTTCAAAAGAAGACAACAGTTTGAGATCTCAGATCAATGTTATTTTAGGTGTATAGTAAGTATCAAGCAAATATTTTTTATCACATAGTTATGGGAGCCATCTAAAAAATATAGCAACAGTTTATATTCCTTCTGTTCTTGAGCAGGTTAAAATTTCTAGCAAGTGACTCCTCTGCCTTTCTTTGTCAAAGCTCAATAGTATAGAATGCAGTTCTTCCCCATGTAACATCATCAAGACTCTGTTCAGTAAATAATCCTCATGACAGCTTCTTGAAGTAACTGTCTAAACTTTCTTATCCCCTTTTTAAAGATACAGTAACAGTTTAAATTATTTTCAGATGATAATCCAGATTTGCATGAAGATGTTTCTCTTTTTGCTCCCACTCTCACACATTTTGTTCTTCTGCAAAAAGCTGTATCTTTTCAACTCTTCTTCCATGGTATCTAATTATTCTAGAAGTTCTTTAATGATATATTTGATGTATCCTAAAACAGACACCTGTTTCAAGTATTCTAGAATTGTGATAGAAGTGGTAGAATCTTTCAAGCAAATGTTGGGCATGTCAAGTTGTCAGACCACTGGTCGCAGAATTTGCGTTGTTAAACTCAAAAGTCTCAAATGTTGAAAGGACACTGACTTGGATGGGAGGAGTGCATGATATTCTCTCACAGATATTCCCATACAGTAACTTTATTCTTATATCTGATTGCCTTTCGAATACTTTTTTTGCGGAGGTGAAGTGTACTCTCTATCAAAAGCTGACAATACATCAGGGTTCTTTAGCTTGACAGCTGCATCTACAAATAATACTGTTACTCATGTGCATGGTGCTAAACAGTTTAAACCATAAAGGTTTGAAAAATGTATCTGTCAGGGAGGAGTTGACTGGAAGGGCAAATCAGTGGCTTCCTGTGATACAGATGTTAGGTACCGGAGGAATGGCAAAGGAACCAAAGCAGCGCTCTAATTAAGACTGATGCTAGCTTCCAAGCTAGTTCATCACTCTAGTGTGTGATTCATACCACAATGAAAAGAGATCAAGTGAATTGCAACCAAACAGTAGCTATTTTTCTGCAGAAAAGGAACCTTGGGTGGCTGTCTTAGTTGGAGATATCTGCAATGTCGATGCCAAAAGTTGCAATGAGTTCTGCTGTATGAGTTTAGAAATCAGAGAAAATATTCAAGATAGGTTACTTCACCAAAATGCAGTCACCAGTCTCCCAGGAAGATAGAGGACAACCCAAGGGTTATATTCTGAAAAGTGTCTCTGCTGATTCTGTGCCCTGCAGCCCTATGCTTCACCAACCTTCACTCAATTGCTGTCTATGATATTCCTTATTCTTTCTTTTTTTTCATCCTCTGCTACCCTTTCCTGTAATAAATGTGTTTGTCATTCCACTAACCAGATCATATGAGGCTACCTCTCTCCTTCCATCATTTTTCCATGGAAGCATTAATATCGTGCTTGTAAATCATGGGTTGCTTTTAAATCAAGCTTGTTCATTGCGCTGGCATGTTATAACCAACCGCATCATCTTTCACCTATTTTTTCTGTTTGAAATTGAAGATTAGGAAGCCTAGAAATTATTTTCAATCCTAATTTTTAAAGATTTAAAGTGTATCCCTATTCCTTTGGGGGAAGAAACAAATTTGTATGTTGAAGATTGTCTGTTGCTGGTTTGTGGGAACTTTTGTTTGGTGGTTTTGGGGAATGAAAAGTGAGAAAAAATTAAATGATCCTCAAATAGGTCTGGTACATAAGGAAGTTCATGGAAATACAGGAGACCCAGGTGAGCTACATCAGCAGTAAGATTTTGGCTGTCCTCAGTACTATTTGCTGGAATTATCAAAATCTCTATCATTAATTAAAGATTTATTAGACCATGAAATCACCTCGTATCCCAATGGAATAAGTAAGCTACCTAGAATGGCAGAGATTGGATAAAGTTCCCATCCTAAAGAAAAAGACTTCCACACTTAATTAGTATTACAACTAGACTACTTGTTATTCTGAGAAGAGTAGCTGTCTTTTTGTATGTTTTACCAGAAATTCCATCCTGGACCAAGGGATCAGTCTCAATTAATCAACATTTTCCAATGAAAAATCCCCCAAAGGACATTTACAAACCATGATAAGCTCTTAGTGTTAGTTATTGGCCTATCCTAATCATTTTCAGAAGTGTTATACAGAATATTTAATACAGATGAGAATAATTAACACATGAAGCAATAGTTGAACTTCATGTAGGGTATAGATATGATATGAATTCAGCTGAAATTATATCCAAGCTTAAAATTTAACATTGCAGTTAGAATTAATTTCATGCTTTTTATAGTCTTTTATACACTTATTTTTGGATGGTATGAAAATTGCCCTTTGGAGGTGGCAGTCTCTCACCAGTGTCAGGAGAGGAGCCTTAGACGGCTATCCTAGATAAGGCAAGTAACTTTTAGATTAATTCCACTCTACATAATTATCTGAGAAATGCTAAAAAGGACTCAGAAAGCAAGAATCCTGCAAAGTGAGGCCTGCAAAGTGGGAACAGCATTTGAAAAAAGCACAGATGAGGGAGCATAAAATGTCCTTGTGAAGGGTTCTTAAGGTTATATCACAAAAGATTGTTAAACTACAGTGAAGTATGTGCTTCTTTGCTCGTTACTCCTATATCTGTAGACACAGATTTTTTTTCTGAGCCATTTCCATCAGAAAATGAAATAGGCAACCTAGATAAATTCTCATCCAAAGAAAGCACAAACAGGGAAGTTTTCAGCACAGAAAGTGAATGTGGTCAATAAGAAGAGGAACCTGCCTTTCCAATCAATGAGAGATCTTGAGGCTATCTGAAGTCTAATAACTCCACCTGCGTTGTCACAGACCAGAATAACGGGGTCAGAGCTGGGTAAAGTATGACTCCTTCCTTCAGTGCGGGTCATGCTGAGCATAATACTTTTATTACCCTGTTGCTGTGGATCATCTAAAATGATCAGTATGACCATCCGTTTGGTTTCACCTCTGAAAGGTCCTTAGAGGAGGCAAGAAGTAGTTATCAAAGCTATCTCAGAGAAAATAGATTTTTTTTTCAAATGGCCCAACCATCCTACTTGCTAGAAAATGCTTTTAACATATAAAAATGATCAGCTATTTATCTTTTTTTGGGGGTTGGACTAGATGACCTCTAGGGGTCCCTTCCAACCCAAAACTTTCTATGATTCTATGATTCTATGATTTTTGTCAGCTAAGCATATACTATTGAATACTATTATGTAAATATACAACATTGCAGTACAACCGTTAAATGTAGCATGTGAATTATAACAAGCAGCCCTCAAATGGGAAATAATTAACTTCTCAGCTCTCTCAGCACCTTGTCTTCTTAATATTTACTGAAACTTTCCAACTCTGTTGTGAAAAATCTTCCCTTGTGACAAGAAATAACAGGATGTTCTATCCTCTTTTGTTAATGTGTTTATTTCTTTCTTCCACCTGTGTAAAAATGTATGTATATATGTATGCACGTGTATAACCTGGGGTCAGAATGAAGTGTTATGAGCCCTTTAGTGCACTGACATCATGACTAAGAAATGATGAAATAAAAATGTGCCAGATCCTCTTCCCACAGTTCTGATACATCGAAATATTGTAGCCTCACTCATGGTGCAGGCAAACTCAAGAGGTCTCTAGTGCAACCTACTGCTCAAAGTAGACTCAACAATGAGATCGTGTCAGGTTGCTCAAGATCTGGAGCTTCCCTCCAAGGGAGGAGACAGCACAGCACCTCTGGGCAATCTGCTCCAACGTTGGACTGCCCTGCAGGGGAAAAGGTTTTTTCTTCTATCCACCTGCACTTCTCTTTTTTCAACTTATGCCTGTTGACCTCTCACCACAATGTGATTTTTTAAAGTTTGTTTTTTAAATTCCACTTTCTTACCCCTTACATAGATGCATAGAGTATGTTTGATGGTTAGGAGCACATGCACTTACAGCTTACCTACACATGTTGTCTGACATTTTAAAAATTCTAATTTCTTTTTGATCTCTTTGTTCAACCCATTTAATGAAGTACAAATGAATCACACATTTGTGAAATATGAATCTTGCTGCTACCTGGAACTTTTGTCATTCAGTGCAGTGACTCAGTAAAAATGTACACAGCTCCCACCAAACGCTTGCAAATTACTACCTCAAGAACACCTCGCAGGGAAGGATATGGCTGTATTACACTGCCTCAAGCTTAGGTGGCATTTTTCCTAGTGTAAAAGTTCACATTATGAAATTAATGGAGTTTTATACTAGTAAGAATGTGCTACTGCTTCTAGAATGTAGCCAGCTGTCAGGTGGAAAAAACAGTCATTTCAAAGGTGTTTCTGAAAAGAACTGAAAACAAAGCACAACCACTTCATGTTTTGTCTTGGTCTGAATTAAACTGGGATAATTAGCTGTTACAGTGGTGGTAATCTTTATTTATATCAGTGTAAACAGTGTGAAAACAAAATCTCTAAAGATTTTTACCATATAAAACCTTACCTTGAGGAATTATTTTTATTGTTACATGTGGAGGTACTTCATCAAAAGAGACATTCGGAGAAGACATCTGCGAAGTAATGCAACATAATTGAGAAAGCCAACCAGAAAGTCGTGTGTCGCCCAGGAGTCACAGCTTAAAAACAGGTAATTCCCCACATTAGAAAGTGAGGAAATTGCCCTTCCCTACCCCAAAATCAGAAATGCATGCATTGCATACCTTGATCCTCTTTCAGCACATGCCGTAAGCCCACCGTCACCAATCTGATTTCTCAGGTCTGTCACATTGCTTTCAGACAGATTTGCAGATATTCTTCCAGATAGAAATGTTTTGTGCTTATACTATGGATTTACACTGAATATCACACATTTCCTTTTCTGCTTATGGTGATCCAAGATCTTTTTTTTTGGGACCTTTTGCATGCCCTGTAGGTATGCATCGACATTAGCATTTTAGTTGAGAGGAAACATGCACCACTAAAGCAAGTGCTTGCCTACCATGCTTTGCTTCACATTGGGACGCAGTCTTGGAGCACCCAAAATGGATTTCTTTGCAAACTAAACCAAAAGATGTAAAGCTGATGTTGTCCAACCACTAGCAGAAGATCAGTTGGCCATACTGGACCAGCACTGGAGTGAACCCTCAAAATGCCTATCGGGTGGATGGCAGGGCACCAACACCAGCTCTTTCCTTCTGTAGGTTGCTCCTTTTGGACCACTGTGCCTGCTAATGGAAAGACACCCCAAGTTAGCTGAAGTGTTTGACAGATAGGCTTGTAGCAGAGATATAGTGTTTTTTTAAACATTCAGCCTCAAATTTTAATCTTACATTAGAAGAGAGGATTTTTTTTCTTATATTTCAGACAATATTTATCTTCTTTTTTTTTTTCTTGAAGGTGCAGAATGCTGGGCTTTTTCATACTTAGTCTAGTTCTACTCCAGTATGTTTAAACAGTGCTGGGCCTGTAGCCCAGGCATTATAATTTGTTATTCTACACTGTTGAATTGTTTAAATGGTCCATGGTACAGTTGTGCCAAACAATTCTCCAGCACAGTTTGTAAGCCAGCCAGAGTTAAGCATCGTTTTCCAAAAGGGCCTAGGGACAAAGCCACCTGGGTGCCTGAGGGTGTTAAATAGGCATAAACAGACTATGCCAGCTTGCCCCTAACCCAAGGAACCATCCCTGTTGCTGCTGCAATTACTAGTATGGCTTTAGTCAAGATTAGATGAGGCACAGGCAAGGAGTAACACAGAATCACACAGAATCACAGAATCACAGAATGGTAGGGGTTGGAAGGGACGTCTGTGGGTCATCTAGTCCAAACCCCCTGCCGAAGCAGGGTCACCTACAGCAGGCTGCACAGGACCTTGTCCAGGTGGGTCTTGAATGTTTCCAGAGAAGGAGACTCCACAACCTCCCTGGGCAGCCTGTTCCAGTGCTCCGTCACCCTCAGAGGGAAGAAGTTCTTCCTCATGTTCAGACGGAACTTCCTGTGCTTCAGTTTGTG
>Ga0065711_1011769_pt1 | contig 13712 bp, 10 predicted proteins | sample Hoacrofraction12_FD_59098 | JGI IMG/M metagenome (GOLD analysis project Ga0065711, IMG submission 59098) | Hoatzin crop microbial communities from Cojedes, Venezuela - Epithelial fraction 12 v2 (version 2) | ecosystem: Host-associated > Birds > Digestive system > Esophagus > Crop | place... | reverse complement strand
CTGCCACGGAAGACCATTACGACCGATGGAGCCTGAAGTCATGGATTAAATGAACTCAACGGACACTTTAGAGTGATGATCCATAGACTAAGGGAATGATATCTGGAGACAGGAGAAGTGGTGGTGATCAGCTGGACAATGGGGGATCTGGGCATGACATAGATGGTATGGAATAAGGGGTGGATAATGTCCTGGGTTCAGCCAGGACAGGGTTAATTTTCACCAGGAACCAGGAGGGGACACAGCCAGGTGGGCTGACCCCACCTGGCCAAACAGAGCAGGGTATTCCATACCATGTCCCATCATGCTGGGTTATGGTGGGGGGGAGCGGGGTGGTGGGAACTCACTCACGGCTCGGGAGCGCATGGCGCCGGTCCGGTCTGGGAGAGCGGCTTTCTGGGTTGTGCGGTTTGTGTTGTGTATCCTCCTTATCTGTATNGTTGTTGTTCCTGTTCCCTCTGTTTGCTGTTCTGTTAAACTGCCCTTATCCTGACCCACCAGTTTCTGCCTGTTTCTTTCCATTCTCCTCTGCACCACGGTGGGGGGAGGGGCGGGCCGCGTGGCGCTTTTGTTGCCGGCTGCAGCCAAATCATAACAATGTATGAAATTCTTCTTCATGTTCCTCTGTCATCCAATTCTCCCTTATTCAGCTGACTAGTCTTTTTGTTTAATCTTCCAAGGCCAATCCAAGACTGTCCATAATCTTACAGAGGCTCAAAATTAAAAATAACATTAATGATTCTGTTTTTTTGCCACAATAAAATATTAAAAGAGATATTTTATTCCCATTGATTTTTCTTTGCATAAATTTTCTAGTTCAGTAGACTTCAGCTATTTTCCTTCTGGTTCTAAATAAAGGTTTTCAGTACAAATATTTCTTTCAGACTATTCAAATCTTTTAGCATGATAACAGGCATTGCAATTTGACTGAATGGGTATATAGGTAAACAATTCTTTATTCCACAAAAAATGCAGAAAGTGTTGTGACAAGTATTTTCATTTTTCATACAGAGTTCTAGCTCTTTCAGATACTCAGAAAAAGTATTTACACTAAATACCTTGCAGTTAAGCCATAGTAAAGGCTGTTTACTAGGCATGAGTCTCACTTCAGAATGTCTCTCATTTGGGAATAACTCCCTCATCTTCCATTAGTTAATCAGATAGGTCTGATTTTAAGTAACTTCAGAGCCCGAAAAGACAAAACATTCAGGATTTGCACTGACTGTGGGTGTGTGAAAATCTGCCTCAGACTTCTCGTATGACCTTGACGCATCTGTTCATGGCGTGCAGGGCTGTGTGGAGGGGCAGGGCTCACCAGTGTGCCTTAAACCCTGCTCTTCAGGATCTTAGCATTGCGCTTTGGATCCTTAAGCTCTAATTCCTACCTTAGAAATCATGGTAATCAATGATTCTGCCCAGTTTTCGATAGACAGAAAGTGTCAGTATACATTTGCAGTGTGGATACGGCTGGCTGTTACACGCTGGCTCATCACTGCAGAGCTTGAAGGTCTGGCTTAGTGGCCCTCTGCTTTACATGGACACTCAGCTTTCCAATGGTACGGGATTCTCTGCTTACACGGTAACAGTCACTCAGTTCATCAAAACAGGCACAACAAACACCAAACAGGGGTAGGAAGGATGTGGAGTGTGTTTTTGTTGTTCTTCTCACCAATTAGCTTACTAGGGGTTTATTGCAAGGAAGATATAAGATGAATTAAAGTGGTTCCTAAAAAAGTGATGGCAATGAAGCTGCAAGTGGAAAAGAACAAGAGAGAACCTTTCTGAGTTGACTTTGTCCAGGGAAAGAGGAGATTCCCCTTGGAAATTTTTCTCCCTGAAATAAACACGGTGCTCTGCTGCCTGGGGTCTCACTGGCCTTTGCCTTTTGTACCTTTCCTTTGGAAAAGATGTGCCCTTGACTCTATGGGTACTAATGCGACGGGTCTGGACTATGAATTTTCTTCCTTCCTCAAGAGGAGGAACTTCTGATGTGGTTTAAAACTGCAAGTGCAAAAATCTGATAAATAAATTTTAGCAGCTACACATTTTGCTTGTGACTCAAGGTCTAGTGAAATCTTACATCAAAGAATAAAGACATATTTACAAAGCCTCAGGTCTTTATGCTAATGATCAATGAATGATCAATAAATACAGAACACAGTTCCCTGTGATGTAAAACAAAGGCCCAGAGGAGACAGATAGTGTAGTGGCATTAGACTGCAGCTTTCCTCATTAGAACTCCTGGTAAGGTATGCACTGTGATTAATGACAGATCATTTATACAGCATTACCAGCAGGCAAATAATTCTAATTACAAATAACGTTAAATCATAATCACTATACAAATAATTTACATAATGTAATGGAATACCTGGTTATTACAGGGCAAACAATCCACAATATTAACTGAGGTTACAGTTATCAGAGAGTAAATAACATCAGAAATTAAAAAAAGCCAAGCTAATACCAGGTTTTATCCAGTTAATAACCAGTGAGCGTATCCCTAGCAAAACACATCAGACTATGTAAAGATGTTACGTACTAACTTTGGTGTCTAACACAACCAAAACTGCACATAACATGTAAAAACACCGTATCAAGCAGGATGTTACTGGCCATCTGGAGGTGTGTGAAGGAGCGGTTGGTGGGATTCATGGTGCAGCTTACTGATTTTTATTGCTTCATATGCGATATATACATATCATATACCTGGACAAGCTCAAGAAGTGGGCCTGTGTGAACCTCATGAGATTCAACAAGGCCAAGTGTAAGGTTCTGCACATGGGTCAGGGCAACCCCCAGTGTCAATACAGGCTGGGGGATGAAGGGATTGAGAGCAGCCCTGCCGAGAAGGACTTGGGGGTACTGGGGGATGAAAAGATGGACATGAGCTGACTATGTGTGCTTGCAGCCCAGAAGGCCAACCGTACCCTGGGCTGCATCAAAAGCAGCATGGCCATCAGGGCGAGGGAGCAGATTCTGCCCCTCTGCTCTGCTCTGGTGAGACCCCACCTGGAGTCCTGTGTCCAGCTCTGGAGCCCTCTGCACAGGAAAGACATGGAGCTGTTGGAGCAGGTCCAGAGGAGGCCACAGAAATGATTCGAGGGCTGGAGCACCTCTCCTGTGAGGAAAGGCTGAGAGAGTTGGAGCTGTTTAGCCTGGAGAAGAGAAGGCTGTGGGGAGACCTTTTTGTGGCCTTTCAGTACTTAAAGGGGGTTTAGCAGAAAGATGAGGACAGGCTTTTTGGCAGGGCCTGTTGCGATAGTACAAGGGGTAATGGTTTTAAATTAAAAGAGGGTAGATTTAGACTGGATATAAGGAAATTAATAATAATAATGCCATTAATTAACAAATTCAGTGTCAGGTTGGACAGGGCTCTGAGCAATCTGATTGAGTTGAAGATGTCCCTGCTCATTTGAGAGGGGATTACCCAAAGCATTCTATGATTCTATGATATTTTCCTGTCTTTGAAGGGTTAAGTCTTCAAATGCTGGCCACAGGGTCCTGCTTACCATGTGGAAGATAAAGCTCTGTGGCAGTCAAAACCAGCCCAGATGAGGCCAGTCTGTGTTCACACACTCGAAAGATAGCTGTAGAAGTAGCATTATTCTAAATCTGGCATTGATATAAATCTATTAACAGAGTTATTTACAACCATGGAATCAGAAAATGTTCTCATCCAGCACATGGGGGATGTAATGTGCCAGAAATACTGTGGGAAGGAAGAAAGCATAACATACAGGAGGTAGTGATGTATCTTGGAAAAAAGGAGAAGGCAGTCCAGACAACACTGGATTACCACAACTGAAAATACGGATGCAAGGACTCAGTTTTACACTTGACTAAGGAGGTGAAAATGTTAGATGTTGGGGAGATGTAAAAGGAAGAGTTGTTTTTCAGCTTTCCATTTTCCTATTGAGAGGAAAAGATAAGAGGCAGACATTGTTGCTGCAAATAATGCCTGAAAGCTAACAGATGTATTTGTGAACTCCAATACAGATGCTTTTTTATTGAAGAGAGATTACATTTTATTTGCTTGTTCTCATTTGCTTTTGTCTTCTGAAATCACAAAGCAGAAGGGGGTATTTGGGTTACAAAGCTGGACACTCAGACACCGTCGGTAATTTTAGGGTCATTAAAGACTTTTTCATGAGGGACCAGTCTCCTTGTGATGCTGAAGGACCTTTGGACATCAGCAGTGAATTCTAGTTGAAATCTCCATCCATGGTAGACAAATCAGAGACAAACCCTTGATTTGGACTCTATCCTTACTCAGTGTTGCTCTTGTGACTCATTTTTTTTTTCCCAGTGTCTCAGATAACGTCATGTTAGGCCATGGATAGATGTCGTCCTCAAGATCCCAAGTGTTTGTTCAACCATTCTCCCCAGAGCTGTTTGCACAGCCAGCAGCTGGAAGCTGTCCCCACGCCTCTGCTCCTGGAAGGGATCTTGGGTGGATTTGCTAAAAAGCTTCAAGCAAACTTAGCCCCGCTAGTGCAAACCACTTTAATCAGCTGTTTAAATGAACCCAATTGTGGTTGTCTGAAGCAGATTAGCAAACGCTGACAAGATTCCTCCTGGGGACAGCAACCTCTAGTACAAGCAAACAGTGCGCAGCTGGGGGAGAGAGAGTATTTCCAACAGGCATAGCTGTGCAACTGTCCATCCCTGATGTTGGGTGGCTGTGATGAACACCTGTACAGTAACGGAGTGTGTTGAAAGCAGGTGAGCCAAACTGAGGTCAGTCAAAGGGAGGCGAAGTGTGGGGAAGAGTCTCGGGTTTTGGCATGTTCAAGTACCTATATAAAGAGCTTAGTTTTCATACGTGCTGCCTGGTTTCTGCTCTTATGGAAGCTAATGTTAGCAGCAGATGCTCAGCGCCTGTGGGACCACCAATTTATTCAGGCACCTCACACTTTAATAAAAAGTGCCAAATTTAATCTTAGCTTTGGAAGTTTTTCTCCTGTACAGAGACCTTCTGGGGTTTTAATAAATTCTCTTTAAAGGAATCCTCATCTCAGTTCCTTCAGTTCTTTTATTACCAGGAACAACATTTAGAGCAAGCAGGAGTCTGAGAGAGAGGTTGGCTGTCCTGTAGCAGGCAACCAAAGTGGTTTTGCTCTAGTTCTCTAGTAAATCATCAAACTAATCTCACAAACAGTGCAGATGCGTGTTTGCCATTCAACTCTTTTGCCTGTGTATCCACAAAAATGAATTCTTTAAGCGACACAAGGAATTGTTCAAGCCTTTGTAAATCCAGACAATATGAAAAGTGAGTAAGGTGGTACTGAATAAACTTTTTTGACATTAAGAATGTAGAACATTACAGTGTGACAGGGCTTGAATTGGGAGAAGGGCAATAAATTAGTCCTATCCTCTTTCAAATACTAAAATATAATTTATTGCTGAAGAGTGGGCTGTGAAAATCACTTTCAACTTGTTAGCCCTAATCAGGAGAGCAGATGTGACCCTTCCAGCTTAGAAAGATGAGCAATAGCCTTCTGTCAAGGCAGAGGCATCAGACCCAGGCAACTCACATCATAATTGTCCCCCAAATTTGCTGTGAACCAGCCAAGCTCTGGATCAGGAGCTTGGCATGTCCTTGCCTGCAGGTTCCTGCAGAAGGCTGCTTCCGGCTGTGGTTCTGGTGAATTCAAAGTCCTTAGCTTGTGCTTTTTTACTTCTAATGCTTACTTCTGCCTCACTCTTCACGATGTGGCTCAGTTTTTTCTGTGTACCTACATCAGTTGCTACCTCCGCAGTGACGTACGGTAGCAAAACAATTGGGGCACCAGTAGGTATAGATGGTCCTTGATCACCATGGTTATTAAAACAAACTCATTTGTTCATCAAGATTAATGAATCCATGTTATTCAAGGCTCCCGAACTTCTCAAAATATTTTTCCTTGGTAGGGAAATATCTCTTGATCACACTGATTTAACCTCTAATACACCTAGCATCAGAGCCTGTGTGCACCAGTGGTTCATGCAAGGGGTTCAGATCCTGTGGCCCACGTCAGCCTGGATGGGCCACAGCTGTGTGCCCCTGGCTCAGGCTGCTATGAGAACAGCTAGCTGTGCGAAAGCGCTGCAACAAGCCTTGCCTGGGATATCCCCTATGTACCTTCTGCCCATGGTCCGTCGCCTGCATTTAAGCTCTGGGGTGGTGGGACTGAGGTGTTGGTGAGGCCCCTGCCCTGCTGCTCGGCTGCTGCCCACAGCTCTGGAGCTCAAAGCCTTGCTGCTCCCTGATGCCTGACATAGCAGAGTATCAGACAGTAACCCACCACCTGCTCCAGGGCCAGACCAAGCAACTAGTACTGGATGTATTTTCAAAACGCTTAGGTTATATCTAATTTTATTTGAAACAATCTGTTCCTATTTCACTTGAAAGGGATTTTTAACCTCACATGCAGATTTATGTCCCTTCAGAGGAATAAAATGGGGCTTGAGAGAGGAGATCTTTGTGTCTCACCTAGATGAGAAAATGAGAGCAAATCCTCCTCCTCTACCTGAGGGGAATGAATGAAACAGGGCTATTCAAGTTTGATACCCACGCTTGGCCGCACTGTTATATTAGAATTCGTATTTCTGATCACTGGGCATAGCAAAACCCTGCTCGGAGGCTAGATGGTCTTTCCTTAATTTGGGTTATTAATAAAACTAGAGGCATTGTAATTCTGGATTTACCTGAATTTACTGAATATTCTGTTACATATGCCAGCTGACTGTATTTAAACTCAACACCCTATGTTAGTGCAGGCTATAATAGTGATAGGATGTAAAATGCTTTTGTATGCAACCAAGTATTTTTCCATCTTTAGTCCATGTCCCAGCTTCACCTAAAATGACAAAATACGGACAGTCCTTGGAGGCTTAGAGAATTCACCAAGTAGTTGACTGGTCCAAAACCTTTCTGGCAAGGTTCCTCCCTCTCTGAGTACAGTAGGTAATTTAGTATAGTGATGAATTAGCCTCACTGCAGCTTCTTCTGACAAGATACATTTCCCTTTTAACTTCTTGGACAGTGCTTGATTCTCTGCCTACCTGCCTGTATCTTTGAAACAGCATCATCCTTTTTCTCTAATTGCAAAATCAGTGTTTCTGTAAATTGCATTTCAGACACTTAGTCAACAGCGATGGATGGCTCACCTTTCTCACCTTCTCAGAGCAGACATGCTCAAATACCTTTTTTTGGCCAGCTCCGAAAATCAGTGTCTTGACTGCGCGTGAATGGTCAGGTGCTGTTATGGTTCTACAGTGAGAAGTCTCTCTTCCCCACCTGTCACTGGAGCACTGCCACTCCCATTAGACCTTTACTTCTGTTTAGATGGACTTGCCAATAGGCAACCCATTGGTATTTTCCTTCATCCCCACTTGTTTGTCCTGGAATGTTGCTGTCCTCCTGGGTATTGTGGGTTGAACTCAAAATCTGCCCTCATCTGCTCTGGTTTGTTCATATAATATCCCCACTGGCAAAAGAAAAAGTCTCTCTTGCTAGCGGTCCCAAGGAAAGGTCACTTACAGTGGGTGATGCAAAAGTTCGTAACATGATTGTCTTTCTTTTTACACACATTGCAGGATAGCTAACACCTCTTGGAAATTATTTATGGAAACATTGCTGGATTACCCCTGTTCTACCCATGTTGCATTCAGGCAACATAATCTAAACTGAGGAAGAACACTCTAATTCTGGATGGATGAAAACATGTTCATATAGTATTACTGTATCAACATGCTTCCTATATAAGCATGCTTTGTTGGAAAAGTCCTAGGACTGCATGCATATTCACATACTCTTCCTCTTAACCCTAACATTGAGAGCATCACCTCTTTAGTTTTAATGAAAGTTGAGCAGAAGATGGAAATCTCACAAAAACTATTTATTTGCTGACCTCCCTGAATCTGGGCAGAGGAGATAGTGTGTGATGGATTGTATGGAGTGAAAAAAAATGATGTTATTTGCCTCTTGCAAATTGATATGGCAAAGAGAACTTCAATGAAGCAGCATCAAGGCAGCAAAGGAGAAAGTGATCACTGACTGTAAAAGATGACTTTAGAAAGGGGAAGAAATATATAGACTGGCTGCACTTATAAAAAGTGGATGAAAGTTATGTTGGAGGGAGCTGGATTAAGCAATGGAAGACTTTAAGCAAACTTCAGGTTATGGAAGTAAGCTTTACAGAAAGAGAAACATGAGCAGAAATGAAAGCTCTTGCCAAGATTTTCACTTGAGAGGTTCAAATGGCAGAGCAGCCGCCTGTGTCAAATGAGCCACCAGTCAGTATTGCAAGCTTTGCGAACTTTCAGAAAAGTTGAGGGAAAAGATAATTTTAACAAATTACACTTATTTTCTGAAGCCAAGAGAATGGAAGCAGTGGGACAGAAAAGACTATATGACCCAATCAAATAATTCTGATTGAATTCTCAGGTCATTTAGCAGAATGCTGTCAGCCTTCACGGTGAGTATTCAACCAGCTACTAAGCAGTATCATCAATGTCTGTGGTCTTTAAAAACTGGAATAAGCTTAACCACTCCACACTAAGCAATAGATTGTAGTACATTAGAAAACCCTCAATTTATCTGCACCTTCATAGCTGATAAAGGGTATATTACTTTGCCAAGACTGCCCTGTTTTGGTGACCGAACTAGTCACAAAGTCCCACAGCCAAAAGTCAGCCCTGGTTGCTAAAACCTGGTTGTATATATTTTTGTAAAGCCAGCAGATGCACTCAGTAAGTCAAACATGGGCCCATGAGGTCAAGCTGTTATGGAAGCAGCAGAGGTAGAAGCTTCCCAGTTCTTCCAAGGTGTAGCACACCTAGCAGCACCAGAGCCTTGTTTTGCCTAAGATGCAGGCATCTCCAGGGTAGATAATTTAGGATCTTGAAGACAGCTGCAACTTGCATGTTGTGTCCCTTCAGTGTGACTGGACTCGAAGTATCTACAAGGCGCAGAACAAAGGAGGCATGCAGAGCTCCTTAGTGAAAGGTAGAGGGTGAAGGAGAGGTTTCATGGTCATGAGGCCTTATTAAAGGTTCCCAACCCAGCTTTCTTACCACATAGTTTTGCTTTCTAACCACAAAGTAGACTTAGAAAAGAAACTTAGCATGTAGATGGTGTATGGGTTGTGTATTTCACCACCAGCTTGCTGCTGTTCAAAGAAAGCAGGTTATGCTGGCAGCATTTGTCAAAGCAAGCCTTGAGAAAGCAGGAGTATCATGGCATATATGAGTTCAAGAGATTAATTTTCTGTCTTTGCCACCCCCTTCATTCTCCACCATACTGTTTTCTTTCTGAGCATCTGTAAATGGCAGTGTATTTATTTTTACTTTGCTACATCCACTGGAATATTCAAAAAGATCTGCTAAATGCCACACTTCTACATTAACCTTATCTATTCTTGTGCTACAACTCAATAATTTCAAAATATCTGGCTCCTTTTAAAACTTTCCTCACCAGTCAATCTCCAATACAGTCTCCTTCTCTACCACTCACTTAACTAGTTGCCACTGCCTTCGTCAAGCTGTCTGTAAACACCTTATAAACAAAAAGAACTGTCACTCTTAAAATGTACACTATGCGCACAGTACGTCAGCTCTCAGATCTGTCATGGAATGTATCATTCCTCCACCGAATTTTATCATACATATGCATCATGAAATAGAGGTGATCCATGCATCATCTGTGTACATACAGCATGCAGTTTATTCTGCACACTGAGAGCAACACATCAAACCCACTGCATGTGCGAAACAAACCGCTCAATCTAGTTTCTAAATAATGGTCTTAATTCACAGTGATGACGTACTCTTAGAACAAAAATGAAGGTGAACAACAGATTAAAATGGAAAATACTTAAAGCATTTCAATAGCATGGAGTAGTCTCAGCTGGACTTCTCACCCTTCCCTACATAAACTTCCAAACTGGAGGTACAGACTTGTGGTTTAGCCCCAGACAGCAACAAAGAACCACGTGACCGCTCACTCACTCCTCCCCAGCCAGTGGGACAGAGAGGAGAATCGAAAGAAAGGGACAAAACTCACGGGCTGGGATAAAGACAGCTTAATGGAACAGCAAAGGTAGAGAAAAGTAACAACAATAACACTGGTAAAAAGAATACACAGTGACATTTTTTCAACGCCCAATCCCCAGCCCACTCCTGGGCAGCGATTCCCCTGCCCTGGCCAGCGCCCCCAGCTATATACAGAGCATGATGTCACATGGTATCGAATATCCCCTTTGGGTAGTTTGGGTCTGCCATCCCAGCTGCGTCTCCTCCCAGCTTCCTGTGAAAATTAACTCTATCCTAGCCAAATCATAGAACCATAGATTGCAAAAGACCTCTAAGATCTTGAAGTCCAACCGTCAACCCAACACCACCATGCCTAGTAAACCATATCCTGAAGCGCCACATCTACACATTTTTTAAACACCTCCAGGGATGGTGACTCAACCACCTCCCTGGGCAGCCTATTCCAATGCCTGACCACTCTTTCAGTAATTTTTCCTAATATCTAATCTAAACCTCCCCTAACACAACTTGAGGCCATTTCCTCTCATCCTACTGCTTGTCACTTGGGAGAAGAGACCAACACCTGCCTCAGCACAACCTCCTTTCAGGTAGTTGTAGAGAGCAATACGGTCCCCCCTCAGCCTTGTCTTCTCCAGACTAAACAGCCTCAGTTCCTTTAGTCGCTCCTCATAAGACTTGTTCTCTAGACCCCTCACCAGCCTTGTTGCCCTTCTCTGGACACGCTCCAGCAACTCCATGACTTTTTTGCCGTGAGGGGCCCAAAACTGAACACAGTACTCGAGGTGCGGCCTCACCAGTGCCGAGTACAGGGGCACGATCACCTCCCTACTCCTGCTGGCGACCCTATTCCTGACACAAGCCAGGATGCCACTGGCCGCCTTGGCCACCTGGGCACACTGCTGGCACGTGTTTAGCCGGCTGTCAACCAACACCCCCAGGTCCTTTTCCGCCTGGCAGTTTTCCAGCCACTCCTCCCCAAGCCTGTGGTGTTGCATGGGGTTGTTGTGACCAAAGTGCAGGACCCAGCATTTGGCCTTGTTGAACCTCATACAGTTGGCCTCAGCCCATTGATCCAGTGTGTCCAGATCCCTCTGCAGGACAACACCACAAATTCTTTTGACCCTAAGTTCCTCCTTCTCACTACTGACGCAATTCCCTGGGAAAGAGCAAATCTGTCAGGCTTCATCAGTGTTAAGAGATAAATACAGGCACACTTAGGCCCACTGCTCTTGGGGTAAAAGCCCACAGCCTGGGTAAAATGGAGGTCTCTCTTTTCTATTCGGATCTTCCATCTCTTTTCCATTGCCTTTCCTGTTAGGAAGTGGTTTCCTCTCTGTGCACACAACCCTCTGACCTTCAAGCTCTCCCCTATTCCAGTTCAGGCTACATCTAAATCTCTCTGGTTTGGGGATTTTTTGGTGGTGGTTTTTTTACATTATTTTGGTAAGATACAGCACTTTCCATTTGTTCTTATCTGAGCTTCCAAAAGTTGGTGTCTTGTTAACTGCTGTGACCACTGGAATGGACTGGAAAGCAATCTCCTGAATTCTGGCCAACAATCTGTCTTAAAAACGTTTTCAACAGCTGTAACAAGATTCATCCCATTACTAGCCAGGTTCCTTTGCTCTCCTAGATGGCCATTTCAGAATCTCATTGAGTGGTTAGAAACTTTTCTCTCAATTCTAGACTAAATTAATTCCTGGACAATTTATGCTTTATGATTTTTTTGAGTTATTGTTATTCTGTATGTCCTCCAGCTTTGAAAGTTGGTTTCTACACTGAGATGCATCAGAAGCGCGTGGTTAGACATGAATGTCTACTCTGTCATCTACCCATTACTGCAAAGCTAGCATGCTTTCGTGTGCAAAACTTCATCCTGAGTAGCACCACCGAAATCTGAGGTTTTCCAGACTGGCTCTGCTTTGTGCTGGTTATACATTGGGTGGTATTGCCTATCTTACTATGTGTTTAGCAGCTAAGGACCACCTTCTCTACCGGCTCTTATTCACTTGTCTTCAACTGGATCCTCAAAGCCACGCTGTGGGAACAGCAGGATATAACGCTCTGTAATATCTTCTTATTTAACCTTGAATTTCATCCCAAGCTAAATGTCTGTTCCTTTATGTTACAGAGAGGAGAGGGCTGTTATTTCATGTTGCTTTCCCATAGTGACAGGAGGTATTTTCTCTAGGGAGTTTTGAAGAAGGGCTGCCTGGTGGATCTGTTTACCCAGGGGCAGGAATTGATTTAATGGATGCTTACAGAAGTTTCCTTCTCAGAAGTGTTCATGGACAATGGCTTCACTGTGTAACCATCCTATTCACAACGGCCAAGCTTGGGACTCCTCACTGATGACTGTATTAGCAGAAATATTGCCAAAGTATTTTCTCTGTTCTCCTGCTATTGGTTCAGTATGTACTGACAACATATAAACAAAAAGAGTATTTCAATAAAATGTTCTTACCAAACTGTACAGGTCCTATTTAAAGGGCTTGGTAGTCTAGCTATTATATGCCAGCTGGTCACAATTACAGTCACAAGATGGCAGCATAGAATAAAAGATTACTGATATGTTCTATTTGTTGCTTATGTGTATTCATTTAATTTCAGTTTGATTCTACATTATAAATGTTGAGTTTAGCAGTGCCAAAAACATTTACCTTTGCTGCTAAATTTATTAAGTATTTTTCAGAAGGATACTCACTTTTTATTTCACAGTTTCCTAAAAATTCAAGACCTTTCTTTAAAAATCTGGTTATCTTTGGGTTTTCTTCATAGTGAGTCTTTCAAAGAGAAATTGTACTTCTAAGTAGACAAGCGCAAACAATTTATATCCACATCAGATTTATAGCACAGCGCGTCATAATTCAGCTGCTGGCAAGAACTCTTCACTGACAACTATATAGATCTGATAGAAGTCCACATTCAAAATAAAAATTACAGTGCAGTGAAAGATGCATTTTTAAAAATCACAGGATTACTCACAAATACAAGCCTGGACACACCAGTAAGACAGAGTAATGAACACAGTTCTGATCTGAAGGTCTCTGAGGTCAACAGAGAGAGAAGAAATGCCATAGTTGAAAAGGATATATCCTACCACAGGCGTGTGCAGCCCCTGGAGTACACTGGCCCAGTCTAAATGCCTCCTGTAACTTGTCCTGTCTGCTCGCTGTCTCCACAGAATTTGCAGGAGCCGAGCCATAGGTGGGATGATAGACTACCCAGAGCATATTTTTATCCTGCTCCAAACATTCACCCAAGAACACTCTGACACATCTTGCAGCGACCTCTGCAAGTGGTGGGCAGACTCGGTCTGTCAGTACAGCCAGCTGCACCCAGGTATTTTAGGGAGCCTTTCGGTTTTGCCTTGCACTCATTCTTTGCTAACCTAGCTGCAGCAAGTCTCTAGAATACAAAATGTATTAAATTGCTGATTGTTCCCACAGTTCATAATGCTTTGCATTATTACTAAAGATGTTAATCAACCACTTAGTATCAACATAGATTGCTGGCTTATTATCGTTATTACAGATCACAGAATCACAGAATCACAGAATCACAGAATCACAGAATGTTCGGGGTTGGAAGGGACCTCTGTGGGTCATCTAGTCCAACCCTCCTGCCGAAGCAGGGTCACCTACAGCAGGCTGCACAGGACCTTGTCCAGGCGG
>Ga0065711_1007984_pt1 | contig 13712 bp, 12 predicted proteins | sample Hoacrofraction12_FD_59098 | JGI IMG/M metagenome (GOLD analysis project Ga0065711, IMG submission 59098) | Hoatzin crop microbial communities from Cojedes, Venezuela - Epithelial fraction 12 v2 (version 2) | ecosystem: Host-associated > Birds > Digestive system > Esophagus > Crop | place... | reverse complement strand
CTGAGTTCCTGCTGAGCTTTCTTGGAGTTAGGACTGCACTGAACCTCGCCAAAGATTTGGTTTTAAATCTTGCCTTTGTGAATACGTATTTCAAATGTAAGAATCCAATAAAATGGGAGTGTGCATTTGAATTTGCCTCTGATGAATACACACCACAGGGGAAATAGTCATTTATATATGAGTGCTCAGCTGAAGGCTGCATCATTTGGGAACTGATGTAATTCAGCAGTGTCCTCAGGTCTAGGGAGCAAAGAAATAAGAAATAGTCAGCAAACAGTTACAGTAAAGCTAATCAAACCAAAATAAATCAATACAAAACAAAAAGCGCCTCCAGAAGGTATTCTGACCAGAAAACCGTTTTATAAATTAAGGAATCTCACGTTCATGGGAAGAATCTTGTAACTGAAAGGTGAAACTATCAGCTAGTCAGTAATAATGTTATGGGGCTGGGTGCACTGAAAAGCTCTGACAGGCAGGCTCAGGACACAGCATTCAGACACGCCTCCTGGATACAGTATTGAATACTGTCACTGTGCCTCAGCTGTGACAAATAGAGGCAGAGCTAGAAAGAGAGATACAGAGAGAGAAAGAAATATTTGTTTTTAAATAGCTTTATGATGAATCAGAAAAAAAATGTGATTTAGAACAACGGCCTGTTGTCAAGTCAGTCATTATTTGTAAAGATTTGACCAGGAAGCCTATGTAGAAATTCACATTCAATTAAATATTTACTGGAAGAAAAAGCTTTAGAATTTTCCTTTCGGTTTCTTTGCCACTTTCTTTACCTGTAGGACCCTATTTTGGATCACAGATATGAGAAAGCAGACTGATTTTGCATCAGGACCCCTGAGATTTTAAAACCCAGGGACCATTCTGACATTGAGGAATTCTGTGGAGCCACACTGTCTTCCCCTTTCATTTGCAGTCTGGTTAATGAGCCTGTAAATTGAATTAGCTCCGTCTAAATGCTCAAAATCCAAGCTGAAATGAAAAGAAAACAAGATTAAAGTAGTGTATGGAGGCTATACTGGTTTTGGTGCCTTTGGTTTCCTGAGGAATTCAGCAAGACTGAAATAATAATAGTAACAACAAAAACAACAACAAAGAATATGTGATTGGAGATGTATGATTCATTATAATGTACAAATCAACCTATTAAACAATGTTCAAATATCAGAGTCCTGAGTATTCAGGTAGTGAGTCAATGTTTCCTAGTTCTAAAGAGATTAAGGGCAGCTAAAGAAGAAGGCACCATATTTTTACCCCCCTCCCCCCCCCAGTGCTATGGTGTGTGCATATACTTTTGGACAATGTTTGGCATCTCTGTTTTTCAATAGCAGACGAGTAGCCCAGGGAAGCGACTGCAAGTTAGTCATGAATAACTGGATTCACGATAACAACAATGTACTTAAGTGTGGGGGAAAAGCTGCACAGCACTGCATCATTTGTTCCCAGTGATTTTGAAGGAATTGGCGCTAAAAGGAAAAAGCATATTCTGTCCTCCCAGGCTTTTCCTTCCTCTATAGATCAAAAAGTACCCTTTCTGTTGGCAAAGAGAAAAGGAAGGTCTCTCTCCTCTGTTGGTGGTGCTTTTCCAGCCAACTCTGCTCCTGCCTGGGGCTGTTGTGTGCCAGCCTTACCCAGAGACTGCCCCGACACAGCCTGACATCCCTGCGCCGATGGGTGAATCACCAGTCCAGACTCCTCCATTTGCACCGAGGTCTGAGTTTCTGTCGGTATAAGGCCAGCGATTTCATGCAGCATGAGCGTGGTTTCATCAGTCAGTCCAGATAAGTGTTTGCTGACGTTTTTTCCCTGCTCATACTAGTGATTAGCCTGCATCAAACTGGGTGAGGTGATTCCTAATTAGTTGGCTGAGATCCACTGAGTCTAAATGACTTAATGATTCATCCCTCTTGCAATTAGCTCAGCCATTAAACCGACCAATATCCCAATGCCTTGCCCTCTGTCTGGTCTTCTTTGTTCTCCTCTAGTCTTGGTTGTGGGTTACTGTCATGTGGAAAAATCACACTGGTCTCATCTTTTCTGTGTCCGTGGATGGCTATTCTGCTTCCAGGTCTTATGAAGATTTACCTTTGGGAAGTCATGGCTATTAAACTCTCCTCAGGGTCATGCAAGACAAAGCTGATACGTTTCTGTTATCCTGAAGGCTGTATGAAATGCTATCCTTTCCTTTCCATCCAGGATTTGATACATTTGTATATACATAAATATTTCCTTCACCAAATCTGGTATCCACCCCATCTTAAATTAAGAATAACACAGCAATCCAGGCATTGGACGGCTTTTCTGATCAGCTAGTGTCTGTATGGGAAATCATAGTGTATGCAGATCATCTTCCATATACAGGAGTGAGTCTGCTGTTGCATACATGAACAGCAGTTGGAAAAAACCCAACTTCACTAGATTTTGGAGTCTTTCTTTTCTCAGCAGTGATCTGAAGACATGGAGAACAAACAACATGTAAGGATTTATTAAGTTTTGAATAAAAGAAACCCACAGAAAAAATACTAGCGGTAAGATTAGCTAGCAATAGTGGAACTAAATCAAAGCCCTTTACCTTATTTTCATCACTCTTATTCCCACGTGTGCTGTGAAAGCTAAGCTACATTATTATATGTTATTATCTCTAGAGTACCTACTGTCTACAATCACAGTAATGATGTGGTTTTCTAAGGAGAAAAAAAATGATAGAAGAAAACACTGAATATGATTTTCTCCTGTGAAAGCCAGAGATGAAAAAAAATATTCTAATTCACTAGTAGTCATAATTTTGGCTCAAAAATATATGTCAAAACTACTACATAGTGGAAAATTTGAGAGGCATGCAAAATCTGTGCTTGAAGTCAGATAATGAGGTTTTGGTAGACATTTGCATGCTCAACAGCAGAATTTCCATGCAGTCTGCAAGCAGTAACTTGTAGATACTCCCACAGAAGAATAAACCTGATCAAAAAAGGACAACTGCCATGTTGTTAGCGTTGATTTCCTCAGAGGTAAAGTCCCAAAATAAAGATTACCCATCTAAAAAACCCAGGTTGGATATGAACCAACCTGAAAAACATTTTCATAATCTAAGAATAACATTTTAAAAACATAAGCCTACTCACAGTATTTATAAAAACTTTTCATGTCTTTATAAGATTCTCAGAGTGATTCCGGTGAAACTATATAATTAAATCTTTCTTGTCTCCAAGGAACATTTAAGAGATGTGTTTAAATAAGGTCACTCCGCAGCCAAATGTTGGCAGCTCAGCAGAAGGACTCAGCAGCTGTTTAACAGAACATAGCAACATGAGGGGAAGACTACCACATTCAAAACTGAACAATGCAGCATTTGGTGGTGGTGTTGATATTTGTCCAAACCATTGAAAGCGGCATGTAGGCCTAACATACCTACCTTATCAAAAGGGCTATAGGGATTTTGTGTGTGGTATCAATATGAATAGATGTATTTGTGAGTCAAAAGATGACAGAATTTGGATAGAATTTGTTTTAAATTTTAGCTGATATTACCCATTTTCAAGAAAATGGTTGTGAATTTCAAGTTAAAGATAGTCTTTAACTACCTTTCTGGATACAATGTAGAGCATTTCTCCCTAAAGAGTTTGGAAATGGAGGCTTTCTGCTACCCCTGGCAAAAACGGTAGTAGAAAGACCTTGTATGTCCCCTTACCTCCTTGTGCAGATGTCTGCATGGCCTGGATACATGAGTTGATTTCCTCATTCGTTTAACTCAATTGCTATATAAATTGAAGAAACAACATACCCAACTCAGTAATGTAAACAGAAATATAGACACAGAAACCCTGCCATTCTCTCTAACAGAAATTAAATGAAATCTACAAATAAAATGAAATGGCAGTGTAAAGCACTTGTCATATGAATAATTAGACATTATAATAGCAACAGTATGCTTGGTCTGTTCTCATCTGTAGTACTTCTGTTCAGCAGGTGCTATGCCTGACAAACAACTGCCAGATGCAAGAGTTCCCTGATGGGTACCTGAACATGCTCTGTGTGTCCTGAACTTCACTACAGTTAAAATGTTATTCTGGACCTGCAGGAAAGTAGACAGATATTTTGCCAGCTTAGCAAATGGGAATATTCATTCTCTGAGCAAGTGGGAAATGCACTAGATCTGTCTCAGCTAGAAATATGTCCTCACTGTTCAAATCATCTGCTTTTGTAATCTCTGAAGTGTAGAACATGTAGTTCACAAACTTTACTGACTTGTAATGGAATAAACAAACTCAACTTTCTACATGTGCTTTTACAAACCAAAATACCTGCTTCCCAACAACAGATGGGAAATCTAGCGCTCTTGAATATCTGGGTTCTGATGATTGCTCATCACAAATTGTGCATTAACAATTAAAGATTACAGAATATGCTTCTGATTACTACCAGTGTGATAAAGTTAGAGGTGGTTGCGAACAGACTTTGTAAAGTGAAGAAAAAATTAGTATCACGAGACATGTTACTGTGAATTTATGCCATCTGTCTAATGATGAAATACACCAGTGTGAATGGTATCAAATCAGCCTACAGATTTGCTATATATACTTAGTAACTCGTAAATACACAAGGCAAAATGGCCACACACTGTGCATCAAAACAGAGAGTATAGTGCTTTGTCATAGGGTAAACCACTCTATTAAGATTATCACATGCTCAGAAAGGCAGAAGGCATTTGTTTCTTTCTTTTTTGGACATCTGTTTTCTTCCAAAAGTCTCATTTTCATGATTTGTGTTTCATGTCGCTGCTGTTTTAATACTACCGATTCTGGCAGTTCTTTATACCATGGCCTTTTATTCTCTGATCAATGGGAATGTCATGAGATCTATTTTCACAGTAATTCCAAATAGTACACTCTACATTTCTTCAGCAGAGTGCAAACAATCTCTGCTGCTTAATACGCATGGCTAGATACGCTTTCAAGCATTTTGCTACAGTTGAATGTTACTAATTCATGGTCCTTTCTTGAGGTGAAGCTGGTAGTGCTTTAAACTTACAGAAATGGAGTGCCTAGGGCAGATTCTCCACTTGTATAGTCTGTTGAAATGGAAGTATATAGATGTGTAGATATATGATGAACTCTGACAGCTAGATGTCACCTACAGATTAAAAAAATTGAATCAGGGTAATAAAGGAAACTAGAGTTTCCTTCTATTCTCTTCTGCTCTTTTTTGCCTTCCAGATGCAGTCATAAGGGTCTCACTTGACATAATGTGCTTGGTCCTTTGGCTTAGTTCAAAGCTTTCATCTTAGAAGTATTAAAGAGTTTGGCTCACCTGACCTAGTTTCAGTGTTTTAAAAGGTAAGTATTCAGACTAAGTTCATTAGTTAAACTTTTTCTACTTTCTCAGTCATGGAAGAAAGTTATGATGAATTGCCCTCTGCAGGCACCTTACTGCAAGAAGCATGGAAGATTCTCAGATGTCTGTCTCAGAGTAGGTGTTTGTCTCTCTGGCTGCACTGTACAGCATCAGTCCCCTGGGCTTCGTCCAGTATTGTTGTTTTGACTCTGTGCCAAGAAGCAGCATCAGAAGTCAACAACTAGCAGAAGCATCCTGTTCTTTGTTCCTTTAGACTTAGTGATAGATTTGACTGTGATAAAATGTGAGGAATTTACTGGAACCCATATTATTTAACAGCAACATCAAGTTAATGGGTTGGTCCAGTTCCTTGTGAGATGAGAAGATGCAGTGGATAGAATATCTTCTTTCCAGATGTTTTTTTTACAGAATGCTTCTCTGTTCAGGAGAAATCTCCATAGTGACAACTTTTTTCTCCACGTGCCTCAATTTTATGCTTGCTGGACCTTCTGGCCTCAAATTAATCAATGGCAGAACATTAGGACCAAACCAAGCAGACACAAAAACTAACAATAGCCAAATTATTGAGGAAGAGTCATAATTATGGGCAAGAAACATCTCATTACTGCAAAACTCCACCGTGTTAATTTTTAATGGATATTGCTCATTAAATGAAATGGTCCTTTGAATGAAAAGAAGTTTGTCTAGAGAAGCTAGAAAATAAAGAAAACAAATATAACAGCTGGCAGAGTGCAGCATCAAATTGGGTAAGTGGACTTAGTGTCAGCATTTACTACCAATTTTATTCTACAGGAGGGACAGAGATGCATAGTGAAGTTCCATCCTTTCAGCCTTTGTTGAGACCATGCACCCAGCAGATGGTACAAATATGTGAATTTCAGGTCTTTGAACTCTCGAATGTCTCATGTCATGAATCCAACCAGTTTAGAGTCTGTATTCTGTTTTCTGCTGGCAATGCACACCTACCCCCAAAGTCATGTTTACTCAGAGAAGTTCGGCAGATGGAACATCAAGATGAAGTCTTATGCGTGTAAATGAGTCTGTCAAGGGCCATTGTCCTCTCTGCTTAACTATTTTTCTGCAGAGAAAATTGTGTATACAGTTTCTCATTTCTCATAACCAGACATAAAAATATTTCCCAGTGAATAATGGAATTGCCATTAAACGAAGAAATTGGCTAATTTCCTACTAACAGAGAATAAGCTGCTAACAGTATATGCAGTGTTTTTAAAATGTGGTACTGGTTAATTCTGCATTTATTCAGTGCTACGTTAACTTCTTAAATTACTCGGGTAGCATCAAATCCTTTGTGCTACAGACAGTACAGGCTTTCCCATTGCCTGCAATAGGACTAAAATGGTTTCTTTGTTAAAGAATATACAGCATCAACTGGAGGAGATAAAAATCTTATGAAAGTGCTGTGCAAAATATTTCTGCTATAGAAGCTCGGATTTCTTGAGCTGTGGCAATTGATTTGGGTTTTATTATTGAATTGAAAAAAAAATATTTTAAGAGTTCATCACTGCAGGTTTTGAAGTAAGTTTTCAGTAATAATGAATCATATTTATTGTCAAAAGTCCTGTGGTCAAGTGGCTATATTACAGAGTGATTCAACCCTCCCAAAAATGAATTTCACAAGGTGTCTTATAGCTGTATTCAGTATTAGTACAGACTTTGATAGAAACTGTTTTTCTTCTCCAAAAGATCCATAGCGGTGCATTTTAACTCTTGTAGCATTATTTTTACCTATTTTTTTTTCTGTGTGAATAATAGTAGTTGATAATACAGTGAATCACGTTATTTTAGAAAGAAATGTGGCAACCACGAATGCTATGAAATGCCACTAATCATTTGTGTTTCCCTTTCATAGATGGAAAATAAGTAATTTTAGAATTTAGTCATAAGAATTCTCATTTTACTTGGCCTGAAGAGGAGTATTTTCATGCCTCTTGTTCAAAAGAAAGTCACAATAACTACCACCAAATTGCTGAAAGATTTGAGTCTACATTTCCGAAATATTGGCCAGAAAGCCTCCTCAGATGCTTGAAGCTCTGCAACTGCTCATGACCGCAAGCGTTACCATTCTGGGTTGGCTGAGCATCTAGGGACTCATTTCATGCCTACACCTGTCTGGGAGGGGATTACAGGCTTCAGGAAGAAATTCAGTATTCATGAGCCTAGAGATAAAATGAAGCTGTAGAGAGTGTGTAGGAAATATTTACCAGGAAAGTGAGAACGGGATGGAGTTCTCAGTGCTGCTCTAAGCAATGCTTTGCATTTTACTTTAAATGGAGAAAATGCAGAAATAGCACTGTAAATAAAGATCATCATACAAACTCAGAAAGAGCTTTGGGGTCTAAGGTGCTACTACATGGTAGTGAGTAGATGTAGCCAGAAACCTCAAGAGTAGGTTTGTTATTTTTACATCTAGAGCCAAGTGCATAACACTGCACCAGCATCTACCTGTGATTTGTTGGGATAGGGTAATTTGCTTCCCCTGCAGTTGAATCCACCTTACCCTGCTTTTATTTGCTTGGTCCTTGTTGCCCCAGTTAATTAGCTTTCTCCCGTTCCTTTGTTCAGATTCCCTTGGCCCAGTCTCTTGAATAATTGACAAAACAGAACAGAGGCTATGGTTGCTATGTGGTACTAGCTGTGGCTTGGTTTTATTTAATAACACTGTGTTACTCTGTGAAACAAATTGTGACTAATTGCTTCTCCTCTGCCAGTCTGTGAAAAGGCCAGCATCACAGTACACCAAGTCAGAGCTCCCCACTGGATTTCTGTAAGCTTATAAAAAGAACATTTTTGAATGAGGTCTGACTGGTAGGGCAAGGAAAAGTTTTGGTGAAAGAAATGTGCCCATCATTGACTCCAGTGTTGAAGTTCACAATTTTTACCTCAGGTGTAATGTACATAAACAGTTTTGACCCTGTAGATCTTGTAAAAAAACTCCTCCTTTTTGTCTTTCTCAGCAAACAAAAACTGCATTCATATAAGATTGTCTAATTTCTGTTATTGTGTTTATATGTGTGGGTTTGAATTTTATTTTAATCAATGAACAGAATTTCTCCCTTTCTTTCTTGCTTCCTTAGTGCTAAAAAGCACACAGTGGCTTTTTTAATATTTAATAGATGAGATTGTTTTACAGGTTTTAGTTTAAAGGTAACCATAGCACAAACACATCCATTATTAACTGCAGAACGGCAGTGTAGCTTCTTGGGAACCCTCTGTAGTTTAATATGAGAACCCCTGTCAGCAGAAAACAGCGCTGATATTGTTGTTAAGTGTGACAGACTGGCAAATGCAATGGGCACCACGCTGGAACAATGCAAGCTGCTTATATCAATGGGAGAGGCGATGCTTAAAAGCGAGACGAAGGCGGACAGCGAGAGGCTGTCAAGGAAGGTTCGATTCCGCGTTGCGTCCTCGCACAGCGGGAGGGTGCTGAAGGAGGTGTACGCCGATGGGGAGGCTGCCGGCTCCTTGGACTCGGAGTATACCAGTAGCTCGGAGACTGACCAAACCAGCCGGCTGAGCGAAGTGGATGGGCAGCAGAACGGACACGTAGGGTCCGAGTGCGACGAAAATGAGAATGAGCAGGATGACCTGCTCATTTTAGTCAGAGCCGCTAAAGAGAGGGGGTTTGGTACAAAGCGAGTCAACATCCTCAGCAAAAACGGCACAGTCAGGGGCGTCAAGCATAAAGTCAGCGCTGGTCAAGCCCTCTTTGACAATTTGGCAAAAGTATTTCAGGTAGGTGATGCGGTCCTGCTGGCTGCAAGCCCCGTGTCTGTCCTTTTTAAGTCCCCACGTTTTTCTTTCCCTTTGTCCAAACCTCTCTTGTTTATGGTTTCTGAAACTCTGAATTCGATTCTGCCTCATTCCCACTGCTGTCCTCTTGCTGTTCTTGCGTACTCTTGCTGGTATACACCAGCTCCGCGCTCCAAATTGACTGTGAAATTTTGCTTTCAAAATCGACCTAAAGTTTGCTGACTAGAAATGTGTATGTTGTACTTCCCATGTATGGACCAGGAAACAAATGTAACAGAGGAATGAACTGGGGCTTTACTAGAGATCTGTGCAGATCCACTGTACAGGGACGTGTCAAGTTCCCACTCCTATTAGTTCTAATGAGTTTACGATGTTATCTACAGGTAAATATGTATACTTGTAAATTCCATTGTGTTTAATCTGCGAAGTAGATCAAATTAGATGCAGGATGGCAGCAATGACGGTTTTCCCACATGAAAATTTCAGAGGAATGAAATCTTAGTCAGAAGTCTCTTTTATTTATGTCTGTTTTCCATTTATTTTGTAGAAGGAGCAAAATATCTGTATTTGAAACAGTATATGTCACAGGCATAGGCAGAGAAGTACAGGTCTCAGAAAAATCAAGGCAAAAGTTAATAAAAATTTAGCTCATATATATAATTTATCTATAAGTGCTATTCAAATCTTTAAATCATTAATATTCAAATAAAAGAGTAACAGGTATGCAACCAAACCCTTTCTAAAGGTTGTTATAGTCCAGAATTATTATGGTCACTTAATTTAACCTACAATTGGCTTCAGAGCATTGTTTTAAAATAATTTATGCATTTTTAAAGCATGGGGAATTTGATATTAGTAATAACTGTTGTTGTGTATTGAAATTAAATCTTCTAAAAGTTCTTCCTTGCTTTGAAGTTAAGCAATTTCATAACATGTTTATAAATGGCTATAGATTAACATTCTCTTGATTCTGAATATGAACGTATCCTCTATGTTGCACCGAAATTATAACAGTCTTTTTTGTCAGTATCAGTGTTCCTGTGGAAGATGCATATTTCAGAGACGAATTATCTGTTCATTTTTGTTCTTTAAATCACCTACCACTCAAGTAGTTTGCTTTCTTTCAAGTCACTCACTGAGGAGTTTGTCCTTGATTCCCTACTGTGATAAAATTTGTAACAAAATCATTTTCTCTAACTAGTTATGAGTTAGGAAGCGGTAACTGGGGCATGTCTGAATTCTTCTCCAACCTTTATTCCAAATATTGCTCCATGTTGTTTCACTGCATGGAGTAAACCATTTCAACTCTCTAGCCTCGTTCCCTCCTAAAAGCTTCCTTCCACTGCATCAGTGACACCAAGGTGGGAAATTTGAACCAGCTAAATTAATGGACCCATCTGAAGACATATGTACCTTAATTAGTGGCCTTGTCATCTTGCTGTTTCTATCTCCAGTTTTAGACTGGATGTTCTTCAGGAAAGGTTTATGGACTGAAAGCAATGTACTTTGACTGCAGTGAAGTTTCTTTTATTCCTAGTGGAGTTACAGCTAGAATTAGCATTATTACTATGAGGTGTTTTGCAAGAAGAAAGGATATCTTGAGAGGAGGTATAGCTGACAACTTCAGAAAATGATATATAGCCAGGTCTACCACAGAAGTCCATAATTAAAACCTGTAAAATAATTAATGGTTTAAAAATGGTAAGGAACTTGTATTTTACAGCAGAAGAAAGTGGAAAAAGTAAATTATCAGGTGAAAACAAACTTTAAAGTTTTTCATACACCACATAATTAAATTTAAGCACTCTCTGCTAAAAGGAAAGTAAAGGCCAAAAGAATAGGCAGGTTTTGAAAATGGATGAAGAGAATACATGGAGAACTGAGCAACTTCTACTTAGGGAGGTCTAGATGACTGATTTCCGGAAATAACTGTGTATTCTTACCTTAAGCATCTACTGAATCAAAGACATATATTCAATAATACAGAGATGTCATGATTTGGGGTTTCTACACAAACAAGTTCCAGTTTCCCCAGAGATAAAGTTTGAAGTCTAGAGAAGAAGAATGATCATTTGTATATCTTTTATGTCATACTGTGAACCAATTTTCTGTGCCACATGGTGAGACTGATTAGGAACTGCTTGATCCTGATGTGAAATATGATTGAAATCTGTCCAATTACAAATGAAGTAATGACCTTGAGGGTAAGACTGGAGGACAATTTCCAGTTTTCAGTAAGTATGTTTTAAACAATAAATTGCACAGTAATACCACTTAGAGCACAACAGGACTTCTGCATTCAAAGATACAGTAAGACAGAAATACGTCTCTATTTGAAGCTATAACTCAAAATCCTTGATCTGGGCACTTCCATAAGTTCCCCCCTTGATTATTGGTTGAGTCACCATCCCTGGCAGCATTTAAGAGACGTGTAGATGTGGTACTTAGGGACATGGTTTAGTGGTGGACTTGGCAGTGTTAGCTTAATGCTTGGACTTGATGATCTTAAAGGTTTTTTCCAACCTAAATTATTCTATGATTCTATGGGAGGTCATCTGCAGTTCCAGGTTTTGCTTCTCTTAGGTAAGCAACAGCAGATGTATAACAACAGTTCAGATGTATACGAAGACATTTATCACTGAGGAGAGCCCGTCTCTGCCCCTTTGATGATTCAGCAGTAGTTGACCTCATTATACACTGCTCAGAGTCAGTGTCAAAGCAGGCAATTGTAATCTCAGAGTACGCACATTAACTCTTGACAATTGTAAATCCTGAGCAGTGTCAGTATTCTGAATCTTCAGACTATATCTGCAAACACCTCTACTATCCTATTACCCTAAATCCTCAGATGCTCCCTATGGTAGAGGAGAGAACCTTTAAAATAAACTACTTTGCTCAGATATTCTAGGGATAAATAGGGATTCATTAACTGGGCTTCATTATGTCATGCACTCAAGACGTTTGATGTTGTCTGTTCAGATACCTGTGCTAAGAGCACTCATGTACTTTAACATTCCATGGAATATTTGTTTTTTTGAATATTTTTTCCACATTTTCTAACTACAGTCTTTCTACATAATTGGTTTAGACAGTTACTTCCTACAGCAGACTCATCTGAAAAAAAAATCACACCTTCTGGACTTTTGGGGAATTTTAAGAGAGTAATGCAGGAAGTATTTCTAGATGAAAGGTGCTTTTGGTGGTTGTTGTTAGGATACAAGCCTAGCCTGAGAATGTGTATCTTCTGCCAAGCAGATGTGTATCCCCTGCTACATCTTCGCACATCCATGCACTGAGTATTTCCATCACCAGCACAACAGCACAACCAGCAACTTCCTGTTTCCATGGTTGCTTGAGAAGAGAAGCTAGGTCCCTCGCATTAGTCTGTCTGATGGCTGTCTGTGTCCCTGGGTATGAGCTGCCACAGCTCTGTGACAGTAAAATGTCTCCCATCAGGTTGGCCCTGCATGGCTGGCGAAGCTGCTGTGAGCCCACTCAGAGAAGGGGTGGTATGGCCATGGGGATGGGGTGAGACAGAGCAGGACATGTCTGGGGATTCTCTCAGCTTCATGGCAGGGCATCTTGGGGGCAGAAAGGTGGGGAAGAGACCAGCCCTACTGATGCTTCAGGGGATCGTGGTTTCCATGGCAGCCCCTCGGGGGACTGCCACAAAGAGAGCATGACAGAGCAACCACATCCTGGGTCACCTGCACCTGACCTGGGAGTCCTATGGGGCTGGCACTATAGCAGTCAAACAGTCAGGGACATTTTATGCATGAGAAACATGCACTACTGAAAAGCCTGAATAACAAGGAGGATCTGGAGCTCCTGGTCTCCCTGTTCGGGCACCTCCTCGGTATAAGTGAGGTTATCTCCTGCTTGAAACACTAAAACTGGAGGTGTTGGCAGCTCTGGAGCTGGGGACGTGACCTGCTAGTTGCATCAGGAACAGAAGCCCCTTCTCTGTGTATCCAAAGTAATTGTGGTCTTATTTCAGTACATGACTAAAATTTTTGTTTTTTCAGAATACTGTTGAAATGTGAATGAATATGAATATTTCCTATATTTTCCCATACAAAGTAGCAGAGAAAAGGTTCTGGTTTCCTTGAAATAAATGTAATCCTCTTCATGACCAATTTTTATGACTAGGCCATCCCTGTGATGGCTTTCAGGTGACACAGAGCAAAAATCCTTGGGTTGTTTGGTATATTACTGAGCAGTGCAATGATCATTAGATACCAGACCAGGCTTCCATCCCAGTGTGCAATGGGATGGAGCTCAGCCAAAGGTTTTACACAGGTGTCCCCTCATTTCCACCATTTCAGCATGGTTCCTTTCCTCCATTTCCATACTTACATACTCCTCTGGACTTCCAGCCTCCTCTGCAAGGTCACCTTCTGCTAAATTAGCTACAGATCTCATTCTCAGGCAGGGCCTGCTGATGTCTGTTGAGAAAGGGGTGCATCAAGAAGAGTGTGGCCAGCAGGACAAGGGAGGTTCTCCTTCCCCTCTACACTGCCCTAGTGAGGCCTCATCTAGAGTACTGTGTCCAGTTCTGGGCTCCCCACTTCAAAAAA
>Ga0065711_1045070_pt1 | contig 13713 bp, 8 predicted proteins | sample Hoacrofraction12_FD_59098 | JGI IMG/M metagenome (GOLD analysis project Ga0065711, IMG submission 59098) | Hoatzin crop microbial communities from Cojedes, Venezuela - Epithelial fraction 12 v2 (version 2) | ecosystem: Host-associated > Birds > Digestive system > Esophagus > Crop | place... | reverse complement strand
AAGTAAAAACTTGGGGAAAAAATGAGAAAAATATAACAGTCAGACATACAAACTTTGCATTATTTAACTCAAAGTTGTATTCTTTACTGTGAGGATCCCTCCCGTCCTTTCAACCCCTGTGATTCTGTGATTCTAAGGCCAATGGTAGAGGCTGCTCGTTATAGGGCCAGCACATTTCTTTTCTCCGACATAACATTTTCACTCTGAGCCAAGAGCACTTGTGATTGAAACTTGCAGTTCAGTAAGACCAAAGCAGCTTAGCATTTATTTGGTCTGAGAGGCAGCCAAGCCATTACCTGAACACAGCCTGAAGGTACCTACACTTGGTGGCTTCTGATAGCAGAGATCTATGAAATGAAGTCATAACCAGACCCAACTGCCGAAAGATAAGGCTAGGCTGCTTCAATCATGTCTTTAAGTAACAAGGATGAATGACTGAGCAGAATAGTGAAAAATGTCATAGAAACCCCACTTCCTGAAGTCTCTCAGTCAAAACTGCTATTCAAAACACACCCTATAGCTTCACTATTAATTATGGATGCATGAGTCCCTTTACTGCTGAGCAAAGAAAGCCCAGGATCACGGTGGACCATTCAGCTCCACAGCAACTGAGATGGACTGAAAACAAACCCCCCAAACTCTTATGTCACTATGCGACTCCTGGAATATCCTCATTTTGAACACTACATAGTATTCTGATTTCTTTTCCTTTAGAGAGTTAAACAAATAAATGAAGAGCAGGAGGAACGATCAGGGCTACGGAGCAGCCCCATACAGGGAGGGATTACAGGAAAAGAAGTGGGAAAGAACATACAGGTTTAAGTCTATAAAAATCACACACAAGGCGGCAGAAAACACACCAGAAAGTAGCAAATGAACGTGATCAGGCAGAAGCTATACAACATACTTTTACACATACTGTACAGTAAAATACTGGAAATCCCGGCCCAGGATGCTGCAGAATTCCCCCCAAAATGAGTTAAAGGATTAGGCCACTTAATGGATGAGGCCTTTTTCTGTGATGCACATGGTGCCTCTGGCTCAGGAAGCCCTTAAGCACCAGTCTGCTAAGGGCTGGGAATGCAGCCAGCATGGGCTCTGGGCTGGAGACCACAGGGATGCACCCAGTGCACCAACGGCAGGCAGCACTGGCTCCGGGCTGGAGACCCTGGGAACACGCTCGGTGTCGCCGACTGTGGGCAGCACGGGCTCTAGGATGAAGACGCTGCTGGTGTGCCACAGCGCAGCCACTCATCCGAGCACACGTCCAGCCATACACACACATCGTAACCACTGCTCGTTGTCTTGCTGCTCTTAGCCAACATAAGCCTGCTCATAGCAGTAATGGTAAAAAGAACAGCTATTTTTAATGGGTCATTCTATTAAGTATCTATTAATATTTCTGGAAATAAAAAAACCAAGCACAACACCAAGAAACTGTCAATGCAGCTAAGGCCCCAGCTCAAGTCCTGGTCTCACCCTCTCCCTTTTTTCCACCATCAAAGAGGACAGAATTTTAGCAGCTAGTATGAAATAACAAATTGGAGATGTTGGCATTTCCTGATCAGCATGTCTGAGATAAAATACTTTAGCTTTCAATAAATGTTTTATGTTCACATTAATTGTTTTAATGTATTTCCATTTATTAAAGATGTAATTAACAAGCTTTTTAACTTGGAACAGAATATATCCAAGTCATGGGTTAATGAAATTTATGCTGTTAAACCTACAACATAGTAAGGGAAGTGTTACTCTAGATAAATTAAGTTTGTACAATTAAACCATTATGAAATAGAGATAGTTTTCAGTGATGTTCAGAGAGCTACTGAAGAAGCACAACAATTATCAACACAATTCCTTTTAGAAAGCATTTGTTCAAATTAACTTTTCCTGGAATTAACACACACTGCCAAAATGCACCAATCGTTCTGAAAATGAGAAGTGCGTTGGACAAAAACCCACCACAGTTTAAACAACATACTCCTCATGATGCCCTAAAGCATTTTTAGCTGTGTGGTATAACAAGATAGAAGCCTTACTTTTTCCTCTGCAGTATGAAAGCTTGCAGGAAAATTCTGTTAAACACAGAAAAAAATTTTAAAATGTGGTATTTTTCTTAGAAAAATGTTATGACAAATTTAGGCAAAGTGATCTATTTCCTTAGGAATTGTTCCATTTTCTGTTATAAAACAGCTTAAATATTCTTTCTATGCTTTATACAAGATGAAATATGACTTACACAAGAAATGTGTAAGTTCTCATATGCCCAGTATTCATTTCACAAAGTAAAAAAAAAAAAGAAAAAAGAGAAGTCTTAACCAGATGATTTTGATTCATTACTCATCCGGTGAACATTGAGCTAGTTGCTTCAAATGACTCCAGGTAGAACAATATTTAATATAAACTGCTGCAGCAGCTGATTTTTTTTTTTTTTATTGGAAGCAAAGTTTACAAAAATTGAGAACTTCAAGCCATGTAGGTCATAACGTCTAACAAGATTTGAAAAACCTCTTATTTCTGTTTCTTATTTTTTTATATACTGGGAAAGATGTTCCTTAAACACTTCCTTTGCAGGGCTAGAGTTGAAGTCTATGACTTTAAAATAAAACTCCGTTAGAAAAAACAACTTTATTTCCCCTGTCTCTAAGATCACAAGTGTAACCAGCTCAGGATGTTACAATATTAAAAAACACTGTGAAAAGTAACAGAACAAGTTGACACACTTTCAAATGTGCCATTTAGAACAGCAATATCGCTTTTCCAATTTTTAACTCTTGAAGAAAAAAAATCAATTGAAGTATTTCCTGAAAATTTTGGTCAAACTTGCTTTCATATTTGCAAAGTTGAAAGAATAAACAGCTATAGAATGCTTGAAGTGCTCGTGCTGATGTTCGAAAATTTTTATAAAGCCTTTTCATGTAACATTCACATTGTAATCTGAATTTCTGACATCCGTCACACACTGGCCTCAGTATATGACTTTCAATTAACAAGTTAAAAGCCAATGTTTTACAGACTACAGTTACAATACTTGATATAGTTACAATACTTCAAACTAAGTGACAAAAATACCAATTTCGCTGATATTTTAACAGTTTATTCACAAAATAAACAGCTTCATATTTCCAAAGGAAGAATTTAACAGAAAGACTCAATGCAATCATTATCAAAAAAGCGGTACTGAAAATTTGAAAAAGTCTGATAAAATTTACAGATGCAAACTACCACTTTGTACAAAATTTTTTTTTTTTTAATATTCAGTAATAGATTTTAAAATACAGTTTTTACAGCCCAGAAATGCACATTTATTTCAAACTCTAGTCAGGGATTATTTTCGTCTGTGTGGGGAATTCTCCCTTCGTCTGTCCTCATTCTTTCTGGTTTCTCTGTGCTGGTCAGAATATCGGCTGTACTTCTCTCGGTGTTTCTCTGAACCATTTCTGTATCGGTCTTCTTGTTCCTCCTCTCTCGGACTTGAATTATTCTGGGCTCTCTCACCAGATTTTGATCTTTCTCTTTTTCTGCTGCGATGTCCATTATCTTTGCTCCAGTGTCTGTAATTTTCATCATCAGACAAAGAAGCTCTTCTCTCTGCTTTCTTTGGTTTTGAATTACTGTGTTTGTTTTCTAGATCCTTACTTCTTTCATGGCTCCTATCCTTTCCACTATGGTAACAGTCTCTGCCATTGGACTCATCTCTGTGATGGTATTTTGATATGTCATCTCTCCTGTGTGATTCTCTCAGATTTCGGTGATTTCTTTCCGATTTGCTCTCAGTATCACTTCTTTCCTCTTGCCACCTCCTTCCCATTTTCTTTTCAAGTGATTTCCTTTTCTTTTCTTGTTTTTTCCTGGAAACTTTATCAGCTTCTCTATTTTTCTTTTGCATTCTCTTTCTTTTGGCTTTAGGAACATCTGAAATAACAAATTATGGGAATAAGGTTGCGTTTTAATTTATTATGTTTAACTTGTTAAACTACATAGAAAGTTCTAGAGAGTTATTTTCTGTGGGTATGTATATGGACAAAGGCTTCAAAATAATGAGCTTTGATTTTATTGCCCCCCCCCACCCCCAAGTAAGCGTCTCATGCAGTGGGGGAAAATTTACCCACTCTTTAACTGAACAGGTACTGATTATTTTTAAATGTCTGTATGCATTACAGGCTTTTTCTTTTACATAAAAAGAGAAATTCTCCATGAAAGTGTGAGCTGACTATCAAGCCCAAGACTACTCTCTGTTTTTCCTCTATACTTCCATAACGCCACTGTTAACACAAGAACCTCACGTTAACAAAAAGCAAGGTTACAACACATCACCCCAAAACCTTAAGAGTTTACCTGTACAGGTATCGAGAACTTGATGCAGCTCAAACCAAAAAGAAACTTCTTCCTCAACTTACAAAAATACTCAAACCAACCTGCACTTGAATGCAAAACATTACTAAGCAGTCATATCAGTGTTGAAACAGAGTAACTCACTAAAGAGGATCTGATACAAGATCTGCAAACCTGTTGATCCAAGAAATTTTTGGTTATGTAAGACTGCTTTCATATTTGAAAGAATTTGAAGTTCTATGTACTAACAAAACTCCAACAACCTTGCTTCCCCCCTCCCCAGTGAATTGCTTAAGAAGGAACAACTCAGATTTGTACAGGTGTGGCTGCCACTCACAAGCATCCATCAGCAGGGCTTTTATCCCTTAGGTATCTGCAAGTGATGCCTGATTTTTGAGAACCTCTACCCATCATTATCCTCTTGTTGATGATACAAAAGGACCAGGCATATGCTGTAAAGTCATACATCAAAGCACTCTCAAATAATTTTTTTTAGAAAGATCACCTTTCCCAGACCATCCAGTCTCTTAAAGCCATTTTCTTTTCCAATTACTTCCTGGAAAAGCTTAAGTCAACTGAGACTAAAAACAGCAGATGGGGAAAATTCTCCACTGTCCTCTGAGGAAACAGAGGCATGCTGAAATGGCTTGAGATAGTGGTACCACAGCAACGTAACAATGTCCCTCTGGCTCATTTTCAGGAGACACAGTGGCAGCTTTGTCAGCAATTTTAAGATTAAGACTAACTTCTGTACTTCTGCACAGTACTGCTCTTCTCAGTGGAAAAGGCCTTACTCTTCCTGTTTGCTCTTTCTAAGGAACCTCTAGATTTCACTCGACAGTATTTATCAGTAACAGTCATTTAGAATAACCATTAATTCACCTCATTGTACGAACTATAGTATCATGTCAGCTAAAATGTTTCTAATCACGTTTTGAAATTACAACAGTCATAAACTGATTCAATAGCACATCAAATACAAGTTCCACATCAGCTGGCTAGTCTCATGTCTGAACTAAGGCCTCCTGGCTTTCTGATAAAATGCAATGATGGATCAATTCAGATAGACTTAATATTTTAAGTTTTTTAAATAGTGTTTTCCCTATTATTTAACATCCATCAGAATGCAGAAAAAGACCCAAGAAAGTAAACACCAAGGAACAAGCTGCTTTGGTAACACACTAATTTTGTCCTCTACTGGGCCTGTTTGGTTGGAATGACCTCTCCAGAGCAGTGCTGAGTTGAGCTAGCTGCTGAAGTTCCACACACTAACTGTCAGTAAGGCAGTAATCTTAATTCAGCTATATGTTCAATTTCTCCACTTCTAATCAACAGTTTGTTCATTTTCTCTTGTACACTGCAGTGTTAAAACACTGAAATACTGTAGCACATTCCTCTGAAAAATGCCTTTCAACTCTAACAAGTTATTTTAAGATTTAAAAAGCTGCAAAACACAGGAAGACTTGGAGTTATAATCAGTAATGGGCCTCAATCAAGCTTACCATTAAAGAATATAGTTATCGCAAATACGTGTTCTGACCACTGTATTTAAGTACACAAGAACCAGTGAAAAAAAAGTAATGAAAGCAGGCTGCAAGTTTTAATGAATGTGTACCTGAATGGAGAAAGGATAAGTAGTAAAGGGGAAGGTCCTAAACTTATAAAAATAAAGTGCTCGTACTAACAGCCTGCAGACTCAGTTGGTTTGTCACCAAGGACTGACCTCTCTGGTTCCTATCACACAGCTCAGCAGAGCTGCAGCTGCCTATGCAGGAGCCATCTGGCTCTTTGCTGAACTAATGCCTTCTCTGACCTTGTTTAACTGCGCCCTCCTCCAGTGCTTCGTCGTCATTAACGCGATGACACACAAATCAAAACTTTGTACAGTAAGACTGCAGTGGAGAACAAAAATGCATCTCCCAAGCATGAGCAGTTCACACTGCTTTTATTTGATTTATCAACATTTTCATTTCAAAGGCAGGTAATAAATCAAATTAACTTTGAATCAGCAAGCTTCTGTACTATAGAAAGTCATGCTGTGTTATCATCTGCTCACGTTCTGTACAATAGGGAGGACTGCACACATTAACTCATACTAGCATATACTTTCTACATTACAACGTTTATGACACTTCATGTGAAGTAGAAGGTTCTATATCAGCAGGATGGTGTAAGATTCTAAGCTCTAATTATAATACATAAAACTACAAAATACTAAGTTGTCAGCAAAAGCTAATTCTTCCTCGGAGATTTCTCTACAGACAAGAACCTTCACTATATCACCACACAAACTCTTCCTGAGGAAGAAGAATTAGAAATGGAGACTTGGAACGAGAGTAAGTTGCTAGAACTGAACAGTGTCATTTCTGACCCCTGAAAAGGCACATATTTACAGGGAAGGACACAAGCAGTATCAAGCTCACTCAGTCAAGCCAAGCAAGCAAGAGTTGTAGACATTAGTCTCTACAGTTCACCAGTAAGCATCCCAAAGAGATACTAATAGGGAACGACTAATCCCATCTTTCACTAAACTGAAGTGACAGTACTGTGCAACAGGTATCAACTGTGTAAAAAAGTAATCCTCAAAACAACGTCCCTCAGGTATTTAAGTCTGTAAAAACTGAACTTGGTTTCCCTAAACTCTAAAGTAAATTTCCACAAGCAGTATTTAATATTTTAAAACTGGTAAGTTCAAAAAAATTGATTAGCAGAGAAACTAACAGTGTCTATACCTAGTTTTTCCTCAAAACAAGCATACACAGAAATAGATATAAGTGTATAGAAGTAAATAAAAGAGAAGTAAATAGTTATAGCTAGTGTTTAAGTACCTGAGTCACTGCTGTTATCACTGCTACATGAGGATTCACTGCTGCTGGATGACTCTGAGCTACTACTGCTGCTGTCAGAATCGGAATCTGAGGAAGAGTCTGTCTCTGAAGACGAAGAAGAATCTGATGACTCAACATCTTGTTTCTGTGTCATTATCATCTTTGGTGCATTTTTAAGATGCTCCCGTAATTCATCTCTAATTAACAAAAAAAAAAAAAAAATTTTCCCTTTTTTTTGGCAGAAGAGAGTGGAGAGTAGCAAAGTAAGTATCAAATCAGAAAAGTGTTCCTCACGTTAGTCCTCCAAGGCCAATAGAAGTGAAGAAATTGATGGCAAAGCGAGTGTTTCTTGGGTTATCCCGAGGCAATAATCCCTCAAAGAAAGTCTGCAACGTTCTGATGGAAACAAACATCTACATTAAACAACACACCAGTTTAGCACTAATTCTCACTGACATTAATAAACTGATAAATTATGGATCTTCACAGGACAGCAAAAGTTTATTCTTCATGTATTTTTCAATATTTTCACTGTTTATATCTGATGTATTGGATCAAAATGCTATTTAAAAACCTTCTCTTATGAAAACATAAACCTCACACAGAATTACATATACGCTGTCAGATTATGACAACAGAAAGCTTGATTTTGTGAAACCCCAAAGAGACTTGTGAAATCGCAGTAACCTGTGATAGCAAAGGATAATACTGGTTGACCAAGAAGTTCAAACATCTAGGTAGCTATGCTGAAATCCCAAACAGAGCCCTAAGTATAGTTTCAAGTTTAAGTTTTCATGAGCTAAAGCATCTACTAAATTCTTCATCATACAAAGAAGAAATCCCCACTTATGAGAAACAGCTCAAGCAACTGAAAGGAACGTTGCCAGAACACAATGCATTAAGTCACATGCAGGCTTAAAAGAATGTGTTATTTACACCACACTTAATGATAAGCAACTAATCCTAGTTATTAATAGTTAGGCGCTTCTTTAAGTTTTGTCAGAAAAAGAAAGCACAGTAACATTTATTACATAGCTATATAGCTGACAATATATAAAAATACTTGCACTTGGAAAATTCTTATAAAAAAGCTGCATAGCTTTGGGATAAAAATGTAACATACATCTTGCAAATGGTCATGCACATACTTGAACCCGAATTGATGGTAATACACTCAGCTTAATGGGACTCTTCGCAATGACTACATCTATACATGAACTTATTCTTGAAGTACTGCAGCTACAGAACTGCAGTCTTAATTGAACCTGAAAACAGTTCTTAACTGTACTTTTTCAGATAAAGAAACTAATTAGATTTACAGTTTTGAAAATACAATTTCAACTTACTCATCTTTTAATCTTGCATTTAGATTAGGAAGTCCCATATATTCACTGAGTTCCTGAAAGAATATTTTGACAAAAATTCTACTGGAGGATGTGGTAGTTTCTTCACTCAGTATTATACATTCAAGGACCTGAAAATATTTAGAAAAAAATAATTCGAAAACACCCTTAAGTTTAAACATACACTCTTTTAGTTGCCTTAAAAACTTTTGTCCTCCTGAAATAACTAATAAAGACTGATTTCCTCCTCAACCCCACCAAGAACATAAACCCTGTAATTTCTAGCCAAGATTTTCCGCCTCAAAAATTCTTCTCTACCACTTGGGAGCAGTTTTTAATCATATTTATGCCAGTAATTCTTTAAGAATTTATTTTATCCACAAAAGCTCCACAAGAAAAAAAAAAAAAAAAATCAGGTGTGTGAACTTCTTGGAAGTTAAAGATTTGGGAATTAAGTTCTAAAGAGGTGAAATATTTGGACTGACTTGTGTGCGCCTGAAGAATGACAGTTAGACCAGGCTGTGAAACAAGAATAAAACAGTATGAAAAGAGATATTTATTTCTTCTTTTTAAATGTTGTATTATATCTCAGAATGCAAGATTGCTTTTATTTATTTGGCACTTAAATCACAAAATGGCAGTATTTTAAAATTTCTTATAATTCTACAAAGCTTTTAGTTTAATATATAATTTTAAAAGGTTTATTTTTTAGAGACAGTTCTGCTATTTACACTGCTGATTTAAAGTTCAAAATTCTAAAAAAGTACATTGTGATCAACCAATTCCAGCTGAGCTCCATAACATAACAGCTTAAATCAACCAGTCGGGAACAGGGGAGAGAAGATGATGACACACAGGGGGCAGAAAGAGAAGATGGAGCAACACAGATTTGTTCAACAGTGCCTGAAAACATACTTAAAATAATCCAGTTTGCTACAAATACAAGTAGTTCCACACTATAGAATAAATACTAAAACTAATGTATTATATATCATTTCTGAATACGGGCGATTAATTACTGGAAAAGAAATCTAGGACAATAGCCTTTTTTACTTACACTCCAGGGAATTGAATCGGTGTACAGTAGATGAGCAAACATCTTGGCAACATTCCTCAGCTTGTTCGTTTCCAAACGATGAATGGTATCATATTGTTCTTTGAAAATGGCTTCAAAGGATTCCATATATTCTTTTTTTAACATGCAGAAACGCTGAGACAACATTGTACAATTTAAACAACCAGATTAAACAAAATGTTAAACATGCAAGTAACCTACATGTAAGTGTCCTAATGGTGCAAATATTTACTGCAAGATTTTCCTTTTAAAGAGCCCTTGGAGTAGAAAACACCTTCAAATGGATACATTTATTGCTTTTAGCAGTTTGTCAGAACAGGAAACTCATCTGCATTGCAAAGTAGTAATTATCAATTTGGAACTACAGCAAATTATCCAGCAATTTCTTTTACTTCCTTACATCAAGTATTTTCACCTGATGTAACCCCATCAAATGTAACTGTTTTTCATGACTTCACTGAATGACCATTTAAAATTAGAGAAGCAGCAGGGAACACACATGGAAATGAACATTTATATTCTACTGAACATGTAGATTCATATGGTTGGTGCTTCATCACTGACTGTCAGCAGAAGTCTTTCCTAAAATACTGGATGAAAAAAACCCCCACAATTGGAAAAAAACACTCCCCTTCAACACAACTTGCTCCCTTGAGAAGACAAGTATTTTATCTTAACTAGTCAGATCTGTCAACATCACAAGAGGTAAAACTTAGTAACTAAGAAATAACTACAACTCAATTAGCAATTAGTTACACAAACCCAAAGAGCTAGCTGTTTACTGAAAAAACCAACCAACCAACCACCTACAACCCCATGACAGGTAAGTATTCAGTCTTGTGCTCTAAATAAAACCTACTAAGCAGCTCTGAACAAAGTGGTAAATGACAAGAGCTTCCAAAATTAATCTTCAGCACTGTAAAGAGGTTATTTTCTGGTAACTCATAATACTTTAACCTCTTTTCAGTACCATTGGTTTGCCACTAATTTATTGTTCTTCCGTAACGAGAAAAGAAGGCAGCATAAAAAGCAACAATATAAAGAGAAGAGAGTTCTCTCATTCTGCATTCACTATGCTTACTGCAATAAAAATGTTAATCAACTAATACAACCAGTCAACGAATATAACCATTTTTAGAACAGTAACAAGACTATTAGCTTTATTTATCCATTAAAACTTCTTTGACACACAAAAAATAGCGCAAACCAATGAAATTATCTACCATAAAGTATAAAATCTGAAAATGGAACTTACCCCTGCCAATAATCCAAAGAATTTCTCGTATGTTCTTTGCTGAGCACAGCAGTCCAGGATCATATTGCAGAGTTCTTTCTGGTTTAAGAAGAAAAAAACCCCAACATCTCCAGGTAAATTCACTGTAGCAGCCAAAAACCATCATTACTAAGTACCAAAATACTGAAGAAAGCCTTCGATGGATGCAAGCTTTGAAACAAGAGCATTTACACGAAAATACATTGGCAACATTAGTTGTTTTCTGACTTTGTCATGTTTTAGAAATAATCTGGGGCATGAACTTTTGCCATTCAAATATCCTCTTCTGCTTAAGTAAAACTCATGAGTTTACATGCTGTACATCTAACCAAAAATAAGGTCAAAACTAATTTACAAACTGACCTTACTACAGTGAAAAAAAGAGGTTTAAGATAAAAAGGGAAGGTTTTGAGGGCTTTTTTTGTGGTTTTTGTTTTGTTCATTTGTTACTTGTTTTTTCTTGTTTTCAGGATTTTTTTTAAATAGCACCTGTCCCTGCATTTATAGAAAATCAAGATTCTTTGCAACTTCCAAATGTCAAAACGGCTTACAGACAAGCCACTTGGGAACTGAAATACGACGTGTGTGCTTAGCAGTATATTTCCAAAATCAGAAATATCTGTAGATTTTGGTATGTACTAATATTTTTAATTATTCAGCCTTAATTTTTACCACAAGTAAGCAGAAGGCAGCGTTTCACTGCAACTGCTTCACCAGAGAGGTGTGAGAGTGATGTCCAGAGAGACTAAACGCTGCCTTGGGAGGCCAATATGCCCAGACTTCCTCTACAACCAAGAGTAAGAGGAACTTTCTAAAGAAGCTGTTAAGGCTCATGTTCTGCATCACCCTCTAGAAGAACATCTCTGCTTCTCAGCTAGGCAGGAGCAGGAAGCCTAGCTAGAAGCCTCCCAAAACTTTTGTACACCCCCCCATCAGAAGCAGCCTGCCTTCCATTTTTCCCCATCTCTATGGGGGAACACAGATGTAAGCGCCAGCTGTGGCAGTCCCACAGAAGATGCTCTCCGTCCATCAATACCAACTACCTAGAACAGTTAGTCCCAGTCTTTTTGGAATACAGGCTGTCTGGCTCCCTTTCTCCTTGCTCCCCAATACCATCACCCCAAGGCTGTTATCGAATCACCCTCTGGCAGCTACCACCTCCTGTTCTTTCACACACACCAAACCACAGCAGAAGGAAATGTACACGGTGGATTCCCCTGTGTACGTTGCCTCTAGGACCAGGGCCCTTCACCAGCCGAGAGCAGGGCTCTAGGCAAGTAAGAGTACATGAGTTTAAAAACAAACTTATTCCTCTGACCTACTATGCAAGTTACAGATTGTAATACAGCTATGAACTGGTTTAGGGCACATTTTGAAACATTCATTAAGACAAGTGAAGCAAACATTTTTATATAAATTAAGAGCCATGAAATACACGGCACTTAGACTGCAGTTTTTCCCTATTAACTATTTATTATTATTATTTTCTCATAAAACCAACTCCATAGCACAAACCAATTTATGACATTCCCAAACAGGTTTTCAGTTGTCAGTCATTTATCTTTCACAATTAGTTTAACTTCTCTTTAATAATAACACACTCATAAAAAAATATTGGATCATTTCAAGCATTTTGTCCTCTTTATATCTTATACCACTTTACTGTAACATATACCAGATTTCATATTGTCCCCCTTCTGCCATTCTTCCAAGCATGCATTCCAAAAAGAAACATTTTGCCCATCACAAAAATTCAAAACAAATAAAAAAGCAGCCAGGCTGAACAAGAAAAAAATACTTCCTCCAAATAACGAGGTAGCAATGTATCAAACTTACAGACATGTTTAAAGGCATTCCTTTCAACGCTGTCAAACTGTGTTAATGTGATGTATTAAAATGCATATTAACTTTTTATATTATCCTGTTTTACAGTAATGCTGCAGTTAATCAGTTTTTAAACAATAAAAAGGGTAAAGTACTGATGCCACTGCTAATAATGTCAGCAAGACTTGAAAAACAAATCACTTCTCTTCCTCATCTTAAATGCAATTACAACATTGGTATCCCCTGTGGTTTACAGCAATTAAATATTTTAACATTTTAATTAAATATTACAATGCTTTCTAGGAGGGTATCTTGAATAACCACATGCATGAAAATAGATTTGCCCACAAAGACATTCTTGCTAGCATTATAACTCGAGGATAGGTCTAGAGTAACTGTCTTCCAGATTAAAAATTAACAAACTTTAAAAGGATTTAATTATTTTTTGGGAGATGTGACAAGTTCACATGGCAATTCTAGCTTCATTTATAGTTTTAAAGGTTAGTTAACTCATTTCTGTACTCCCAGTGATAACACTTCTGGTGATGTTTACAGCAGGAGAAGCCTGCATTTTTTAGTCCATCACTTGCTTTAAAGAACGCAATGAATGTTTCCCAGTTTTACAGGCAATTTATATACAGTGCTGTTCAACAGTTTTCATACAATGCTCAGTAAGTGACTATTCAGCTTAGTTAAGAAAGTATGTATAGCTATCCAATCATGAAGTAAAATGCTTTCAAAATATCTGACATTGCATACAGATGGCGAATGATCTTTTGCAAAGATCTTTAATTTTTCATGGAAAAGAATGGCACTTCCCAAAACTGCTAAGACAGAAGATATGGAGAAAGCTCCCTCTAAATACACTCCATTTCTTACAGTTCTCCCCAAACATCTCCTACTAGCTCTAGCCAAACAGGATAATGGTTTAGACGGACTGGCTGAACCTAACATGCCAAGCATCATCCTATGTTCGAAGATGCTAAAGGGTAAACTAGGAAAAGACAGAAAAATTGGACTTGCTTCCCCCCCCCC
>Ga0065711_1045073_pt1 | contig 13714 bp, 5 predicted proteins | sample Hoacrofraction12_FD_59098 | JGI IMG/M metagenome (GOLD analysis project Ga0065711, IMG submission 59098) | Hoatzin crop microbial communities from Cojedes, Venezuela - Epithelial fraction 12 v2 (version 2) | ecosystem: Host-associated > Birds > Digestive system > Esophagus > Crop | place... | reverse complement strand
CCCCCCGCCCCAGGGACGGGAGCCCCGGGAGGTCTCCGGAGGGAGCTGCGGCCGGCGGGAGCCGGCGGAGAGGAGCCGAAAAACGGAACCTCGCAACCCCTCCAGGCAAGAGGCAGGGGAGGGAAGGTGGATCTGAGCACAGGGAGAGCTGCAGGTTACCCGCAAAAACTATTTCCATGCATTCTGTGTGTGTGCGCAGATTCGGGCAAAATACACCAAGGGGGACACATTGCTGCCTGTAAGGTTCTTGCTAGAGGCATGACTGGAGAAGCACTGGTATTTTGCCTGTGTTTATATTTATATTAATATAAATTTATATTAATACACATATATTTGCCCCTACAAGCTTGCATTGTTTCATCAGTTCCTGAAAGATCCCACCACCTGCTTTATGGACTCTTCACTGCACCGACCACAAAATGATGGCGAGTTAAGGCTGTCTTCTTCTTCGCTACATGTACGGACTGTCCTGATGGAGCTTTACAGTGTAACAGTAAGAACTGTTCTAGCTCCAAAGTTGCCACAAAAATTGAAGTGCAGTTTTACATTTGCTTAGAAAACGTCTTACCGCTACATTTTTCCATGGCGTGTAGCTGTGAATGCTGACGAGGACTGCTCGCTAGCGCTCAGCAAGCACTCGCTGTTGTCTTCACAGAACTGTGCTCCCCGGCAGTGTAACTAAGAGCACCTTTTATCTCCGCCACTGATTTTTTCTGCTTTTGATTTACATGTGGTTTAGAGGCAGTAGTTGGTGTCAACCCTCCTATCTTAACGCTCTGTTCCAGGACTTCAGTTGTTACTGGGATACATGGTATATTCTCCCATAGGGGATAAGTTTCTACAGTTGCACAACCTACTTTTACTGTAATATTTTATTGCATGCATCATGTATATTAAGGAATTATTTCTACTTGGACTTAAAAAAAGTTAAGTTTACCTGAGAACTTTCTGTAAACCAAGACTCGAGAGCAGAATATAGCTCTTTCTATTCAAAGAATTTTCAGCTGGAAAGTTTATAACGGACAACATCCCAAATGCACAAGGATGATTCCTCATTGCACTTTAGTCTCTGTCATGTGAGCTGATTATATATTTATTTGCATTCTTTTTTCCTTACTGTAACTTTCTTGTATACAAGTTGAGAAAAAAAAGAACACATACTGCTGCCACCACAAATTCCCTGCTGAGTTCTGGAAAAGCTGGTTTCATATGCAAATTAAATATGTTAATTAAATGTATTATCCCTATCTAGGATTTCTATTGAAATGACATTATTTTAAAAGTAGGACTCTCGAGGTAGGCACTTTGATTGAACAAGAAGAAACAGATGTTTTGCTTATTACAGACATGGAAGAAGGACTAAATTAACAAATACCAAAAAAGTACAAGAGTTTAATACATAATGGAAAACTTAGAAAGATAACATCTTGGTCGAGTTATGCCTGGAAGAAAACTACAGTAGCAAGAATGTAAAATTCTTCTACAGTTAATCCTGTGCAATCAAATCCGCTTGTAAAAGGTACAGACCCATGCGGTGGCTATTAATGAGTGCTAGATTATACAGCCTGCTGATGTACATGGACAAAATTCTTGGGAAGTCAACAGCCTAACATTTGCTACATCAGAACAGAATGTCGTTGTAATTTTGATAGATGGCTGTAACCCAAAATCCAGTTACAATGTTTAAGAATAAACCAGGGAAAGAATAGTATCATTAGCACTCCATGAAGCACTGAAGCAATGTAAGGCTATGCAGCTGCATACTGGTCTTTAGTTTCTACTGTTGTAGTAAATATTTTATGTTGTCATTTCTTGTAAATTCTTACTAGGAGATGAAAACCTCGATACGCGGGATGGGGAGATGCCAGAGCAGAACAGGGAGCAGACACATCAACAAGCCTCAGAGATGCTGGAAACAAGGTTTTTCTGGGCATTCAGCAGTGACTGCGTGTATTCCGTCTAATCCAGGAATCCAGAAGTCCAGTCAAAGTTTCTCTGCCCACGGCAAGATCCACCCTGTCTGAGGCTGAAGGCAGAGGGAAGGTTTTGTTTATAACTGCTTTCACTTCAGCCAGCCAGCACCATGTTTCATCTGAGGATGCTGTTGCATTACTATTCCTGCCTAATCCCTTGCTAATTCAGTACAACTTTGTACCAATATTTCTGACTGTAAGAAAACAAGCCAACAGTATTTTGTCTGAAACATTCAGCTGTGTTCAAAAATACAGCAATATAGGCCCTTAATATTCAATCAGAAAAAAAAAAAAACCCACCAGGATGTAATTACAAGAGCAGTGCTTTTCTGTGTTTAGCTAATCATATTTTTAAACTGGAAAAACAAAACCACAGCTCTTCCTACGGTAATATTTTAGATTATTTATGGAATAAGCTATCTAACTACGTGATCTGTTTTAAGATTGATGATTCAGAAAAGTCCTTTTCATTTTCAGTTTTATTCATTTTTAAGCTATCCAGATTAGCAGTAAGCTAAGACAGTGGCAAATGCAGTCCTTGAAGGGATTTCAGTGGTGGAAAACGCTGTTCTCCAACAAAAACAAAACAATAATGACAAATTTTGTCCTTATGATTAAGCTCAGGGTTCTTTTTTGAGGTGAGTAGTTGGAAACACGCCAAAATTTTGCCTATTGGTGATATTTTACTTACGATGAGTTTTCTCTGCAAGTTAATGCCAGAAGAAAAAAACTCAAACATTTAGCTTTAAATACATCTCTAGCCTTGTATATACAGGATGTATTAAAAACAAACAAACAAAAATGTAGGTCTTTTTCTTGTTTTCATAGGAAATTTCTAACACACCTGGAAACTGGAATCTCTGTATGTGTTTCAGCTTGCAGAAAGGATGCTGTTGTTAATGAACCTTTTTCCACTGCCCTCTTCCTCTGTTCCAGTCCATGTCAAGCCAGAAAATGTTGGCTCTAATAATGCAGTCTGGTGCCCTGGACAGGCACAGGATTTTGTACATGCTCGATGGTAATAATCTCGATGAATGGCTCCAGGATTAATCTTTACTAAGAAACAGCCTATGGCCACACATCCGTTGCTTAGCATAACTGTTCCTAACTTCCTCAAAACTCCTTCCAGATCGGCATCTAGCTTTTCTGGTTTTTTTTAACTGAGAACACTATAATTACTGTATAGCATTGTGGCCCATGGCCAGATAATATATCCTCTTTTAGACTTGAAAACAGTTATCTACATCTTTAAGAATACGCAGAACACAATCAACTTCCTTTCTTTACTTAAACCACAAACATGCTAATGCAAAATCTGACCTATTCTTAAATTTCAAATTATTTCGGTAATCATTACCAAAACTGGTAATATAACTACTCTTTTATCTAGCACACACATTTCATACAAGAAACCTCCAAAACTGGTAATATAACTACTCTTTTATGTAGCATACACATTTCATATAAGAAACCTCCACATTTTTTTTAGAAAAGAGTTTGTATTTCCTTTTTTTCTTCTTGTAAATTATAAGAAATGAAACATCTTAGAAAGAGCATTATACTCATAAAGCTTTAACTTCATTTTACATAGTTTTTACAGTCACCTGCCAGATACCATTCTGCACTGAATTACTATTAATTTTGTATGCTCAGCATCTTACTATTTTGATTTCAGTGAGCTAACCAGAAATTTCCTTTTCATCTTATGAAACTTAGAGGTACTTGTTTTATAACTATTATTCTGTCACATTTATCCATATTAGATAGATTTCTTTAGCTTTTTTGGAGGAGGCCTTTCTGAATTTGAAGCTTTTCTATATCGCTACAATTATTTATAACATTTACTGTGTATTTATTGTTTAGATGGCTAAATTGTGAAAAGAATACAGCAGGTAACCTACTTCACTTTTTCTTATCTTTGAACTAATGAAGTTCAGATATGTACAAAAGCATGATATAGTGCCTACTCTTTGCACATTCATGCCAGATAAATAATACATAAAAATAAAATAACTAGATATTCCAGACAGGGGAGAAAAGTGAATCTGCAACTTTTAATTTCACAACACTGCAGTATTCAGTGAAGAGGAGCACAGACTAATTCTTATTTCCTTAGATTTTCTCACAGCTGCCCAGCTTGAACAACTTGACTTTGGTTTAAACAGAATACTTAATTACAAACAAAACAGAACTTGGTGGGGAGGGTTGTGTTGGTAAGGAAAAGCAGATACAAAAAGCAGAAAAAAACTCCATGTGACTAAAGGTAAATTGATGTTTTCTGACCAACAGCAAAAATCAAATGTAACTTTGTTTTGATACTGAAATCCCTGAGACGAGCTTCCTGGCGATGCCTCCGAATCAATAAGAATATTTAAGAACAAGTTTTAGTAGGAGAGTACTCAAGGGTATAAAAGCCATGCATATCTTTAAATACTCTGCCAAACTGGGGCCTAAATATGTTCCAGACATCCAAACAGGTCTTTCGATGCACGTTTTCTAGCAGTTATCAATGCATGATTGAGAGCTTGAAGCATATGATGGGGGAAGAGGTGATCGAGCTTTATCACCTTACTTGAGGTACACTGAAACAGCTTTATGTTGTTCATCTGGCAATACTTTTAAATCAGCACCTGTAACGCTTCCATTATGCTCCTGTTTAGAGATATACAAAGCTCTAGGGTCAAGATTTTCTGAAAGGAAATTCACATAGCAGCCCTTTTTATGTCTTAATCCTATTATACAAAAATCCTTTTTATCATTTTAACTTCATTGTACATATGCCTTATGTTGCACTTTTCTTCTAAGCACAATATAGCACTTTTTGCTAGGATTTAGCTGTACCTCTGCCTCTGTTGCAGAGGCATGAACTGTAGAAAAAGCAAACCACCTGCTCCCCACTTGAAAAAAGTACCAAATGTGGACATAATCTAGAAAATACCAATGACCAATCAACTATTCTTTCTTCATGATTACTTTTCATTAAACTTAAACAACTTTAAGAACTTCTTCATGCTGAGGGTGACGGAGCTCTGGAACAGGCTGCCCAGGGAGGTTGTGGAGTCTCCTTCTCTGGAGATATTCAGGCCCCGCCTGGACGTAGTCCCGTGCAGCCTGCTGTAGGTGACCCTGCTTCGGCAGGAGGGTTGGACTAGATGACCCACAGAGGTCCCTTCCAACCCCGAATGTTCTGTGATTCTGTGATTTATTCTTCAAACTGGGAATATTCCACTGCCAGAACCAAACAGTGCTATATCTGAAGACTGATTTTCCTTGAATGACTGTCCATGCTGTGGTTGAGGCCCTATGAGTGACACCTTGAGCCTGAATTTAACCTTGCCTTAGACCAGTTCCGAAGCCATAATCAAAAGCAGTGAGCTGTATGCAGCAGAAGGCAGTATTTGTGCATAAACCAAACACCTACAGAGGTGGAGGTAGTGGTTTAGGTGTAAACTACATTTAGTTTTTAGTTTGTTGCTGGAGTGTGTGTATAAAGCAAATCTCGCAATTGTTCTGCATAGCGGACCTTGCTTTGTATTAAGTATCAGTCTCAAAGCCTGAGGACTCCGTTTCCTTCAGATGAAAGTAGGTCCAAACTGACAAGCCTCGAGCGTGCAGATGACATTTTATGGACTTGCAGGTCTCAGCATGCACTGTTGGGCTCTGCAGATCCACTCCTATTGTGTCGCACTGCTTGCTACCGCAGACATAGCCAGGTCTAAAACGTTGAAAGCACCTGCTGAGAACATCGGGATCTTGATTTCAAAAGAAAACAGCCTGTTCTCTTCCACTGAAAGCCTTAAGGGAAAAAGTGATTAAACACTGCTCCACCATAGCACTCTGTGGGGTGTTAAACTTACTGCAAGAGAGGAGTTCAGGTGGTATCTCCCTGACCCAAGAATATATTTGTCCCAGAATTTGCATGTATTTGCTGGCACAGATTAATTTTTCATTTGTATTAAGTAGGCGTGTTTTTCAAAACCAGAAAGCCAATCGGAAAAAAAAAAAAGAATAAAGTTCTTAGTGAACCAGAGTAAAGTCTTAATATAATGATCGCTTCAAATGATCCACTTTATTGACTAAAAATATTGGGTTTTATACATTATGTTTTCTTTGTTAAGGGCACAGTAGCAGATACGCAGAAAAGAAAATGTGATAAAATATACTCTGTCTTAAAGGGAACCACAATAATAATATCTGGACCTCAGGCAGCGGTTTTCTCAGAAAGTCAAAGCACATGATTAAAATGTTAACATTGCAGGACTGCTTTGCAGTTTACCGAATCTTGCCTTTCACAGACTGCTCTCAGACAATGCAAGTTATACCTCGAAGTGAAGAAGAAAATCAGCAGAAAGTGTGTACTCTGACTCTGTCCATGAGCTCTGTCCTAGGTTTTAAAAGCCTAGTTCATGCATTCATTTAGGAAGAAGCATCTAATGAAAGCAGCCTTTCACCATAAAAGTTCTAAGAAGCAAAGGAACTTAAGAATGTCTCCAGTCCCTCTGTTTCCCTACCAGTTCAATACAGCAGCATTTCTTCTCATCTGCACCTTTCGCTACGGGTTGTCAAAGACGAATGTGTAGTTTAAATGACTAAACTTTATGCCTTTGAAAAGGTGTCAAACTATCTATTCTTCAAATATACACTGCCTTATTTTGCTGCTCCTTACCACAGCGTTAGATGAACCCCGAATGTCAGCGAAGTTTCTCCACAGACTCCTAGCAAATGAGGACTGAGTCCAGCCCACCCCTGATGAGAGGAAAGGCGGTTCTCTCAAACGCAGCCGCGCAGCGGTGGATCGTTCAGCGCATCAACGAGATCAGAGCTCAGAAATCCACTGGCTGTGAAGGAGGACAGCCAGGAATAGAACAGCCCTGTCAATACGACTGGTAGGACACTGGGAAAGCTGGCATGGGAGAAACACAAACAGCAATATGTACTGCGCATGCACGTCATTAAGGGATCTGAAATTGTGATATTATCAATACAACTTTAAAATCGTGTGCCTCAAAAATAAAAAAAGTATTTATTAAAGATCCACACAGATATGTCTTTGTGCTTAAGCTACTGGGAGTTCAGCTGGGGTTAATGCCACTGGAGAGGTAATTGCAACAGCGACCTAAGTAAAACACCTCTGCTGAAGTCCTGAACCTGTGGGCATCCGTACCAGCTGAGAATTTAGGCCAGCATATGGAAAACTCCTCAGTTTTCAGAGAGCTGGCTTAGTCGGTTTGCAGGATCTTTCACACCTACCAATCTGAGATAACTGAAATCATTGTAATGGAGAGGCAGTAGCTTTTCCCAGTTACAGCTGCGACTAGATTTCATGATAAAAGAATTCGCTCCCAACTCAATTTCTGTATACTATACACACTCATAATTACTGAAGCTGTTCTGAGAGTGAGGGAATCAACCTGCATTAAATTAATACCTTCTGAGCCTGAAGTAAATTTAACTGCACTGTCCATTCTTCTGCTTTGTTACTTTGACCTTTGTTCAGTATTTGCCTCCTCTTATGTATGAGTAGAAAAACTGTATTTTTATAACCTCTTCTAACACAATCCCCCTAAAACCACGCTTAATGGAAAAATGCATGATGGGAGTAAAACATTTGAAAACAACAAAGGAATAGGTAGGAAGATCATAAATACTGCATTCTCTATCTTGTATATAAAATTGCCTTGTTCTTACCTATCAAGCGCCTATTTAATTTTTTCTTTGTTTTAGTAAGCAAGAAAAGAAGTAAATTATACCAGGGAAAAAAAGTAAAGGAAAAGGACAGGAGTTTTGTTAAATCTGTCAAAGATTGGGAAATACAGTTTAGTCTAAATGTTTCTCCATAATCATCATCCGATACTTAAGAATGAGGTGTCATTTCAGGAATTATCAATAATTAAGATTTCTTTTCCAAATTTTTTTTCTGTCCACTCACCTTTTAACATTTTCATTGTGTTTTAGATCACAAGTGAGACCACAGCAGAAAACAGAGAGGTTAAGACCTGGTAGATATTTATCTTTTTTTTTCTTTCTTTCTTTCTGTAGCTTTTATTAAAAATTATTAATGCAAATTCAGATTTTTTTTTAGGGTCAGAAAATTTCATCTCACTGTAAAATTTCTTTTTGATAGGAACCTGAATTGTACTGCTATAGTAATTTTTCATTGCAGATTTTCTGTTGCATTTTATGCATTAGGTGGTCTGTCATATGCATAATTAGTAATTATAGGACCCACAGTCAGTAAATCATGAAAACATATTATCTTTGCATCATACTTTACTTGGGTTAACAACATTCTGATGCATAGTAGAGGCTGTCACTAGCATTTTATGAAGATAAATCATTCAACTACGCAACTCATAAGCTGAATTGTAATAAATCATTCAGTTCACTATTGTTAAAGGCCTTGTGACATTGTCGGTTAAACACGGCTGAGCACAACTTCTTGATTGTAACAGGAATACATGCTGCTGCCAACAACTGTACCCATGCTGGTGGCCTGGAGACCAGTGAGGGACTGTGGGACCAAGTCATCTTAGAAAGCCTATTCTCATTTAGAGCATCAATAATTTCATTTAGCTATTTGGGATCTGCTGGCAAACCCCTCCTCTCCTTGAAAACAACAAAAAAAAAAGAAGAAAAAACTAATTATTTTTCAGTTCGAGCCCTTATATAGCGCATACACACCTTACAGAAAAGTTACTACAGCTATTTGCTTTGCTGTCATTCTTGAAATGCCAGATGCTTCTGTGAAATGACGTAACTTTTGAAAAATAGCATACTATAGAATTGTCATTTGGTATTCTAGTGACAAATGAGGAAAAAAACCACCAAAACTTAAATTATGATCTAAAATGAGGTTACTTTATAACTACCACCTGAAAGCTGCTACTAAAAATAGTGAGTAAAAAGCCAAGGAATTTGAGTATGAAATTAATTCTATTGAGGACTTACTGTGTTTTTTAAAATTCTCTAAGATATCCCTTTGCAACAGACATTGTTACATACATTTAGCTTTGGAACTACTGAAAACCCGAACATGATTTTGTTGCTTAAATTGATGCTTACAGAAGATGTTACACACTCAAAACCCTACCTATTTATTTTTACATATCTGCCCGTTCCAATTGTTCATCACTGACACCAAGCAACTTCAACAATAAAATGTTACAAAAGAACAGCTTTGCAATTGTCCTCAAAATCCACAGTAAATAAATAAAAACTAAGTAAATAAACAAACATATTTACCATAGCAAATCTGGCGTTTCATGCATGACTTGCCTTCATATCACAGAGACCATCTGGAAATGGATTTTTAGTAAACAAAACTTTGCTAAAAATTTGGTGGTGTAACTAATGGTGTTTTACTTTTAGTTTGATGAAAAACATAATAAAGCCACATCTGAGATTCCAAAGCATGTTAAACGGAAATAACATGTCATCATGGATTGTTCCTTATCCCTTGCTGGCAGGAAAACTGGTAGAAGTCAAAAACTGCAAGTGACGCTTTTACCAAAATAATTTGTCTACACATTGCTTTGCTTTTTAAGTTGTTCAGTGCAAATTAATGTAGGCAGCTGTTTATAAAAACTTTCCATGCTACTTTGCTTAAGATTGGGTTAAACAACACAGAAAATAAGGGCAGCTTGATAAACCTTCTTGTTCTGTATTTGCCAACTTCTTTTTACACAGCTATGACCTGTCAAACTGGTAATGAAATGTTGATTTATTAGAGAGGGCTGGTAATTATTGTTACTCTTTTGCTAAGGACTTACAATTTTCTTAGCTCTATAGAAAAACAGGAAACACGCAAAGTCCTTAGCGTTTGCTTTCATTCTTTTAAGAGATGACAACAGGAAAGCCATTTCAGTTTCGGCTACTAATGTTAGGCTTACAATCTGGATCAAGCTCAGTCCCTCTTCATGTGGTTTAGTTCTTTATAATGTTACATTTGTTCTTACTGTTACTATGCCGTGGGAATCTCCAGTTCATTCAAATAAAAAGCACTTCTAAGCCAGAAGAAGGAACTTTCTCCAGGTTTCCATAGAAATGTCATGCTTTGGGGGAGGTTACTCCTGCTGAATTAATGAGGTTGGTTATGATAAAGCCGCTCGGGTCTAACACTGAGAAAGCGCAATGAAGCTTGCATTTTGATGGAAAATCTGGAAGTTGACTCACATAAAAAGTAGTAAGAATTCAATCTGGGTAACAGTTTGAATTCTGATGATCTTCTTTTTGCAACTGCAGCCATATGGAATGAGCACATTCACTGTTAGTCCTGCTGATAGCAAATTAAACATCTTGAGCCATTAAACTTCTAATTCAACAGAATCTGCAATTTCTTAACAGGAATATGGGAGATGATCTCCTGACAGGCAAACTGCAGGTCTGGATTCAACTTCAAACCTTTCCTCTCTTACGACCTTTTGAATCTAGAATGAGAGTAGGCTTCCGAGTTAGAAACCAGGAGCCCGTGTTAACAGCATGAGTGATGGTTTGTTTATAACGATGCGACAGTTCTTGGTCCTTGTCATACCAATTTTTAGTAGGCCGAGTATCACCTAGCAACGTTGGGAGAATTCTGGATGTTTTTTCTCATATCTGGAGTGGTTTTGCGCTTGTATATCTGGCATCTAAATGGGAATATTCTAGCATAGAACGGGTATTTGGAATTCCGTGTAAAAATTTACTACATTTGAAAAACAACATGATGGACAAGGCCAAGTCATTACAATATGTTACAGTCTGTTTCCAAGCATTTGTAAAGGTTGTGAACACAGTGCAAATACTGTATCTACAAGGAAAAGTAGGGGAATATAAAGTATATAAAATATACAAATGTTCTATAGGCCTGGGGTTTACAAGAAAGCATGTTAGCATCTTCAAAAATGCTCATATAAATAAATTTGGGAATTATAAGGCAAAAATAGAGGGAAGTCAGTCCTCTGGAAATCTTTGGTCTGGATGGTCCTGAAATAACAGGACTACAGATATTAATACCGGTTCAAAATAAGCACACCATAAATAGTACAAAAACTTTTTCCACTTTAAGTACAGCACTATTACATATGAGTATACAAAAGTAAGCAGGAATAAGAAGAGGTGGCAGTGACAAGTAACCTGCGGAGTATAGTTTTAACACAAGACCAACTGATGTCCGTAAAAGGTTTCCACTGACGAGGGCCTAGGCAGACACCCAAGATGCAGAGCATCTACAGTTCAAATAATTTACTCTGAACCCGTTCTTCAGTGGAGGTTAAGTCATCTTGTAAGTCTACAGCGTTTTCCAATGTTAACTGTCATCAGAAACGTATTGAAACCAAATCTCCAGTGAGCTATGTCCTTATCTGTAAACGAAGTATGATACACACCTACAGCAGCCCTCCTTAAGGACTTCCCAGATGGCTTAGGCCCAGGAGCCAGCTTTCGTGCCGTTGGTACTTGTTTTATTTAATGGCTTTTCCTATCACAAATCCGGAGCAATTGCGCAAAGGGATTTAGCAGACAATGGGAGAAACTTCTTCAAGACACTTTGGGTTAAAGTGTGAGGTATTCAAAGCATGCAACATTGTGGGACTAAGCATAGAGCATATTAAAATGAGTAATCACAGTTGACAGGTTCACATGATTATTGAGAAGCATACGTATGATCCATGGAAAATTTCTGACAGTAAAGGCCTAGATCAATAGCAGTGCAGAGATCATGGTAGCTTATCAAATTACTTTCTTAAATTACATGTCAATTATGAAAATGGCATGAGATGCCACTTTTGTAGTATTTTCATTGTTATCTTCTCTGCTGATCAGACAGCGGGCCAAGAGGCTGTACTGGTTGTGTTCCTTACCTAAAATCCTTTCCACAGAGGGACAGCTCTTGACAGCAGCAGTAGAAAGGGGCTGCTAAGACCCGTGAGGCCTGGAGGTGCGAGGCACCAGCCATGGACGTGCAAGGAGTGGAAGAGCAGGAGGAAACTGGTAGGCATACATAATGCACACTAACGCTCTGCAAAGCTGGGGTCAAACCCTTTCCCGTCCCCTCCCTTCCTCCCAAACACACACATAATACGCTTTGTAGGCGTAGCTCAGATGGTAACTTGTTTAAATATGAACATCTGCATTTTCAGAGGGAGGAAAATATGCCAAGCCCGTATCACAGATCATTTTAAAGCGAGAACTTGCTGCTTGTACGAAACATGAGTTCAGAATTTAAACCAGGACCTAAGGAGAAAAGGAGTAATTTGTTTATGATAAATGTTTTAATAAACAAGTACTAGTTATAACTACAGCTCTCCCCCGCCACTTGGCTACAAAATAATAATACTTAAGCAGTGTAACAATCAAGACCTGTCAACTCCCCCTGCTTCTTTTTGCTCATACAACAGGGTTTAAAAATCGTCTTCGTTAAAGCACACCGGGTTTTTTAAGGAACTGAACTGTACAGTGCAAGGATACGCAGACACACACATCCTCTTAACAGATGTATCTCAGTTACAGCCCATGGTACAACACTACTAGTCTGTACCAGGTATCTTAAGCAGGATGCAGAGAATCCTCAATTTAGCAAGCTTAGTGTTGCCGTCGCGCACAGCACCGTCTCTCTTCATACGCTTGTGCTTGCCTGTCTCTAACCTGTTTTTGCAGTGCATGTTTGTAGAAAGGTGTATATTCAGTTAAAGGAAGAACTGATTAAATGACCTTGCTGTGTGGAAGAAAAAAATCTTTGATCCTGTGTTCATTTATGAGCCATGTCAAAGAGAATACTGCCTGCCAAAAAAACCCTAACTTACATTCATTTAGCTGCAGCGCATTTATAGAAACCAAGCAAAGTCACGTTGCTTCAGCAGAATTATCCAGCTCTGCATACACTAGCTTCTGTGCGCTCAGTTTTCCTCTGTCTTCATATATTTCATGTCTCTTTTGTTCACATCTGCTGTCAAGTTATGACAGAAATAATCATATTTAAATTACTGGCAGTTTGCTTTTTCAGCTCTGCTGTGATCAAGGAAATGGGACTCCTCAAGAATTTAAATTGCCACATTCTCTCAGTTTTCAAAGTCTCCTCCCTTCTTTACCAAAAATGAGCTCACAGCACAACGCATAAATACAAATTAACTCCAGGGAGAGTTATGGTGTTTTGATCTGGCTAGAATAATTGGGAAATTTTAGATTTTAAATGCAGATCACAATCGGTGTTTCTTGTTCCAAGTAATTAACAATTGACAAGTATGACCTGGCTGCTGGAGAGACTCAGAAATCTCCTAACCTTCTATTTCAGTTGTGGAGGAGCAACAATTATCATGAAGGTCCTCTCCTCCTTTTTTGCTAGACCGGGCATGTATTAGCCTTATGGCATGTTACAAAACCATCTAATCTGCCATTTCAGTAGCAACTCTGGGACATTCTGAAGAATTAATTCATTCAATTAAACAGACAAAGCAAATAAAAGACAACGCAGAGAAGGAGTGTGTGTGCGTACAAGAGCTATCATTAAACTAAAATGAATGGAAAGGCAAAGCTCTCATACCACAGAATCACACAGAATCACAGAATGCTAGGGGTTGGAAGGGACCTCTGTGGGTCACCCAGTCCAACCCCCTGCCGAAGCAGGGGCACCCAGAGCAGGCTGCACAGGACTACGTCCAGGCGGGTCTTGAATATCTCCAGAGAAGGAGACTCCACAACCTCCCTGGGCAGCCTGTGCCAGTGCTCCGTCACCCTCAGGGGGAAGAAGTTCTTCCTCATGTTCA
>Ga0065711_1045072_pt1 | contig 13714 bp, 9 predicted proteins | sample Hoacrofraction12_FD_59098 | JGI IMG/M metagenome (GOLD analysis project Ga0065711, IMG submission 59098) | Hoatzin crop microbial communities from Cojedes, Venezuela - Epithelial fraction 12 v2 (version 2) | ecosystem: Host-associated > Birds > Digestive system > Esophagus > Crop | place... | reverse complement strand
CGAGCGGCGGGCAGCGGCCCGGCGGGCGGCCGAGGCATCGGGCTGGCCGCCCGGGAGACAGCCGTCGAAGGCAGGGTGTTGGTTCCGGCGTTCGCTCTTGGCAGCGGTCTGGCTTTCCGCGGGCGGCGGCCGGGAGCGTGGCCCTGGGGACAGCAGGGTCCGAGGGGGTCAGTCTGGGGCAGGCAGCGGGGGGCTGCGCCTGCGGGGACCCCTCGGCGCTGGTGGCCCCGTGGTGTTGCGGAACAGCGGCGTGTCCCGGTTTGCTGTGTCCTGCTTTCCAGGTGCCGGTTCCTTCCTTACGTCTGTCTAAAAGCGTCCAGCCCTTTGGCAAGAAAGGAAGGCAGATGGGAAAATTTACTGGGTAATTTTTCTCGGGGCTGGCTCGGCTTTCAATCTGCCTCTTTGCCAGTTGAGTCACATCTCCCCAGATCGGCGGAGAATAGTAAAGCTCAAAGTAAACAGGACAGCTTTCGCCATGGAAACAAAAGTTGCTAGGGGATGGATTGCTACTACGTAGGGGCGTGCTTTGGAGCCGCGATCATACATCCCACGTGTTCCTGGGCACCCCGGGTTCAGGCGTGGAAAACTTTCTATGACTGAACCCCTTCCTGCGGCCTGGGTGCGTGCTCTAAGCTGATGTGTAACACAGATTGGGGTAACAGCGACTCTCTTTACAGCAGAAGTTTCCCAACATTTCAGTTTCTCAGCTGTGAAGGTGAGACGTGCAAATATACATCAACACTCGAGAGATCATAGCTGCTGCAGTATTTATTCATCCAATGTAAATTGACGCTGTAGCACGCGTTTCCCTCTTATTTACAGAGAACTGTTTTCTCCCACCATACTGTGACTCTGTCAGTTCTTCTGCTCCATCTGTAAGTAGCGAGAACAGCAACGTTATGTTTATGTTGCAGCTGAGAAAAGAGACCGTCTCAGGCCAAATTACCAGGATGCTTCAGTGAGTCATGTAGGGCTGGGAAGCCTTCTTCTCCTCTCTCTAAGGGGCAAGATATTTTGCAAAAGATAAGAAATTACTTATAAGCAGAAGAGTCTGAGCATAAAGAATATGTTCAGTAGGACTAATAATATGCAGTGCTTGAAAAGAATTAATGATGCTGGCAGTCTTTTTTTTTTTCTTCCATTTTAAAAGGTCATGCTACTTGATGCTATCACAGCTCTTTCAAGCTAAAGATCATTCTTTTGTTTTCTGTTTCACCTTCCAGCTCTTATTTATCGTTTTGCTCATATACCTGACCAAAACCACCTATTTAGATTGCTAAAGAAAAAGAATCTATGTGTAAGATGTGATTCCAGGCTGTTAGGTTCCTATAGGCAATTCTTCATCAAGCTGTTCGAAACACTACACCCTCCTTTCTCTCTCTTGACTAAACCTACAGACAGCGCAGTGAATGCAAGATGGCGTTTATGCAGCTTTCTGTCACATTACCTTGAGTTTTCTTCAGTTAATTTCAATAACTACAGTTGCTGGTTCAGGGCCAGCAATGTGCTTCACCTGCTTTCTGAATTCTGGAGAAACCAAAAAAGCTCTGAAATTGTCTCCTGGTGGCAGCTGGAGTTATGCAAGCAAGCTTTGGCAGGCCACGTTGTCCGGTCATGCTAGGTCTGGTCATTCCCTGTATTGACCTTATAGAGCCACTGACACCTGGGGAAAATGCCTCCCCTTCTGCTCGTTATGTGATGCTAAATGTGTGCTTACCTGAATGACACAAGTTGGCAAGGAGTTAAGCATAACTTATTTAAGGAGATAGGGTTGATGTGGGAATAAAGATCCAAGTAAGGACCCGAGAGAATGAGTCTCTGCAGAGCTTTGGTTGGCCTCTTTACTTTCTTCTCTTTCTGATGTGGGAGATGGAGCGCTTGCTTACTCGTAACCAAAAGACATGCTGAGGGATAAGGACATAAACTGTTCTTATCCTTGAGGTACAGGCTGTGTGAGAGCTGGGGCAGCTATAGTAAATGATACCATTGCTTCAATCCTCTCCTTTCACCCTAAGGTATTTTTATGAGGTGAGCAGAACTCTGGTTTTATGAGAACTCTTCAGTGCTTGTTCTGTGGAAGGTGGCAGCTAGCTGTTGAAGAAATGGTGACATGGAGAAAAGAGGACTTCTTTTCCTCTCTTATCAGGTAGGGGATAAACAGCAGAAGGAGGGACTCCCAAGGGAAACAAAAAGAGCTCATTTTGCAAAAGAACAAACAGGCTCCAAAAGCAGAATAACTTTCTGCGTTTCCCGGCAAGATTATATACTTCTATCGATACCACTACACATGGCTATTTTTTTTTGTACCTCAAAAAGCAATAGTGTTCAAAAGCTCACAGCGTTGTGAAAGAGCCCAAGAAGCTAATTTTTTTTTTTTTCAGTATATTAACTGTAGCAGGAAATGTCAGTATTGGTGACATACAGCTGGGCAGCTAGGGTTGCCCAGAGAGAGGTAGCGGAGGCCCTGTCCCTAGGAACACTCAAGGCCAAGGTAGATGGCGTTCTGAGCAATGTGAGCTGGTTGAAGATGTCCCTGCTCACTGCAGAGGGTTTGGACCTAGATGACCTTTAAGTGTCCTTTCCAACCCAAAGCATTCTATGATTTTGTGAACTTGGCATGGGGTGGCAAGGGTGCCCAGCTCTCCCTGCTCACCCGCTGAGGAGCAGGTGCTGCCCAGGATTTTCCTGCTGTCTCAAGGTCTCCATCCACCCTGCCCGTTTCTCTGCCTGGCGTGGGTGGTGCTCCGGAGGGCACTGGTGCTGTGCCATCAGCAGGGAGGAAGCCCATCCGCAGAGCTGGAGAGCACTTCTTTGGTTTCCTAAAACTTTACGGTGGCTGAAGTGGAAAAGGGAAACCTGCAGGGGATGCAAAGGCAAAGCAGCGGCTCATTCTAGAAGCTGTGCCTGGCACTACCCCTGCTGCTCTGCAAAGCTCAGGCGCCAGCACTGTCCCCCCCCTCTCCTGGAGGGAGCTGTGGCGCTTGCTAGGGCACCCAGCATCGTGTGGACCTTCTCCTCCACTCAGTCGTGCCTTCTGCAAGAGCCCTGAAACCTCATCACAAGTTGCAAGAGATTTGCAATTATAAGATGTTGAGATCATGCAATTCCAAACTAAATACATATTAGATACACAAAAGAAACAAAAAAACAAGATTACTGATTTTTTTATGAAGAGGAAAAAGCGTAATCCTGAGCCAAGGATGCAACCAGATTCCAAGAGGCTGGAAGATCACTGTTACCTCAGCGGTGATTTCGGAGCCAGCCAAGAGCTTCATTCAGGTGGTTGCCGTTCCCCACTGATACTTTCTGGCTTCTGCTTATTTTAAATGCAGTAGTGTTTGTTTTTCTTGCATGCTCAGGTATTTCATACCCTGCAGGATCACCCATTCCTGAAGGGCAAAGGGCTGGAGGGCTGCAAAACTGGGAGGTCCTAGCTGCCATAAGCCTGTCAAACCTTCCTTTCCTCCCTCTAAGTAAATATTGCTGTGGCAGTCAGATGAACTACTTGAAGCTGATGTAAACTGAGCTGTGACATTCAAATACAAGTACTGATTAATACTTCCCTTTGGACTTAGACTTTTTGAACTGCTTCAAAAAGAAGTCAGTGAGCTGAGGTAACATTGACCTGTTGCTCAAGTTTTTTAGGGGCTAGTATTACTTCAGTGATTTCAGTAGCATCGTACCTGTGCAAGCACGTTCAGGCCTGGGACCTGCATAGTTAAATACAAATTTTGTGCGTTGGGAGAACTTCCGTGAAGTGGAAGAGTAGGGAACATTGTTGGTAGTTTTCATAGCAGGCAAAATTCTGATTTTATTAAAATCAGCAGGAGCTTGGGCATTGACTTCTCCAAGGGAGCAGTGGTTTGCTGTAAGTTTAGTATTTCCATTTCATTCTCTTCAGTGAGCAAATTGGTGCTGTTATGGTATTCCGTCTTTTCTATTTTTAATTATCCATATTTAGGTAGAAGATATATACAGTTTCCATCTGCCTAGTACTTACTTTGCCTCTGTTTCTCATGGCTATGGATGTTATATCAATGCTTACTCCTGCATTTCAAAAATTCAGGCCAAAACATTAAAAAAGCCTTACCCAGCAGTTTGGAAACTTCCTAAGGTTGCAAACTCTAGTTAGCCGCTAGAAGCCGTCTGGGTAAGAGGCAACGTGAGCCCTTGAGGGATGCTGGCTTTTCCAACCTGAGGTATTCTGCTTTTTTCAGTCTCCGTGGTAGCACGCGGGGAGCAGGCACCCTGCCAGTGGGAGGGAATGTTTCCTGCAGCACCTTTCGTCTTGTGCTGAGCCAGGATGCTGAGGGCCTTGGGTTCGCTTGAGCTGGGTCACCGCGTGTGACTCTCCAAACCAAGAAAAGAGCCTGGTAAAAAAAAAAAATAATGAAGGAGGGTCTTTCCTGGGCTGTTTTGCCTCGTGTCATCCGGAGAGTTTGTAGCGAGCTTTGGTCTCCTGCCACATCGATAACGAACTGCTTTGCGCAAAACCTCTCGTTGCAGGTGGGAAGGATGAGCTCCTATGCTGACATCTGTGGGTCCAAGCACGCACAGGGCAGCACCGAGGGAGGGTACCAGCGCTATGGAGTTCGGTCCTACCTGCATCAGTTTTATGAGGACTGCACAGCTTCAATTTGGGAGTATGAGGATGATTTTCAGATCCAGAGATCGCCTAGCAGGTGGAGCTCTACGTTCTGGAAGGTACTGCCCGTTGCTCTTTACTGGAGAGGGAAACTCCCATTTCAAGGCTTTCCCATGTAACTAATGGTTGTAGGTGTTCATCCAGAAAGGCCTGCTGTTGCTCAGTTTTCCCTGAGATAACTGAATAGCTGTCTGTCTGAAAGCAGGGCCCTCTTACCAAGATACAGCAGCTTCCAAGGGACTTCTAGGGTCTTTGGATCCTCTAGTTTCTCTGTCACAAGGGGCTGTGCCACTGAAACATCAAAGTCTTGTCTGGGAAACCCCACCGGTAGCTTGAAAGTGTGGTTTACCTCTGCTCTGCACCCACAGTAGTCCTGCTAGATCGTTGGGAAAAGAACTGGTAGGTTAACAGCAGTAACTCTGGGACCGTGTGACTGAGGGATCAAGAAAACCACCAGATCTCCACTAAGGTGAGGGAACTTGACAGAACTGGAGAACACGGGAGGTTGGAGGGGGATTGTGAAGTGACCTAATCCAACCCCTCTGCTTTGATGGTGGGGCCATTCTGTGTGAACCAAATATTGCACTGGCACTTGAAATGCGCTAGAAACAGTCTGTGATCTGTTCGTGGCAATAGCAGCTTCCTCCTAACCCCATCAGAGGAATGACATTTCACGGAGTAAAAGCAAGTCATGGATTTGACACAGACTGGCAGCAGGGACTGAACAGTTGGTGCTAATGGCCACCAAAAGCTAAAGAAATAATCAGTCACGCAGCGCTGGGGTTAACCTGTGATCCTCTCTGTGATGGGGCCTTTGGACATGAAATGCTATTTAGACATATAGATGCGTATTCCGTGGTTTCCAGAAATGTCAATACTGAATTATGTAAACATGAGTTGTAAAAAGACAGTTTCTCTATATTCTAGTTCTAGAGGGGCCACATATGACCCAAAAGCAAAATACCAGCCCTCTCCTAGAAGAGAGAGCTGTACCTGCAAGGCACGATGAGAGCTAAATGCCTCCTAGGACCACTTAACGACTGAAAACTGGGAAGGCGTATAAATTGGGTTTTCTTCTTTCTTTCTTTCTTTGTTTTCCAGGTCGGACTCATCTCTGGGACGGCTTTTATGCTGATAGGTTTAACCGTTCTTGTAGTAGGTTTTCTTGTGCCACCGAAAATCGAAGCTCTTGGGAAAGATGATTTTGTGGTGGTGGATACCCGTGCCGTTCAGTTTAATGGGTCCCTTGACATATGCAAGCTGGCAGGAGCAATCTTGTTTTGCGTTGGAGGGTCCACCGTGGCAGCGTGTCTCCTGCTGTCTGCTTTTGCTAAAAGTTACTCCAAAGAAGAAAAGTACCTCCAGCAAAGATTTAAAGAGAGAATCGCCGATATAAAAGCCCATGCAAACCCAGTCACAAAAGCGCCAGCACCAGGAGAGTCAAAGATACCTGTCACCTTGTCCAGAGTTCATAATGTCCAGCCTTTATCTGAAACCTGACCTGTTCCTTAGGTTGTGTTTCTCCCTTGTAGATCAGTTTAAATGGAAAATATCAGCTGTTGTTGGCATACGTGCTAGTCAATGACAACATCGAGTGCTCTGCTATACAAACACACAGCTGACAGGGAAGCTGCTCCAATACAAATTTAGGATTGGGAAAAGGGAAATTATGCGATTAGACCGGCGACCGATATATTCAATGTATTTGAACATTTTAATGTGTTGAACCAATGAGTCCTTGCAACAACACTTAGGTGTTTAGCTTCTCAGATTGCATCCCTGGAAAACAGAGGGTGCGTTGATGGCAGCTGTACCAGGAACAACCTCCATCCCGCTGTTTGAGGTTTAGATGAGTTTAGGCTTTTTGTTTATTTTTCTTCTTGCCTTTAAGATACTGTTTAGTCCTACTTCTGCCGCCTGGTTCTGCTGTCTGGGAAGCCAAGATTCTGCCCTTGCAATTTGCACTTGTCCTCCTGTCACATGCTACAGTCTGTATCAAAGTAGTGTTACTGCACGGGTAAAACGTACATGACAGTGAGTGCCCTGAATCTCATCCTGGCACGTGCCGCTGCCCGGCAGCGCTGCTTGCTGGGAAAGGCAAGTTGGGCTTGGTCCTGAGTTACAACTAACCTGTGCAGAGCTGCCGCTTTGCTCTTAGTCGTTGCCATATTAATGAAAAATACAAAAGAAAGATTAAGAATTCGTATGGGAGGAGGAACATCGTAATTGTGTGTCTTTGGTTTGAAATTGTTTCTTTCATTATATTTTATTACGTTTGAAGATTATAAAAAATGTTTCAGTTTGGCTGGGTATGGATTACTAAATGTGGTTTGATGTGCCCAGGCCCAATATTCTGTCAGTACATTAATGCCGTGTTAGATGACCTTGACATGCTTACCTAAAGACATTTTGAAATGCTGTTTATATTTTTATAGAGGATAGAAAAAGTTATGCTTAACCAGATACATTTGTGTCAACGCTTACCTGAAGACTTGTCCTCTCACGGAAGATCCTTAATTATTTTCCCACCCAGGGCAATTATTTCACTGTCTTAATATATGGATTTAAATTAAAATGTATAAAGAAAGATGTGACATTTGTACTCTCTGACAATATGTGCCACCTGATAGTTCTGTCTATTTTTTGAATGGATTGAATAAAATTCTAGGCGTGAGCCAACCGTGGATTTTGTGCAAAGTCTCTTTCTAATCAAGCAGGTTTCTCTCTAAATTTAGTATTTCAGTGTGAAAGGAGAAATCGGCAGTGGAAACTCACCAGTCTCTTTACGTAGTCTGTGTTTTCAGCTTTGATAGGTCACTTTGGTGCTGAAGAAAAAAGATTTCAGCGCCCTGACAACAGGTACAGGGTAACAGCTGTGCTCTGCCGTTTGCTGTAAAACATTTTCTCATCTGTGCCTCGGTTCATACTTCTGCAACCTAAATAAACCAGAAAGTACAAGTGTGGCATCTTCAGCTGAACATGCAATAATTATCATGGCTGACAACAGCTTTGGAAGTCAAATTTTCTTCTGAAAAGGAAGTGCCTACATTCGCAATGCAGTTGCAGTGTCCAAACATCAGCACTGAAGAGATGGACAAGCAAGAGCTGCTCACATGCCAACGATCACCGAGAATGGAACCGAGCAGGTTGTGGTGCAGCTGACAATTCCCTGGCACCCATAGATCAGAAGCGCAGAGCACATTGCATGCCATGCTGAAAAATAAGGTTGTAATCTCCATGGAGCAGCAGCTGAGGCAGCGCTAAGGAAAAGATGAAAAGCTGGGTAAGGTGAGGAGCTGTGTGTTATTTGCAAAGCAAGCCAGCAAGAGCAGGGCTGATGGGTGGCTGTGGTTCCTCACAAGGCAAAGGCCCGGATGGGGACACGGGGGCAGGCAGGCTGTCACTGCTGCTGTTCGGTAGCACTTCCAGGTGGAGAGGTTCCTCAGCGCTTGCATTTCATGTTGGGAGGAATTTTGTTTACTGCTGTTCGCTTTCACCGCTGTCGGGCTGTCGGTGCACAGGCAGCAGAGAGTCAAGCTGTCCTGACCTTTTCCAGTGGAGTGTTTTTAATTAAAAGTTGTGCATGGAGGAAATGTGACATTTTAGCTTTCATGGTGAGGTTTACCGAAGGAGATCAGAGTGAGGGCTCCTGTGGCAGTTACCGAGCCCCTTCTCTCCACCTACCTTTTGTTAGCACCGTACTGGAAGTTTGACTGAAAATCCAGCTGGAAAACAAAGCACAGGTTGGGCTTGTTTACCCAGAGTAGCTATGTGGGTATACAGTTCTCCTTCAAACACAGCCCACGTGTCGACACAGAGGTGCAAGTGTCAGTAGGTTTTTGTCCGGAGGCCGGCTGACCCGATGGGTAATGAATAGAAACAGGTAATGACTAGAGCTGATGCAGATGCCAGGCATTCAGCCACGCTGCGCATCCCACTGCAGAGCGGAGCAGGCTTTGACAGTACGAGGAAGGATGAGTCATGCGTGGCATTACCCAGGCGTCAGGGAAAGAGAGAAACCCTCGAGGATCTCACTGAGGCTTGCTGGGGTAGGAAGTGCAGTTGGGATTTGTCATCAGCAGCAAAGCTGGTACCGCTGGCATGGCTAACGTTGCCACACACCTCACCTCATCAAGCCTTTGTTTCAGCTCCTTAGAGCTTTTCCAGAAATGAGACCTTTGGAGGCAGCGATCCTTCGCAGCAGAAAATCGGTGACACGTAGGGCTTTTGTAGAAGTACTGAGCAGAAAATTACTCTGCTACTGTTAAGAAGCCGCATACTGGAAGGTTGAAGACACATGAGGAACATTTTCAAGATCCCTTTTCTTGCAATGTTTTAAACACCTTCATCCTTCGGTACAGGAACCGAAGACTCAGCGAAAGAGCGGTGGAGATGTGATTTTTGCTGTTCTTGTGGCAAACGCCTGTGATGCAGCCTCTGGCGGGGCAGCAGTGAGGGGCAGCCAAGCTCTCCAGGAACTTTCCAGTGAGGCTGAGGGCAGTCTGTCCCTGCACATCTCATTTCCCTACCGTGCATTTTTTTTTCCCTTTTCCCATCACCACCAAATTGCGACACAGGCTCCACTCTGGGGCTGCCTGGAACTTCCCCTGCTGCCACTGGCTATCATCACCTTTCCAAATGGCACCTTAATGGACTCCCTAGTGCAAATAAAATTAGGCTTGAGCAGCCAAGCTCTGCTTTTTGCAATCCTCTCACCTCCCTGCTCGAGGTTTCTTTCAGTTTCTTCATGCTCACCTTATTTCTTGCCCCTTTTCTAGCCTCGTTTGGCTTAAAATTACAGTGCAACCGTAGTGCAACACCATTTTCTCTGCAATTGTGGTGAAAGAAATCCCATTTTTCAGGCTGAGTGGTTATCACTGACTTCACTTTTGCTAATACCTGCTCTGCTGAAAGGTTAGGTCTGCTGCCTGTGCCACACTGTGTAGAACAGGCTTCACTTCAGCATCTTCCGTCCTCCCTCCTCCAGGCTGCCTTGACCCCTGTATCTTCCATTTGTTCCCAGTGCACGGTGAGTCACAGGCGAAGGCAGAGACGCGGAAGCGTCCCCTCCTCCCGAGCTGGCTGTAAGCAGATTTAATTCCTGGTTTCTGCTGCAGCCCCAGCCTGCCATTGCCGAGTATCAGATTTTCAATCACGTGCGAGTGCAAGCAAACAGCTGCAGCATCCCGACCAGCGGCCAGCGGAGAGACGTTTGGCAGGAGGAGAGCAGCGGCAGAACCTGGAGGTTCAGCACCCAGGAGGCTGTTCAGCCCCCAAGGATGTGAAATCCAAGCGAGACAGCAAAAGACTGCAAGAACCTTCCCTGGATGTAGTTTGCCAGCAGCTTTCTATCAAAGGGCTAACAGCAGAGCAACAATTTTGGTAAAATAAAGGAGTTAACTCTGGCTCGTTCAGCACTGACCGGTCATCCTGCCATTGCACGGCAGGCTGCCCTCTCAGCTCACTGCACGTCAGGGGCAACGAGACGATATGATGTTCCCGGAGCGGGCGTTGGAGGCACGGCCTCACTCCCTGCTTATCCCGCCATTTCCACTGCCAAGAGAAGCAGCATCTCTGCAGAGCATCACCCTGCGCCGGCCGTTCGGGGTCGATGCCCACACACCACTTACAGTTTCATAGAATGGTTTAGGTTGGAAGGGACCTTAAAGATCATCTGGTTCCAACCCCCCTGCCGTGAGCAGGGACAAGCGATGTTTGGGTTTTGCCAGGTCACGGCATAGTTTGTCCCTGAGGAACATCATCACAAGTGGGGACACCCAGGTGGCCTCATCCTATTTCCAATGTTTAGAGACCGCATGTGCTCCTTCTGGAGCCTTCTGATCCCTGGGCAAACAACCACCCACCCCCTGATTTCCTTCGGCTCTGACCTGGACGCGTGGCAGACCACGCAGCGCATGTTTCCTGCGTTACTTCACTTCTTAGACTTTAAGCAGGGCAAAGCTCAGTTTCGCTGTCAGATAATTTACAGAGGGACTGTTACGAAAATAATCTCTGCGTATTGACAGTAAGTCAGGCCAATACTTCCAACAGCCCCGCAGACAGAAGAGACAGCAGTGCAAGTAACTGATTTTATTGTTTTGCCTAATCATTTGCAGCCGGCTTCTACAGGCCCACTTCTTCCATAACTGACCATTCATGGGTTTTTGCAAATAAAGATGGGAGATTGTTTGCAAATGCTGCTAATAAGGGAGTCCATTTGACAATGATACACTGGGTGTGCTGCTCCAGCAGTTTCAGCCTCAAGACTCGTGGCTTCAGGCTGTTGCCCGCCTAAAGGCACCCCCCAGTCTGAGGCTGGGAGGATGCTGGTTCGGCCAGCGAGGGTCATTTCTGGGATGTCAGCATTTCTCTGCGTCTACCCACCTAACGACTTCAGCATCCGCTTGCTGCCCTTTCGCTGCCTGCCTCCTTCACCGTAGTTATGTTGTTCTGGTCACAGGTTTTAGAATTGCAGCAAGTTTTTCTGCGCTTTCAGTATTCACTGACTGTCTCTTCTGATCTTCATTGACAGATGGTTCAAACATAGCTTGTATTTAACCAGATGTCTACGTGAGCTGCCATCAAATCTTTGCCCTGACGTGGCGCATTCTCTGGGTCCTCTGCCCTACCACCGCCCCTCCAGCGGTGGGGACTGCCTCAGCATTGCCCTTTGAACCGAACTGCTCTTTCTCCAGACACCACACACGCTTAGCCCAAGGTATCACGAGAAAGCATCCTCCAGATCATGCAGAACTTCACCTGCCTGAACCAACGGAGTAAACCAAAGGCTGCAGCTCAGAAGTATCTCCAGAACCGACAGCCAGATCCTTTTCTCTCTGCAGTTGCACGCATGGCATCCATGTCGAGAGGGCTCCGGTCCCTGCCTGGTGCTGCCAAGTCTGTTGGCACAGGCTGTCTGCAAGCAGCCCGGCAGGCAGGTGCACGGAAAGTCATTCCCAAACCACTCTCCAAGAGCAGTGACCACCCACCTTCCAAGCACCCAGCTGTGGGTCACACGGAGGTGTTGGTCTAGAAGAACCCCAGAGCATAGACCAAAGTATCTCCAGATCTGCTCTGCAAGGAGGCTGCTGGCACGCACCCAGCACAGCGCAGAAACCAGAGGTGTCAGAGCCTACGAGCTGCATCCTGCCTCTCAGGGAATCGACACAGCACCGGCTCCTTGCTTGTCAATTGGGGTGAGCAAGGGGGGCAGAGCTGCTGGGGGCACCACGTGCCAGGGACACGAGCCGCGGGTGGATGGAGCTGAGTGCCCATGGATACACGCGCTGCTGAGTGCCTGGCACAGCCATCACTCCCGTCGGCACGGGAGCGCTGATCTTTTAATTTCCCCGTGGAAGCAACGGGCTTCTGGAGAAGCGGGCATTTCTCTGAAAGCAGTGGCAAACATTACTGGCTCAGCCAGCAAGCCATGGTCTCCTTCCCTCGCCCACCAACATCCAAGTTCAGGGGCCCTTCGCAGCACCGTGGCTCTCTGCATTGCGGAGCTGCAGCTGTGGATCTGGGTGCGGGTAGCTTTTTGTGGGTGAAAAAAGCCCAACGCTAACCTTAAGGCCTTTGAGATGAGCTACACACCCCTCCCAAAACCTCCCCCCACATCTTTTATGCAAAAAAACCCCTCTGCTTCAGTTTGCCCACAGAAACTTGCCCTGGAGAAGGCTCTAACCCCTGCGAGCAGGCGCGATGCTGCTGCAGCAGACGCTGCCTCCCTTCGCACACCGGGGCCAGTCTGCGAGCCTCAGGCGTGCCTGGGGGAGAGGTCCCCAGCCAGAAGCACCCAGGAGGTTTCGCTACCCCCACCTTCCTCATCCTGTGATAAGCCTCTTATGACCACGTGGTCGGGATGCTTTGAATGATGACCTCTTTGGTCACCTTGAACTAGGCTTTGTGTTGCCTGAGAAGGAAAACCAGCCTTCATCCGCTTCTCCTTCTCTGCGGAGAGAAACTACTAAACAGTGGATGCAAATCCTAGCTCTTGATTTACTGAGTTAATCCCTGTTTGCTGCTGACTCTGGGGCAGTGGGAGCAAGGAGAGAATGGCAGGGGAAGGTGTAAAGCTGAGGCTTCTCTGAGGATGCCAGCTTTGCACCCTAACCAAGAAATAACGTGGAGTACAGGTGTTATTTCTAGAAATATCATTTCTCACAACAAAGCTGGAAGAAGCAAATGCAGCGGGGGAACCGAAGGAAGCAGAGATGCTGCACAACAATGAAACCATGACCCGTGGCAGCAGAGGAGCCAAGGACAGCCTCCGCACGAGGATACCGCGCTGGGTACCTACAGCGTGGCGGCAGCAGGACTGAGCAGCTCTGACACCACCACTTTGTCGCCAAGGCAGAGGGGTTTACATCAGTCAAATCTCTGGTCAAAGAACAACTCCTTCCCAGCTCAGACAAGCAGAAAAATCTACCTGTCACTGAGGTCTGAAGATGTTTTCTCCCCTCAATAACAGGAGAATCCACTCACCTGTGTGCGCACAAACACAAAGGAATGGTACCCATCCCCTAAGTACTTGCAAATAAAAAAGCCATTCCCTCCTACCTCAAGCATCGATTTTGTGGTCTCCTACTTCCCAGCTTCTTGCTTCTGTGACATTCAACTGGTTCTTCCACAAAACGGCTTTAGCTGAAAGCTGGGGTTCTTATTCCTCCCCACCCAGGCCTGGCTGCTCCCAGCCCCTCAAGCAGGAGCCCCACAGACTCCCATCAGCTCGTCTCTTCCCAGGCAGCCGCAGTTCCCAGGCTGCAGTTCCGAGAAACAGGGAGGCTGAGCCCCGCTCACGCAACTCACCTGGGCCGGTGGAGTGAGCCGGGGCCAGGAGGGTGGGTGTCAGGAGGATGGGGCCAGACTCTTTTCAGTCGTACCCAGCGACAGGACAAGGGGCAACAGGCACAAACTGAAGCACAGGAAGTTCCGTCTGAACATGAGGAAGAACTTCTTCACTCTGAGGGTGACGGAGCACTGGAACAGGCTGCCCAGGGAGGTGGTGGAGTCTCCTTCTCTGGAGATATTCAAGACCCGCCTGGACAAGGTCCTGTGCAGCCTGCTGTA
>Ga0065711_1045071_pt1 | contig 13714 bp, 15 predicted proteins | sample Hoacrofraction12_FD_59098 | JGI IMG/M metagenome (GOLD analysis project Ga0065711, IMG submission 59098) | Hoatzin crop microbial communities from Cojedes, Venezuela - Epithelial fraction 12 v2 (version 2) | ecosystem: Host-associated > Birds > Digestive system > Esophagus > Crop | place... | reverse complement strand
GCAGAGGAAGTTCCGTCTGAACACGAGGAAGAACTTCTTCCCTCTGAGGGTGACAGAGCACTGGAACAGGCTGCCCAGGGAGGTTGTGGAGTCTCCTTCTCTGGAGATATTAAAGACCCAGCCTGCTGTAGGTGACCCTGCTTCAGCAGCGGGTTGGACTAGGTGACCCACAGAGGTCCCTTCCAACCCTGACCATGCTGGGATTCTGTGCTTCCAGGGGAATGTGCTTTCCCAGCACAGCCCGGGACCACAACGGCAGAGCTGGGAAAGGGCAGGCCCAGAAAGCAGCTTCCCACCTGCAGCCTTGCTCTCCGAGAGCTCCAGCATCCTGAGGAGTCCCCTCTCCTGCCGCCCAACGTCCTGCCAAGGAGAGGAGAAGCATCGTCACAGCACTGCCGCGAGCGAACCCCGCAGCCGGCGTGGCCCCTTGGCCGTGCATCCCCACGGGGTCAGGCTGGGCACAAGCGGCAGCGCTGCATTTCCAGGGCCTCCAGACCCGGCAGAGCCAGGGAAGGGCACTGCCCCGGGCCCGGCCTGACCGGTGCCCGAGCACAGGCAGCGAGAGCGGCCAATAAAGCAGAGCTCGGTAAGAAGGGAGGACAGGGTGCAGGAAGCCACCCGCAAGCCCATCAAGCGCGGGGCTGCAACACAGAAATGTGGGCACCGGGGGCTCGGCCATGGCTCGAGCGCATCCCCCAGCAGCGTGCCTCTGAGCACAGGCCCTATCCTGCTCTGTCTGAGGGCACCGGCGCTTGGTGCTGGAGGGAAGGGCCTTCCTCCACGTCACAGCCAGATAAGGAACGCACACCTCGTGTCCCCTCTCAGCCCCGGGGAAGACGCAGCTGCACTGGTCAGGCAGACTAAGAGAAGACCACTTCGCCTGGCTTGCTTTGAGCCTTGCTGCCCCAGCAAAGTCCCCTCCCCTGGCTGGTCCCTGGCCCCAGAACTGCTCTCGAAGGCACTGGCATCCCGGCTGCGGGGTTGGAGCTCCAAAGCATCCCAAAACGAGCTGTGGCAGGAACCCGCAAGCCCAACAGTGCCACTAGGAAGCTTTCCAACAGCCCAGGCCCATGCCTAAGCACGACCTGCTACCCCGGCGAGCTGCCACCTCGGCACAAGGCACGGCCAGAGGAAACACAGAGCCTTGCAGAGCCGTCCCACAGGGCCACCCTGCTCCAGAACCTTCCCCCAAGCCCTGTGCCTGCGTGTGGGACCCCGCACGCCAGCCAGCTGTGGGGCGCAGGGACAAACAGCCCCCACGGAGCCGGTCACAAGCAGCAGCAGCCGTGCCCTGCAGTACTCTGAACCACACAGCACTTGGCTGTATCCCAGCCAAAATCACCAACCAGAAATCTCATCATTTGCATCTGAATCCCCAAAGGGCTGAGGCCTGTGATGGATTTAAGGGATTATACAAAACTGAGACATCATGTTGCATCTTCATGCTGAGAATCACATTTCTGAGCGCAGGCAAAGCTGCGGCGCTAGGGCTCTGCCCGCAGGAACCAGCAGGAAGGCCTGGAAGGACCCTCTCTGTGCTCTGCTCCCCCAGGACCACCACGAGCAGGAGGAGGCACAGTGGGGGCCAACACCCGGCGAGTGACTGGGAGCCAGCTGCTACCCGCACTGCTGCCTCCCACCTCCCCCAGCAAGGCACGTCCCCCACACCCGGCGCACCTCCACCACGCTCGCTCCCCCACATTTCTCCTGGGATGCTGCAGTTTGCTCCTGGCACTGAGCGGTTCTCCCGGCTCTGAAGCCTTCCCCATGGGAAAGGGCTTGTGGATAGAGCCAGATGCGTTGTCACTCCGACACTGCCCTCCACGGTCCATCTCTATTCAGCCGAGGAAGGCTGCAGGCCTGAGGCACGCTGCCTGGCAGCGCGACAGCCCTGGCTGCCTGCCTGCTGGAGACGCTACTGGCAGCTCCGCTGGATTAGCTCACCCCCGGGACCGGTCCGCGCTCTCGCAGAGCGTGACAACAAGTTCTCTGGCCACGGCGGCCCGCGGCAAGAGGCAACCCTACGCCAGGTCAGCTCATCCCGTCAACCAGGGAAACCGCCCCAGCTGCCAACCCAGCCCCAAACCTACCGCAAAGCACAGGAGACGGTCTGCAGGGTCGCCCCTCACCTTGGCGCTTCGCAGCCTCCGGGTTCCCCGAGCTTGCCTAGCAGCCTGCAGGCAGCTGTCCACGTGCCTCCGATACTGCGGCAGCGGCACCAGCGACTTGCAGAGGTAGCACTTCTCACACCTGCCAGGCAGCAAAGGACAGTGCACCGCGTTAGGATTCGCCCTGCACCGGGCTCCGAGCCACCAGCCGTGACTTTCCTCCTCCAGGCCGCGGCACGGAGAAGACATGCCACCAGATCGGGCCTCGCTCAGTGGGGCCAGGCCGGCACCGATCACAAAGACTGAGTGATTATCAGTTTTCCCTGCCTGCTCCTCTGTATCCTGCTGCTGCAGCAGCGGGACGGTAATCAAATCTGCTCATCTAACTATCTCAAACACCGCTGATCTCTCCCCAGACATAAAGCACCCTGTCAAAATCCACAGAAATGAAGTGCGAGGGCTTTGCAAAGGCGAGTTAAATTCTGCCTGAAAAGCAAACCAAGTGTGTTAAATCAGAGAGACATTTTACCAGGGCTGGATGAACTTGTCTGACTAGTAAATCAAGTCTTTCTCTGCACTGTCTCCATTTTACATCATGCCAAGTTGGAAGAGGAATGCAGAGCACGCGCTCCTAGTGGGGGGCTGGCACGGCGTGTTCCTCAGCCCCCCCTTTGTGTAGAAGATGCCCAGGCTCACGTGGGACGACTGAGTGTGCTTGGGAAGAAAATTATCCTGAGTGAACGATCAGACGTGTATTTACACAGCTACACTCACTTCCACACCAGCTCTCGGCAGGGACCAAACCATGCGGAAGCGGGCCCTGGTTCCTCAGGAGGGGAGCATCCACCCGGGGACGTATCCGGGAACCGACCATCTCCAAGGAGAGACAGCCCCCGGGCCCAGCCCCAGCAGCACTGCCTTCAGTCTGATAAGCAGTACTCTCCTAGTAAAACTCACCCCAGGCTCCAAAATGCGTATGGAGAACCCCCATCGAGTAAAACTCTGCAGTACTTTTGCCGTATTTTCTTTCCAGTCAGTGCTGATTACCCAGATAATGTGTCTAAACAGAAGCTGTCCTCTCTATAATTAGCCTAATTCCATTAGCGATGTTGCCATCCACTGTTTGTAACAGCAAAATTGCTTCCATAGCAGGGATTTTACTGTCAGATCCTCTCTTATGATGCTTTGTGTGGGTGGCAGGAGGAGGGGCTGCATGGGAAGAGATTAAACAAAGCCACTGCTATTCTGAAAGTCTAATTTAATTAAGAATATCACTACAGGTGCCATGTTGACAGCCTCCCTGTCCTAGCCTCTTCTTTTCCTCGGGTTACCAAGCTCTGATTTCCCACTAGAAACTGGCTCAGTTAGCATCATTTTAGCTAGAGATCCCCCCACAGCGGCCAGAGACCACGCACCCCTGACCCACCACGGATTGGGCTGGAAGGAAATTAGTGCAAAGATAAACAATCTGAGACCAGCAAATTCCTCTTCCTTCGGTTTAAATATAGCCAGCACTGCAACACGAGGCACTGAGGGAAGGCAATTTCTTAGGGAAACATTGCTATCAGGCCAACGGCCAGCATTTATACAGGAATAAAGGCATCCACAGGCAATCCAGAAGGGAAGCACAGAAACAGTCGTGGAGGAGCAAGCATACCTACTTACTTGTCAATGTCTAAGGATGCTGGGCTGCTTTCACCACTGGCAGCTTTACTTCTGGCCTCTCTCTGACGCCGGGTGAGCACTGGGGAAAAAACAGCAAGGGTTACCTGCCATCCAGCCCAAAAGCACCCCTACACCATGTCCAAAGGCAGCAGGTTTCAATCGCTTCCGCTCAAGGCTGCAGCAGAAGTGATGGCAGAGGCAAAGAAATACTGGACTGGTACGGGCAGGGTCTTTCCTGCAGAAGATGTAGCTGGCCAACTCTCCTTTTTTCTGGGGGGATACTGAAGAAGTTACCTTCCCCGGACTCGGAAGCCAGCTAGCCATTTCACACCGTAACCTGTCTTCTGCCAGAAACAGCTGGATCAACACTAAGCAGTTTACGGTAATTTTAAAGCCGATGTGCAGCTTCGCAGCAGCCGGGGAGACGAGTCACACAGCTGCTGCAGCAGCACAGCACGCTCCCTGCCAAGCCACGCACCCGTGCCTGCTGCAGGGGAGGCAGCGTGGAAACTGCGAGCTCGGGGGAAAGGGGAGCCGAGGCGGGGGCTGCACAGAGGCACCAGCCCCGCTGCAGATGTGGCAGGAGGAGCGAGCCCTGCCGGGGAGCGACGCAGCTCACGCTGGAAAGGGAAGGTTACGACACTCAGCCCGCCGTCGCTCCTTTCTCCAGCACCCACGTGAAACGGGGGTGATCTGTACCGCTGTTCACATACAGCTCTGTGGGGCCTGCGGATGAGGATCTCTACCAGGGCTAAGCATCAGCAGCGCTGCTCTCCAGCGGCAGCGGGGAAGAGCCAGCTCCGACACACGTGGGTAGCGAGCGAGATCCCGGCTGACCAGCATGCTGATGATGGGTCCAACGATTTCTGTTCCTTCAGCAAGCCCAAGCAGCCTTTCCAAACCCGCTCTCCAGGCATCTGCAGGGAGCACGTCGGAGCGTTGTCTCTTTCAGTTGAATTCCTCTCAGGGTATTCCTGTTGACATGCCACCAGCAAAGATCCTCAGGGAACACATCAGATAGCTCTTAGCTTGCTTCACCAGGGACATTCCAGGCTCCAGCTCCAAAACAGATGTCACAGTAAGCACTCCCAGGCAAGCTGGCTAAGGGGACAATGCAGGGAGCTATTCTGCAGCCCGGTAACATCGCTTCCCATACTCTCTTTCGGAGAAAGGTATGAATCCAAGGTATAGGCTTGACAAACCTGTTATTGTTGGTACATAATCTGTGATAAAGAAATGGACGCACAAAATTTTGTGTGGAACAAAAGGAAACCTTCAGTTTTAGCAAAACCCGATTTCCAGAGTGTTAGGCAACCCCAGTATCTATCAATGACACCGATACAACACGGCCTTTCCCTTAGCAGCAATCACTGACCTGCAGCCATGGCCAGTAATGCACTGCAAGATGCTCAGGAGCTGCTGGGGCTGATGGGAGGCATCCATGCTGAAGAAACAAGCTCGAGCATTTCCCAGGATGTGGGTATTGCCTTGTAGGCGATGAGCGATACCAACAGCTCATTCCTGACAGGCACCGAAGCAGACGTCTCTCTTTAACTTAGCCTGGCCCAGATTTGAAGTGGCAGTCTGACGAGGAGGACTGATAATCACGGCCACCCCCCAGGCCATCCAGCCTCCCAACAACCCAACTAACACGTGCATTTGACAGCATGGCAAAAGCTACTCTCCAGATCAGCGTGCACTCGTTAATATTCCTTTAACACTGTCTCGGGAGTCTTGTGCACCAGCTCAGGTGTTCATCAGTTCCATTTTCTTCCAAAAAGGAGTGAACACATCTGGCATAATGGGCCCATTAGAGACGTCTGGGACCAGCTCTGCAGCTGCCCAGGGGAAGACCCCCATCTGTGCTGCTGGAAGCAGAGGCACAGGAGAGAGAACAGGGCCAGCCGTGCAACAGGCACGGCAAGGCAGAGCAGAGCCAGCCTCCCCTCTTCACATCTTCCCAAAGAGTAGCGAGGCACGACCCCGCCAAAACACACTGGCTGCCTGCAAGCAGCTGGTTCAGAACGTGGCAAAACACTTGCTGCGGGGAAAATCCCCACCACAGAGCAGCGCTGGCCCGCTGCATGACAGGAGCCTTGTAACTCTCCCAGATGCGATGCTCTTCGCTGGGTCAGACACACTCCACTGCCCGAGAACAACCTTTTCCCTGGCTTGGCATTTCTTCTGGTTGACAAGTCATCCTTGGCCTGCGCGGCTCCAGCTCGCAGCCTGGGGAGAAGCCAACCCTCCCCAGCACGGCCCTGCCATCAGCACGGCCACCCCAGGCACCTCCTGGGTCTGCCAGGCCAGGCGAGCACACGGAGCTGCAAGGCCACCGCAGTCACCAAGCTCCTCACCTCGCGGCACGACCCGCCTGCGGCTCGCTGCACCAGCTTCCACCCCCGTTCTCGCTCCCAGCCGCACCACTTTTTGTGCAGGATCCTGGCAGTGGCAGGCTCGCCAGCATCTTGTCCTTTTTCAGAAGCGATGATGCTTCCCTCTGCACCTGCTCTGCTGCTCTTCCTGCTGTATCAGTGCCACTTCTGTTGATGTTGGGAGCTTTTTAGCAGCACCAGCGCTGCCGCTGAAGATTGACAGATGCATCACATGGCATTTGAGGCTTTGGGAGGAAGGGATATACCCAATCCTTATTTTCCCAGGCTTACTTGGGAACTGAGAGGTTGGGAGCACGTAGATGGAGGGCAACAGGAATACAGTATGTCCCAAAGCTCGAGACTATTTGCTGTGCTCAGGAGCGACCGAAGACTCGTTTCCAGGCTGAGAACAGCAGCAGCGGGCGATGGATGCGGTGACTCCAGCAGAGAACCTCTCTCGCACAAGCGAGCCCTTCAGCCGAGTGCGGGAAGGAAAAGGGAGCCAGCACAGCACTTCCATGGCTCCACTCGTTCACTTGGAATTAACACCAGTCACTGAGACGGAAAAACTTAGCACCTGAACCTTCCCCAGCATGGCAGAGCAGCTAACGCAACAGCAGGCTCTTTTTTATTTATTCAGACCAGAGGAAAAGGGAAATTCACGACCAGATTTTCATACTGCCCAGGTATGTTGTGGTCTGGGCATCCAGCCATGGCAACCACGTACATACGTAGGGGAAGCAACCGTAACTCATCTTGCCCAGCTAACTCATTTGAAAACCTGCCCCTAAATACCAGCCAGCCTGAGCTGGCCTCCTGATGCAAAACACTGGAAGACTTTGGTGCGTGATTAGAAGAGGGAAGCAGAGAAGTAAAACCAGCAAGAACCCAGCCTTTTGTAACTTTAAAACAAAAAACACTGACAGCTATAGTCTGCAGGACTGCATAATCTGCAATTCTAGAGACATCAGGAGCAAATCCAATTAATAAGTCCGAAGACAGCCCAGGAACCCTTTGACCCAGCGCACCAAAGAAAAACTGAAGCTGTCTTTTCTTAACAGATCAGGACATGGCTTAGAAGGCAGAACTTTGATTTTCTCTCACACAAGGCTGTTGCTGCGCTCTCGAGGAAGCCAGCAGCCAGCCAAGAGCACACAGTGCTGCAGCGGTAGAGAACAGCTTCTGGACCTGAGCAGGAGCTGGCATTTGCTTCAGAAGACAATTCTCCCACTGCTTTTTTCTCCCCATGCATTAGTTTTACCTACGGATTTTGTGCTAGTGATGGATGCCAAGGTAACAGCCCTGGAAACAGAGTCCTTTTGTACCTGCACAGCTGTGTCAGACTACTGTCTGGCCTCTGCTCAGAGCCAAACATCATTCCTGCCTATTCAACCCAAACCCCACTGACCAGCCCAGCAGCTGAGACCTCTCTGGGTGACTGCTGCCTTTGCACAGCGGCTGGGAACCAGGCTGAGGTGCCTCACAAGCCAGAGCCCCAGCAGGCAGGCAGGATTCTGCCCCGCGCTACCTGCTGCTCCGAGTCCAGGATGCCCACGATCCGGCAAAGAGTCCTGGTGCAAAGAACACAGGCATCACAGGCTGTTATGGCTAATAAAGCCTGGTCTCTACAGGGAAAATACCAGAATAACTGGCAACAGAAAACCCAAATTACCATGATTTTGTCCCAGAATCATTGCTCTGCTTAGAGCAAAATCCCTTTTATTCCATGCTAGTTTTCTTATGGGGGGATTGTTCTGAATAAGCCAGAACAGCAGGGTAGCAACTCCAAAATAACTACCCTTACAAACATCCCCAAGGAGACCAGCCTGGAAGCAGAGTGGAGAGGCCAGGCTTGAACTCTGTCCTGCCGAAAGCCAACACCAAAGCAAAGAACAAATTCCCTCACATTGCCAAAGAATTCAAAGCCTTTTCCCGATCACAGTCAGGATTCCCCAGGATCAATGGATACCATCACAATCCAGCCACCCCAGGGACCCGATTACCACAGGGCCAAAGACATTCCTGCTAAAATGCGTGCTAAAAAGTCTGCTCCATTTTGTAGCATGGATAAGACCTTTATCAGTGTTGAGGATGGGAGAGGAACTGTGATAATTTGTGACTTGCCTGAGCCAAATGCTTTGCATTAGTAGCTGGTTTGTGCCTGCAGAGAAAACTCCCCACCAAAATTCAGCAGCAAACAGTATCAACCAGCTACTCTGGCTCCTGTTATCTCAACAGGACTCATCTCATATTCCCAAACATTTAGAGTAACAGGGACCCTGTATTTTAAAACTACATCAACTCTGCATTAAGATTACATGGTGAAACTTCCTCCTGCTAGAGGAATGCAGAAGTTACATTTCTTGTACTAGCTCCGATTTGCTCAAATTGCTTAAACATCATAGATCTAGGTTGCATTTAATAACCCAGTATGTAACTGAAAATTACATATTCACAACCTGAAAAGTTAATCTTATTACAAGCTACTACTTTGATATTACCTGACATTGTGCTAACACAGACTTTACATTTCAAGTAGCAGCTAAAACATAACTTATTGAATATGTTGATAACCAACCAGTGTATTTGTTCACTTAAGCTCTACAAAGGTTGGCTACGGAAAACTGACACGGAGAAGACAGCAAAGAGGATTAATACAGGCATTCTGACCATGCTCCTATGCCTCACTCTTCACATGAAGGAGAAAAATCCAAGCTCCCAGATCGACAGCTATCACTGTGTAATTTTAGAGGAACAAGAGGGAAACTTTTCTGCAGTCTCCTGCAGCTGAACAAGCCATTTTTGCACATACAAGTGTCAGACCCATTGCAGAGAGCAGGCCGTGCTTGGAGTGGTACAGAACATTCTCCCTTCTCGAGAGCCCTGAAGGATGCTCATGCGCGTGGCTCGGGAGCCTGCCTTTTCTACCACCAGCAGATTCTCTGCAGGTCCTCACAAAACACACAATAGATGTGTCTTGTGAGTACTGCTTGAAGCATCCAGGGCTGGATTTCAGGGTAATACTCAGCTCATACACTTTCCAAGGGACTAACAGTGTGGTGAATTACGAAGTCGATCAGAGAGAAGATGTCTCTGTGCAGGAGGTGCGAGTAACACAGAAGCCTCTGATAACACTCTCCTCGTCGGCTTGGAGATGGAACAAGGCAGAGTGAATGAACCTCCCTACATGCCTCGCCACCCACCAAATATCTCGAGAGACACAAGACTGCAGCACCTGGCCACAGGTAACAGGAAAGGGGGACGAGCACAAAGAGCAAAGACACAGAGAAGCAGCGCTTGGCAGACCTGGACTGTCCTCGCCAGCCTCCTCTCCCACGATGCCGTTGCAGTACATGGCATGCAGCTCGATCTCCGTAGCTGGAAAGCCTTGGTCACACAGCGGGCACGACACATGATCAGCAGCTGTAGGACTGCAATCAGACACAGTCCTGCCAGCATCTTCATCTCCACCAGCCTAAAGAAGCGCAGGAAAAAATTAGCCAGACAGTTAATTGTGCTGTGTCTCTTTTTTTTGCTAGGTGCAGAGCTCCGTGCTGTCTGGTAGCTACTTGCCCTCCCATAGACTCAATTTTTCTTGGAAAGTTTTATTCTCCCTTCATCACATACTGGTCAGAAATAGCACCACTGGCTGAGTAAACTGTGCAGCACTAATAACTAATTCTTCCAAAGGCAACATGCCCTGCTGAATCATGGTGAAACCTCCCTGCATAGCTGTGCACACCATTTAAGGCAAATATCACCTGTACTGCCGTGGAAAAATGGCAAAGCGTCTATTAATCACGAAAGCTCAGAAGCGAAACTGATGGAAAATTCATGGGGCAAAGCAAAAGTTCAACACCTGACTTGTGCTCATCGGTTTCTGGACATGATGCACGCTATGCAGGCAGCACTGTCTGGGAACACAGCTTCCCCCAGGATGAAAGGAGGCTGCTGCGCTCTTAGGGAGTCTGCCGCGATCGCCAGGAAGCTCCTCCTCTCTAAAGGAGGTGGCTGGAGCAGTCCTCAGAGGGGGGACAGACCAAGGAGAGAGGCAATACCATCAAAAATCCATGTCGCACAGAAGTACTAGCAGTGGCATGTTGCCAGGGCAAAATGTCACAGCCCGTGTTTGTTCTCCAGATGCCATTACCACTTACCGGTACTCTCTTTTTGCACTGGTTACACAGCTGCAAAGGTGCCCCACTATCCACCCGTGGAGATAAAGCCTTCTCCCTACTCTACTGATGTTCCCAAGACACAGCAGACTGCTGCTATCTCTGCCTACTCAGGCTTGCTACAAGATTTCTCCCCATGTAAGAAAGACCCTTCCCCCTCTTGCCCCCTGCAATGATTAGAAAAAGTTATTTAAATATTAACCACGCAGAAGAAATCTATAGGAGAGTTTTCTGTTCTTAGGGCTAAGCAGTGCCATGTAGACATTACGCTGCAAAACTGCTGTCCGCTTTCCTCCACTGGTGTCATTTCTTGGAAGCAGTAATTGGGGTCAGCCAAGATGCTCAGTGCCATTGGAGCGCTTTGTCATATTACTTGGTTTATTACTTGCTTTTCCAAATGAGGGTCTGATCTTGATTTTTATGTCCTAAAGGGAAGGAGGGTGTTTTGTTGACTCAGAGGAGCTATGTAAAAAACTGCACGACTGGGCGTTAAACTGAGGATGCGAACTCACGAACTGCATTTCTCCCAGACACCAGCTGACAGGCTACGGCACCGAGCCCCAGGAACACCTCTCTCATTTCCAAGGAGGCTCTCTGCCCTGGATTTCTGAGGAGGAGTTGCCACACGAGTTCCTCCAGCCGAACACAGGCTGTTGAAGTACATCACTTACAGAATTAGCACTCGTACCCTGCTCTCGCATCTCGGTGTCACTACATCTTGCAAAGTCCTCACTGTGGGGTGTCACACCGAGGAGCCGTAAAAACAAGATGTGTCAAATATGAATGATCAGATCAAACCTGCATTACCGTAGGCAGACAACACATATAAAAAATATGATGGGAAAAGCAGCAGGCACTGCTCCTTCTAGCTGCCATTCTTCAAGCAATCTCAGGAGATCACCAATTCTGCACACCCTGCCCGCCTACATTCAGTGGTAAATTACTAATTTTAAATGGAAATGCAACATTCTGTAACAAAAGACACCATGGTCACAAAACTGCTTGTAGAAAACCCTGCTGTAACAGTCTGGAAAATCTCAACTGCAGAAGCAATCACCCCTGTCAGAGGCAAAGACTGTTGCCTCTCCTATTTAGCAGAGGAAATTGCCTGCAAGACACAGTACTTGCAGCCAACAGCCAGCCAAGAGCAATGCTAGAGGCTGAGCTCAACAAGACTTCTGTGTCCTGGCTCAGCATCTGTTAGGAAGAAGTCAGTCCCAGCGGTCTGCGCTGGCTTCATGCTAACCGCTGATGCACATGGTAGCTGCTTCTGCTGCCGTCCTGGAGGGCTGCAGGCTCCGGACTGGTACCTGCTGCCAGCGATAACATTGTCGAACAATCCCTAGGAAGCCCCAAACACTGTGCTGATCATCTTGTGCTGTCTAGGCGCAGGTGTGAGACCTGGGGAACCCTCTGCAAAGCACAAGGGACAGGGCAGTGTCCTGGCCACAGCCAAAGGGTTCCTGAATACGCTTCGACGCCTGCGGCTACCCGGCTCGGCACAGGACTGCCGCCTCTCCCTGCTGCAGTCTCTAATTGACTGAGCGGTGCTTTGAGATACCTGCAGAATGAAAGGCATACAAGAGCAGAAGCTGCTTTATTAAGAGGCCTGTGACAATGAGACATCGGAGCTGTAGACGCACTGTACAAGCTGCAGACTCTCAGAATGAGCTTTCCACAAATGAATCCTCTTGTCAAGAGCTGTACGACTCTGTATTCGTGTACCCTGCCAGAGGAGTACTTGGCAACCCCTTTGATATTGCTCTCTAAATTAATAGACAAAGGGAGTTTTATCAGAAGCAGGAACTGAAGTCAGATGTTGGTACGGCGTCAGCTGCAAAGCAATTGCTGTGCAGGTGTGGTAACATGGGGAAAGGAGCCATACAACAGCGCACATCTGCATCGGGAGGCAAGAGGATGGCCCTGACACTGACTTATTATTGCTATTAACTATTACTGTGCAGAAATCAAGATTCCTGGGCTCAGATAACTCTGCTTGGACTGCAAGCCACCATCAGCTCTCAACACTTCAATGTCATCTTTATCCCAGCCCAGTCTCTGGGTGAACCTCGCCTCTTATAGATGGTCTGTGGAGAACAAACACCGAAGCTGAGGACTGTAACAGGGAAAAGCACGTCAGAACATCAGTGACTGAGGTTTACTAGGACTCCCCTCACAGCTCCTGGGGTCCCTCTGCATCGCTGACCACCACAGCATTCTGCCTCTGAGCATGGGCAAGCGACAGCACTGTTGTCCACACTCATGGCATCCTCCAGCACAGCAGTGCACGTGGTATAAAAGAACGGGCTGGAACTGACAACAACTCTCCAGCTACAGGACTGAAAGGCTCCAGAAGCACCTGCATGCAGTCCCCAGCCAAACAGGACTGGAGTTACGCAGCAGTGGAGGAAAGTGAAGAGGGAACTGTTTGTGAGGATCCCAACAGCAGCAACCCAAGCTCTCAGCTACCCAAGGGGAAATGCTAGCACAGCCCAGCTGAACCAAGGGGTAGAATGCAGGACTGGAAACAAGTCTCTTCCCCAACTTCAGGCTCTTTTACCTGCATAGGTGCATCTCTGCTGCCCGAGCAGAGCTCCTCTCTCTCCGCCTCAATAGCTTCCAGTGGACTCAGCTGGGTCTCTGCAGAAAAACATCTCCATGTCAGCGCAGGTTTGCCGCCCCCAAACAATCTCCTCACTTGTCGATGTAGCTTAGCCCATTTATTAACAGCGTTTTCACAGTTTCAAGACGGTTTTTAGATTTGCCACAAATGTTATCAGACAATGTGCAACAACACAGACAGATGAGGGGTTAAAAGTCACAGCACAGTGGTGCGAGGACAAAGCCACTGCAGCTTTGCGGCTTCATGGGGAGTGAGACTAGACACAGGGAAGGTGCGAGGGACACTTGCTGGGATAGAGACAAAGAAAGAATAGAGCTCTCTCTCGCATCAAGACAAAAAGAGCTCCCGTTCTGTGGTCTGCCTCGCAGTCGCGCCTTCTTTAGACCTCCACGTCTTCCTTAGCAACAAAATATGCTTCCAAACACCACCACGACCTCTCTCTCTACAGCTGCTCGTGAGCAGGATCAGTCTCTTCCTTAATTTTGTCACTTAAAACCCTGGACTGGAAAATCTCAAACACAGAATCACACAGAATCACAGAATGGTAGGGGTTGGAAAGGACCTCTGTGGGTCACCTAGTCCAACCTGCTGCTGAAGCAGGGTCACCTACAGCAGGCTGCACAGGACCTTGTCCAGGCAGGTCTTGAAGATCTCCAGAGAAGGAGACTCCACAGCCTCCCTGGGCAGCCTGTGCCAGGGCTCCGTCACCCTCAGAGGGAAGAAGTTCTTCCTCGTGTTCAGACGGAACTTCCTCTGCTTCAGTTTGTG
>Ga0065711_1011079_pt1 | contig 13714 bp, 7 predicted proteins | sample Hoacrofraction12_FD_59098 | JGI IMG/M metagenome (GOLD analysis project Ga0065711, IMG submission 59098) | Hoatzin crop microbial communities from Cojedes, Venezuela - Epithelial fraction 12 v2 (version 2) | ecosystem: Host-associated > Birds > Digestive system > Esophagus > Crop | place... | reverse complement strand
TGTCGCTGGGCTCCACTGAACAGAGTCTGGCCCCATCCTCCTGACCATGTGATCCTGAGCACTGACACTGTGTTCACCCACATGTTGGCATCTCTGTGTTCAGGGGCAGCACCAAGCACTTGGTCAGCAGCTTTGTCTCTAAATACTTGTAAAGCACTCCCTTAAAATTGTTGTCCTTAAATTCTCTGTCACATAAGCCAGGCTATTTGTTTCAATGAAGGCTGAGATCCTGTGAAAAACAAGAACATATGGTAGCATAACCAGGAACGAGATCCTAATGCAAAGATATTAGGAAAACAAGTTTAAGATAGGCAAATTGATTCTGATGTTTCTTAATTGTTGATTTTAATCTCAGTTTTTATGTTTAATATTCTATGTTCATGTTCCATTTGACTTAGGTGAGACCTCATTCTTGTGAGAATTCAAAATACGCTGGTTCAGCTGTCCTTGGCTGAGCAGCTGTCACTGGATTTTAGATCGCTTATCTGAAGGGCATCAGTTTACTACAAGGTAAATCGTGAAACATCAGTAAACGTCGATAAACTGATGAGATTTAAGCGTAGTGCTCAGAAGACTCAATTAGGGAATCCATTAGGAGGGCAAAATATGTGTAGAATTGCATAATGCAACATATTTTGCATATCTGTACTCTTTTTTGCATACTAGAGATCAAGCACTAGCCATCTATTTCAGACTGAATTTATGCCAAAGAGCCTTTGTGATCTGGAGTATATGCTAAATTACACAAGACCAACTATCAGCGAGAGGAAAAAACTTAAGCCTTTAAGATGCAGAAAATGAGTTGCATTGTTCCATATGGGTATGACTGTGCTGAAATTGCCTATTCTGAAAATCAGATCTCAAAAGATATTTATAGGGGTATTCAAAGCGTTTTTCTCTCCCTGATAGCTATCCATATTTCTCAGATATCCTTCTCCTCTTGCTTCACATCCGTATTGTAGTCCTATCTGTGTATCTCCACACAGTGCAAAGGTTATGAAACACCTGTATTTACACTTGGAGGCAAATCTGTTGTTAAGGGAACATGTGGCCACCCACACCATGATGTTACCAGGCCTGTAGCATAACACTGCTAAGAGATTAAAAAAACAATAAAGCTTTAAGCAGTTCTTCTCCCCAGATGTCATTATTGTATTTGTTTTTTATTTAGATTTGAGCATGAAGGAATAGTCTTTTTCCCCTAACTCTAAGTACCCATACCAGAGGATGTTTGTGTTTGTATAATTTTACTGAAATACAGTGATCCCTCTCAAGAATTTGCAAAAAGTTAAAGGATGTTCACCCCAGAAATGTACTTACACGATATTTGAAGTAGAAGTATGGATGCCTCCATGAAATAAGCATTCCCAGAGTTTCTTTTTTCCTCTAAAAATATTAGTAATGGCAAAGTTAGGTGCCAAAAATCTATATCGTACAAAAGCATAAAATTTTTCCCAGCTGTGGCCTTTGAATTGCCATCAGAAAACTAAAATGCTTTTCATTATCAGAATGAGAAACTGTGGTAAAAAATATCAGTGTATCGATAAATCACATTTAAATACAGCAGAGTTACTAGCAACACAAAAAATATGGCTTATTACAATTATTCTTGATCCTATGCTATACTTTTTCCAGCGTCGGCCATTTTCTGTTTGCTGCTGCAAGCACCATTATGCTAGGGAGGTTTCTAAAACTGAGGATTAGATCTAGTCTAATACTGAAATATAAAACTAATTAAGTGCAAAAGCCAGCATTCTTACTGTTCCTTTAGCTCCCTTCTCTGCACATGGGAAGTATTTCTTGTTTTTCTTGCTGAATGCAATTAAATATATTTCAATAATTTTTTCAAATACCTAGACTACTTTATAAATTGGTGTTGGGGGCACTATAAAGATCTGTGGTCGTGGGGCCAGCTGAAGCAGAAATCACAACCCGTGGCAAACAAATTTTTCCTGGCATGAAGATGATGTTCTGGACCTGCATGCAGCCGCCATTTCGGGCTCTTCCTCACCTCACCCAGGACACAGGATGGTGCAAATTTTGGGTCAGCCAGCACAACGGCGAGGGCGGTTTTCCACTGAGCTCCCAGGACAGACTTGGCTGGGCTGTTAAACCAGAGAAACAAGTGCCGGCATTTCGTGCCATCATCATTTTTGCAGTAAACCCCAAAATGTCTGGATGCTGAATTGCTGAAAATGCTGAAATGCTTCCAGAGGATTTTTGTGCGCTGCCTTCAGCCTGCCTGACCAGCCTGGGCTCCATGCCTCCACTCTCTCGGGCAACTCGGTGGCTTCTCTCCAGCAAACACGCCTGCGCCCAGGGACAACACAAGTGTGAATTCATTGGGAGAGGAAGAACTGGAAGGCCTTATTTGAAGGGGTGTGTACATCACAACATTAATCTTTCCTGTTGTTACTCACACATGCCGGAGCTCTTGCCACAGACTCCTCTGGGGAGATGGGCAGCCGACTGTGCCAGGTGGCTGGAGTCCAGCGACGTGCTACCTGCTTGTATACTGATCTGGCAGTTGTGCTAAAGGCTGCACTAAGGCCATTTTTGGCACTTCAGTCAAGAAATTGTGATGGAATACTAAATCAGCTCATAGTAAAACTCAAGTTTATTATTTTGTCCCTACTGTAAACTAAGTTAGCAAGCTTTTCAAGCAGGAGAAGGATAAACCAGCAAAGTCAATAAGCTCCTGTGTACATACAAGGCATGCATTCACTGCAACATTTGTTCATTAAGTACATATTTGGTCTCTGAGTATAGACACTAGTAAGTATATAGTTACAACACAAGTCAAGTTACACAGGTGACAAAAAAGCATTAGTACAAATATTGGTTTAATTCATGAATACTGGACAGGACACTACAATTGATTAATTTTATATGTGAATGTGTATTGAGAAGAAAGTATTTTCAGCCATTTTTCCTACAGCTTTGATTCCAGATTTCAGTGTAGTTAGTCCTACCACAACAACATGGTTGGGGTCTCGATAACAAATGATCAAAACATATTATTCTTTAATATCAACAAGAACTGGTATGTTTGTATGTATAGAAGCAGCAACTTGCAGGCTGAATTCAGCGTCCGTGGTCTCACTGACAACAGGCACATTTGGGGGCAGGAATTAAGCCTTTGTGTCCTAGTCTGCATTTAGATGTCATACAAAATCCAGAAATTTTGCTTACTTGTAGGTAAACTGTTTTCATGTGAAGGTCACTGTGTAAAAAGATAGACATGATGTCCAAGAGAAGCACCAACGTGGGGCTTAAGTACCTGCATTTGATGCGATGCCTGAGATGTCTCAATACATTACACTGTAAAAATGGAAAGAAAAAAATTGCAATAAAAAAGAGCACGTCAGCCCCAGATGATTTGTGGCCTGATTTGAAGTGCCCTGAATTCAGCAGTGAGAGTCCTGTTGTGTTTTCAGCGAGGTTTGGCTGAGATGGGTGCGCTTTAAACTTCCAGACCGCAGCCAGTACAGCAGTGAACTGGGGCAGATGGAAAGTGCCCGTCACAGCCGGATGATTCAGGGAACAGATGGGCTCTGCCGCGCTCCCGCTTCGCTTTGAGGGGGGAGCGGGAGGATGCGCGGCTGACGTCGAGCAGGAGGCCGCCTTTGCTCTACGTGGATGGCGATGGTATGGAAGGAGATATTAAGGCGAGAACAAAAAGAGAGAGGAAGGGAGTGGTCGGAGGGGAAGGCTGGGTGAAATGTGCGGAATTAGCACGGGGTGGAGCAAGAGACAGGGGGAAAAAACCGAGGCGCACTTGGGGTTATGCAACTTGGCAGGTCTTAAACCTGCTACTGGCAGAGGAGGAATCCATAAAAAGCTCTGAGGAGGAGATGTGGCAAGGGGGATTGACAAGAAAGGTAACACCAATGGGATGGAGCCCAGGTGGTCTGTGCAGGGTGGAATGATGACTTAGAAAAAGAGAGAGAAAAAATAAAAGAGAAAATGAGATAAAGAAAAAGAGTAAAAGAGTTGCTGAACTATCTTGAAGAATTCTGGTTGCGTTGTATGTTGTATCCATAGAGTCTCTTTTTCTGTAAGATCATGCAAAGAGAGGGTTTTCTGAGATGAACTGTCTAGCTAGCATGTCCTGTATCCTGAGTACCCTTGTGTTCCACACAAGGTACGAAAGAGGTGCAAAAAGGGTCTTCCCACTGTAAAATCCAATCAGGACCTTCTGAGTGTGCACGTGTAGGCAACACACAACAAACCCTCCAAATAATGTGCAGGTAAGTAACTTCTCTTAGCGGGTGCTCAGCAATAAATATTCTGTATACGCAACCACAATACACACGACCATAATCTGTGAGCTAAACTAAGGAGGTGCTGGGAGACCAGCTGAAGAGGTCTGGGTACTGCTCCAGCAAAAAAACCCACAGTTTAAAAAGTCATTCTGTCTAATATTGGTGCTTAATGGAAACCTGGACTGATCATCAGGTGGCTATTTCATAGTAATCAAAAGTAGCGACACATGCAAAAAAGCCCCATCAGCAGTTTCAGCCTAAGAGAATGAACTGCCTGATACAAGCAGAAAATGGGAAGAGATCTAATTGTGCTATGTTGGAACAAATCCTAATATCATTTAAAACTTGATTATATAGACTTTGAACTGAAATTTGATGACTCACTGGTGTTTTGGTGATTACTGCAGCACTCTTAAGGAAGTTTCAAAGTTCTGTGCAAGTAGAAGTAGTAAGTACTTTTACTGGCTTCTCCTTTTTCTGAAAGAAACTGAAGGAGGAAAATCAGTAAGTGGATCACTTCATCCAAATGACACTGTGTAACCACCTATGGTAAGAATTTAGGGTGAGGCCTGAGAAACACTTCATCGAGATGGAAAATTATAAAGGGTGTGTGTCTTTCATCACGTATTGTATTTCTTCATTCTGTCTTGCTGATATAGTAACAGCCAAGATGATCTTCTCAGACATAGCCATAATTACCAAGGCATTGGCCCGGGTTCAAGATAAGGGTGCTTTAGACCTTTAAGAACAGAATTGAGGTCCAAACGGGTAGTAGATTACTCACTGCTCAATGAAGACCTTCAAGGATTTAATTAGAATGTGGAAAAAAAAATCAAGTAGACTTTCATAGTGGGCAGGGATAAAAGTGTAGGTATGCTGTACTCTCTTTTCCTGGGCTGTCAAATCCAGGAGGAAAGCCACTATTCATGAGGAACCAACAGACAACATTGTCAAAACCCAGGTGCTAATGTTGTCTTGGCTAGACCACAGCAACCATGATCCCTGTGTCAGCATCCTGTCTGACTTTCCCACGGATCCAAGGCGTGAAGGAGATTTGAATGCATTTGCAAATAACAATTTAGTCAAGCAAAAAAATGTGAGTGTGTTTGAAAGGAACTCTAGATTTTGGCCTCTGTGTTTCAGAAGATGATTAAACAACAGCTGTTCCTGCCTCCTACAAAGGTTTATAGACTGATAACCCTACCCCCCTAAATCACAGCGTACAAATGAGTGTCTGGTCTTTTTTTCACAGTATGATAAAAAACCAGGGTAGTCTGTCTGCTAAATCACTTCTCCGCCTAGGAATATTTGCTGACAGATGTACTGCTTTCATAACCAAACTGTCTCCTGACCCAGCAGGGATTATTTTGCCTCTTCCTTGCTGTGAGAGTGCTCATAATTTGATGGATGGATTCTGCACATTCCCACCGTCCAAGCATGAGGGAGCTGGCTGCTGTTATGTCTCTCCCACGATTTCTTTGCACAGACACCTAGTCTTTCAATCAGCCATGCTGCTTTATGGCAAGAGAGGAGCCTAATTAAATTATGTGGGCTCAAAGGACTGAAAATGGAGGTGTGGCCTCATATGCTGTGTGACAAAAGTGCTGGGGGCCAAATGCCTCATCCACCCTCTTGTGACCTTTTCTTAAGGCTTGTTTCCGTGTGGAAAGTCTTGTGCAATAGGTATGAGAGACAATTAGAGTTTAATAACTATTTAATATGTGACCTCCACATGGACTTTCCTATTTTGCAAGAAAAGCTGTCTTGAGGTTTAGCATGACCCAACACAGAATAACTTTTGCACACAAAACACCAGCAAGAGACTCAATGCTACCACTTGGTAGAGAGCATCTTTCTAGCACTTGTTGTTGCTGGCTTTTCCTTCGTGTAAACATGTTTGGTGTTTTTTTTCATAACTTCTGCTCACCAGCCAGCAATATTTCTTTCTCTCAGACACTTGTCATCAATCCGAACTAGGATGTATGCTGTAGTGGTGAGACTGCTAACTAACAAATGATTTATAATCTCACTGGATCACTCATAACAAGAGAAGGACTTATAGAAGGATTCAGAAACAATACACTGAAGAGTGACTGAATCAAGGTCACGATATCTGTTTTAGGAAGGATTTTGAGGTGTTACAGTAAGGCACTTGTATTCACCCAGATGAAAAAAGGGATCCAGAATGCTCACTGTTTTAAAGGACTCTTCCTTAGAAGAGAAAGAGCACACAAACCCCAGCCAGCAGGTTTTTTAAGACTGAAAGCTCAGACACCAGGAAAAAATGCCCTGTATGAAGCAGGAATGGAAGTCTAACAAGGAGATATGCAGGCATTATGCTAGTGGACACATCAGCTCCTAGATAGTGCTGTTGGTATTTACAGGAATTGTGGAGAGAAGGAAAGTTGAGGTGTGTGAAGGCATGGATGCTGGCCAGTGCCATTTTGCAGCCACAGGTGATAAACAGAAACTGAGAGGCATCCAGGCATCTCCACTCTGATCACACGAACACACTGGGAACAAGGCAATGATGGTAAAAACGCGGCTCTCCAGTGCAGGTTTCCAAGTGGGAATCAAATGTGTCTCTCTCTAGCTGGGCCTTTGTCCAGGTGATTCAGGGGGCTAAAGTACTCGTTCACCTACTCCACCATTACCTCCGTCAGTACTACCTCCATGAGAAGCGTGGCCTTACATGAGAGAGATACACTTGCTGCTCTACTGCTCAGCTATTTCATCCCTTTCACACGCAGCCCCGAACACCCCCTGACCTGTAAATGTAGTGCTCAGCGGGGGGCTATTTCTGCGCACCAGGTCAACCGCTTGGATGGCTATGTGGGAATTTCTCGTTGTCTGTGAACCCCATGACTAGGCTATGTGCTGACTCTATTTACTTCATTTTCTGTTTTGACCATTACTTGTGTAGACAAGTACTCAAAAATTATGCAAAGGTAAAGGTTTGATTCTCTTTTCACATTCATGTGAATTCAGTTTCAAATTTTATATATATATACATACACACACTCACACACATATTTTCCTCATCACAACTGACAGCCCTGGAGCATGGAATTGTTTGTCTAGAGTACATGTAAGAACAGGCTGGTAGCAGTCTGTGTTTCAGTACCTGCCTTTGTCATTCCGCCTCAGCACTGGGGAGGCTGCAATATGAAAAAATAACCCAGATGTATTAACAGCATTCTGTAATTTTGAGACTTATTTTGTGGTCTTTTTTTAACCCCAGAGACTGAAATCCAGAGATTTCCTGAGAATCTCTGCTTTGGTTTTTCCAGAGCAAAAGCCTGGAGGTCTTGACATTGCAAAGAAAGTTTTGAAAATTGTGATGCAAGTTTGCCACAGAGATTCAGAAAGAAAACACCAAAAATCATAAAAGGCACCTTATTTTCCTGGGAGGCTGACTCATGTGTTTTGGGAAATGCAATTTGCAGTATCGGGTAGGGTCACTTTTGACCTACTTCACCTATGCACTCACTCATACCAAAAAACCAATTATAAAGCATTACTATTCTTGTTCTGTAATATGCTCTGCTCACTGGTCCAGACCAGCTATGCAGAGGATGGAGCAATGGTCCTGTTTTGTTTTCTTGAACCTCTTGGGCAAGCCTACTGGTGATCTTAAAACACAGCTGGCCAACACAGCTCTTCTTTGGGGACATCAGAAGGGGTCAAGGGCAGCAGGTCAGAAAATGATTAATTTTAAGAAGTGGATTGTGCCTGTATACATTCAAACTAGTTGAAAGCATACAGAAACTCTGTGCTCACATTTTACGTTCAAATCTCTAGGTATTCTGGGGAATATCATCTAGTCATTGTCTTGGTGTGCACAGCTGACATCCCTATTGCTACTCGCCCCTTCATCAACACAGACAGAGAGGAAAGAATACTTCAGAAACAATGAAGCAATTCAGGTTGGATAAAATGCCAAAAGGATGAGGTATTTTTAAATAAACGTATGAACACAGATGACAAAATACTGCATGACTGGAATGGAAAGCAGAATTGTTCAAAGACATGAAAAATGAAACAATACAACAAATATAACAAAATTGACCAACAGTTCCCTCAATGTGTAAGCAAGATTGCTTTCCACACAGCCATCCTCTCTCCTTCTGTCAAAATGAATTTCATAGTTGAAAGTCTTATAAGTTTCATGGTATAAGAAAATTTGATGCAGATCCTTAGATGGATTAAGTCAGTCTAGCTCCATCCATCCATTCCCTTGAACTAAAATCAGTTTGTTGCAGTTGAGGATATGGCTTCTTCCTCCTCCACAACTGAGCACAGATACAGCTTCCTCTTACCACTTTATATAGAAGGATTTCACTTACAAAATGTGCGAGTTTCTTTTAACTATGTTAAAGTTCATTTTGTTTAAACATGCGGTTCTCTTGCCTGAACATGATATATGCAGCTATAATTTTTTTGTGACTAATTTGCCCTCATAGTTGTGGGTGATTAAATGGCTTTGCCATATTTGGTTGGCAGAGGGGTAAGCACCGTTAAATATATTGTAATTGGGCTTTGGGGTTTTTGCCTAGCCTTGTTAAAAGCTTAGTTAACACCTTTCCTGGAGCTGACTTCATGAACATGCAAATGAAAAACTCCTCTGAGTTGTTTTGTAAGGCACAGCTAATTAAGACAGTGAAGTACAACTGAGCTAAGTAGGAGAATCACAGCTCGTAAATAAAGATAAGAAAATTATAAGAGGTGTGACTGACATGTATGCAATTCCCTGCTTGGGAGGCAGCCTGATTTGGAAGAACCTGAAGAGATTTGGGAGGCAGGAAATCCTGTGTTGAAATCCTCATTCCACCCATAGCTCCTGTTGCCGTAGGCAAGTTGCCCTGCCTCTCCTTCCCCAGACGGTAGTCACTCAATGAGAGTCATGTAAGGATTTATGAATAGAATAGACAAAGCACCTGAAACACTTAAAATGTCATTTAGGTACTTACGAATATTACATGGCACAGATATTGTCTCAAATTAAAATTTTCTTGCACCATTTTTCATATCTTGTTCAGAAGTGAGTGGCACTGGTTAAGCAAGGGGGCTCATCACTTCTGCAGGGTTTCTCCTTGAAAGTTAAACAAATCTGATTTTTGTTACTGTAAAGTAATGGATTACAAAGCAGATTGCTAGAAGGGAATTATCACAGTAAGGTGTGTGATCCTGAAGAGAGTGCTTGCTGCCAAAAGGCTGCTGATAGCCCAGAATCAAGATTTTGTGCCTCCTTCAGCCAGGAACAAGAAATCAGTGTCAATTCTCATTAAAAAAAAAAAAAAAGTCTCAGTTACTGACAATTAGTAACCAATAAATCTGATGTTATAACTCCATGTTAATTCAGAATTTTACTGAAAAGCATATGTTTATAAAAGGATCTCAACTCCTGTTTTGTAACATCTCACTCCTACAATAGACAGAGGAAAAAAATCTGAAGATGGGGAAATCCGAGAGGAAGTAAACGGGAGGTTGAGTCAACGCTGTAGCCGTGCAGTCAGAGGGTAGATGTAAAATCCTGAAATGCACACATCTGCTTCAGTGAGCTTTGCTGATCCAGATCCAGATGGGTTTAGACAGACGGGGGTGACTCCAGTCATTTCCACGGTGTTCCTCAATATTCAGACCCCCCTGTGTGTGAGGAGTCTTACAAACACAGCTGGAACATCTGTGTTTTCCCATGTTGCATGATGACTGCTAATTTGTAAGACCAGCTTCTTTATATTGTCTCATTTGTTAACACATAAGCTGTACATCTGAAGTTATTTATTCCCTTTGAGCCTGAACAAATCACCTTTCTAACCTTTTCGGGGCTAGCATGGGTCTGGTGAGAGGATTCCTGTGTGAATTCCTACCAGGCTATTGCCACTGACGCACTGGCTTTTAGGGCACAGGGAGAGGAGCAAGCCTTTTTCAGGTTCCTCCTAGGACAGTCTGTAAATCCTTTATCTTTTCAGTATATTTAATTCAAGGAATATTCTTACCTCCACTAGATTAATGTAATTAATTTAGGCCAGGTCACCTTGCATACATGCTAGATAGACCATGACACCATGGCTTCTCTAGCCTCTATACCTCTGTAACATCCACTCACAAAAAAGTTTTGGATTTCCTGTTGGGGTGGGTAACTGCACCTTTACAAGGCAGAGAAACTGCAGTAGGTTGACCTCTTTCATCCTTTCTTTGTTCCAAGTCATTGCTGACCAAATAAACACTATTGTGAAGAAAAGAAACTAAGAAAACATCAGAGTGGGACAGTGGAGCTGCATGCTGGTCCACTAGTGCTAAAAACATCTAGAAATGTAGAGGATAAGTGGGGACATTTTTGACCTTCATCTGGGAAGAGAAATCAGAGAGGTGCCAGTAAAAAGTCAGGCTAATGAAAGGTATTTTGCCTTTTTTGTTACTAAATTTATTTTGCCTGGGTACTTGGACAATAATGACTACAACAATACTGCAACTGCAGCAAAATGGACACCAGCCAGGTCATAGTTTTGTTTCTGGCAAGGAGATGAAGCACTTAATACCTTTGATAGTGTTTCATGAAACCAGGCAGATGAATTATGAAAGAGTATTACAGAATGTGAAAATGTAAAAGTGAACTGAAGAATATAAGAAAGCTGTTGTCATCAGAAGGTAGATAAAGAGGGTGAAATTCTGGAGAAGGCTGACTGATCTAGGGCTGACTGTGCTCAATAGTTGAGTTGGATAACGCAAGACTATTTGAATCTGAAACATTAGATTTAGAGTTGGAAAGCTGGAAGTCTTGGGTTAAATGTTAACAAAACAACTAGAATTTGTGAAAGAGAGGAAGTTACCTAGCCCAGCTGGAACATGCAAGAGGAAGGACAATAGACTTACACAGATGCCAACACAGAGATTTCAGAGCTCTCCAACAGAATAGCCCAGAAGCAGAAAGACAAGCATGGATCAAATTTCAAGTCCTTTGGAAAAAAAAAAAAAATTAAGGAGCTATACACGTTGTACCAAACAACACGAGCCAACACAATGTCTGGCATCGGGATGGCGGTGTAAGATCTGCACAGGATTACATCACTCTGCAAGAGCTTGCCAGCAGTAGCAGGTTGTGCGCTGCAGGCTCCGAGGGATGACAGCAGCCCCGCCGGCTCAGAGGAATGCTTTGTACAAGCACTGACTGTACAGCGCGCCTGGGGAACGAATGAGCGAGCGAAGCAAGGAAGGAAAGAAGGAAGCATTGTTCAGAGAACAAACGGGATATTTGCGCTCAGGTGTGCAAGCCAACGCGATGCCAAAGGCCGTGACTCTGGTACCCGGGAAAATCTGCAGCCGTAAATGGCAAGGGAAAAAATCTGTTCTCACTCTGGCTAGCTGATCGTCAGTAACAGGGGTGCCCTGCCTTAAGGAGAGTGATCTGGCAGAGACTGAGGCAGGACTATGGGACGATGCTGGGGAATCTGAAGTCCCTATCTGAGCAACAAGGACTGCAAACACTGAACTTCTTTTGGCAGGAGCCTACCAGCGTGTCTTGATTTTTGTTGTTTACTCTAGCTCTAGGTGAACTGGGAACCAAGCTAGTTGCAGAGAAATGTTCAGAGTTCCCTTAATAAGACTCTAGTCACAGGATCCTAGAGAGAAGTATTTAACGCTACCCACTGCAGGTGGCTTTGCAGGGTGGGGTGGGCGAGAGGGCTGGCATCCAGGGACTGAATCCAAAAATGGTGAAACTACAGGATTACCTCTAGTGAGAGGGGACTGCAGAAAAACCTGCCATGAGAAAGGTGCCTTTGTCGAGGTTTGTGAGGCCCCAGAAACAGTCGCGGGCCCAAGCCCTCCAAGTGTGAGACTAATCAGCCAGGGCTAGGATTGCTGAGGACTTTACAGGACCTGGTATTGCTCTACACAAGATGTGGCTTTTCCTGTACTTTCATAGCAGCTGGCCGCTCTTGGGGACCGTCAGTAAGCAGCCTCTGCACTTAAATGGACAAACTGTACAGCAGCCATGCAGCCAGTCCTGCATTCAGCTGACTCTATGTGTGTGCGCTGCACATCTGGCCCTTGCAGGCGTTGCAGTTAGATGTGCCGTGGCCACACAGAACAGCTTGCCATCCCGTGGCACTCAGGTGATCAGACTCGACCTTCACGCACGCTGTGTAGACAATCCACGTACGCTACAAGGCAGAGTAGAGGCCTTCACTACGCTGCCTTGACCCTCCAAAATCTTTATGACACCCATGAATACAAAGCTCAGCTCACACCGTGCTCATGGTTGTGAAAAATTAGAGATTTTCATCCAGTTCTGGAACTTTCACTTTCCAGTGAAAGCTAAGGCTTGTCCCTCAGGACATGTAGCATCATGAGGGGATGTGTGAAAACATAACACATACCACTCAGCCCACATAATGTGTCCTTTCACTAGTTTTGGACTTTTCTTTCTGGGCCTAAAGTGTGTTACTAGAAGAGTCAGCTCATAGTTTCAGTGAAGGCTGCTTTTCTGGTAACCATTACACCGCCTTGGAGGATGGAGAAGATCCAGGGTCTCATGGCAAGGTTTGAGTACGCAATGTTTCACAGTCAATCCTGCTTATCCCCATTTCCAGATGTCTCTAAGTTCCATGAAAATCACTCCCTTCCACATCTTGACTTACACTCCTAAACTTTGCCTCACCCCAGAAAAGTAAGACTTCAAATACGCGCTATAAGTGTCTTCAGTTGAGACAGAAGAAAAATCATCCAAGGATATGCCAGTACTGTTCCAAGAGATAGAGAAGGGGAAGCTTTAAGTGGTTATCCATGATAACCTGATGCCATGCTGAGGCATTTCATTGCTGAGCCTCAGCTCACCCTCCCAGAGCGCAGGTAGAGCTCTGTGTCCCTGTCCAGGCTCTGCCACCAGCCTGCATTTGCCGAGCAGGTACGAGGACTTTCAGCACCCGCTTATCAGACATCACTCCTCAGCAAAGCCTCTCATGTCAGAAGCCAGTGCTGCTTTGGGAGCATCTTGCAGTCATTACGTAGGCTATCTGTTACTCAGTGACAAGCCATTAGATAGCTCTGTGTTACCCCCAGGAACAGAACATTGTTGTTAACGTTTCTTCTTAAAGGAGAAAAAAATAGTGGTAATGTTTTGAGAAGCAACATCCACACGAAGCTGAAAATCCCCACTTTTTCCCAATGCCACAGACTCCTGCAGCTCTGGGTTCCTTTACTATAGCAGAAGCCAAATGACAACCCAGTCTGCTCTGTGTACTTGTATTGTTCAGGGTGGGAGTGCAAGCCCCTGCTGACACCACCGGTGAGTTCACGTGCACTGGCATGTGTGTGTGGAGAGCTTTTTGAAGACCTACAGTTATTGCAAGAAAAACAAAACTACTTCTTCTTCCCTGGATGTGGATGAGGTCAGCCCCCAGTTCTGTCCTAGTGTTGCTTGAAATAAAACTATTTGTCCCAAAAAG
>Ga0065711_1007982_pt1 | contig 13714 bp, 10 predicted proteins | sample Hoacrofraction12_FD_59098 | JGI IMG/M metagenome (GOLD analysis project Ga0065711, IMG submission 59098) | Hoatzin crop microbial communities from Cojedes, Venezuela - Epithelial fraction 12 v2 (version 2) | ecosystem: Host-associated > Birds > Digestive system > Esophagus > Crop | place... | reverse complement strand
GTCACCTAGTCCAATCCCCCTGCCAAAGCAGGGTCACCTACAGCAGGCTGCACAGGACCTTGTCCAGGCGGGTCTTGAATATCTCCAGAGAAGGAGAATCCACAACTTCTCTGGGCAACCTGTTCCAGTGCTCTGTCACCCTCAAAGTGAAGAAGTTCTTCCTCAAGAAGAACCTTACCCTCTCAGTCTGCAACAGTCCAGAATGGAAACCTCAAATCTGATGTATTTCATGTAAGAGTAGAGATCGACTGCCTGCGCTTCTAGCCTAGCAGTTTGTGCTGAAATGATCCTTAAAAATTTCTCCCATTAAAATTGGTGCCCAAGCCGTATTAACCTCGGTGACTGCATGATAAACCCTGAGAGCGTTGAAACAGTACCATTTAGTTATTAAAACAGCAACATTTTCTGCAAGGGTAGTGAACAGAGAGAGACAGCTGTGATGTGAGAGGAACTGTCTGCGTTCCCTGCTACGCATTTCAATGACCTTTAAAAGGCTTTAACAACCGAAGGCCATTATAGAAGAGCAGTGTGCTCAAAGACAGAAGGACGTACACTTGTTCACATGCTGCAAACTGGACAAAGTTGTACAGCTGAATGCAAAAAAGGCTTGCCTTTCCAGTGCAGCCCAATCTCCACAGCTCTCATGACTGGTTGCACTACTCTTCAGGAGATTAAAACGTCATCTTAGCAGCAACAACAAAGGCAAAAGAATATTTCCAAAATTATTTGTTTCTTTTCTTTTTGTTCTGATGTGTGACTGCTGGTTACAAAACTCTGCCATAAATCAGGGAACCATTTTTCTTTTGCAGGTTTTCCAGGCAACAGTATTTACTTTTCAGCTAACCTTTCAGTTAAAAACTAAGTTTAGTTGCCTTTAGAGCTTGTGCTTCCAAATGTGATTGACCTGATTAATGTCCAACCATGTAACCATAATGTTACCACGCATGTAACTTACAAACCTGTTTTTTCTGTTGTTGTTTTCTAGCTTTTAGGTAATCCATCATCTGCAGGACGGCCTGAAAGGGCGGAGCATGCAGGGCGAAGGTCCTCTCATGGCAGTGCAGTGCCACAAAGGTCTCGACCAATGTTGGTCCCTTCCATTGGTTAGTTGGACAGATTGGTGCATTTCTGGTCTTTGCAGCCTCAGAGTTGGGAAGGTGGTCCTTAAAAAAAGAAACAACAGCCACTCGTCTTGAACCGTGGTTACTCTTAGTTAAAATGGGCTAAAATGGAACTAAAACCATCTCCATCTCAATCTGAGCGTACTGAGGTCTCACAGGGGGTTGAACTGGTAGTCATTGGCATCACGGGGAGCCTTTTCATTGAACTTAGTGGGTGTCAGAGCTTTCCTAAGCTTGGTTAAGCTTAGATACCGTTAGATCTTACCTAAAAAGAAATTTGCAGGCAGGCTACTATACTAGTAAAATAAGTGTACCCATTCAGCCATCCATTCAGCCATCCATCTTTCCATTCATCAGCCATCAATTTGCATTCACTTTCCATTTTCTTGACTACTTTTTGGAATTTAGCAGGAAAAATAGAAGCTGTTAAATGTAACAATGCATATATTTGCTCAATTTGGTACTTCTTACAGAATCGTCCCTATTCTGGTTTACTTACGACTTAAACTATATGCTGGTGTACACCAGAAAGTCCAAAAAGTAGTGCAGAAAAGATAATGGAATCAAGACGCTATGGACAAATACATATCTGTTAAAACTTGCAGTCTATACTGACAACTAAGAAACATTCAAACTGAAAATCGGGAAACACGTGCAAAACAAATGCAGAAAGAGTTCTGTAAGCTGTTAGCAGAACTTTACTGCATGAAAATGTAAAGTCGGTCCAGTTCCTGGCCCTAACCTGGACGTTCATTTGTGAATACTATAGGCATCATCAGGAGGAGAAGGAAGCAGTGTCAGGCAATTTTCACCTGACATTTATGTGAAGAAGAGATGTCACAAATGGAGATTATGGGAAGGAAAGAAACTGATCATTAAGGAATGCTTTTGCTTTTAAATATTCAATATTTTTCCCTTTTCATTTAGAATCACACTAACATGCCTGTACTGTAAATTAAAAGCAAAATCTCCCTAGTGGGCACAACTAATTTGATATCTAGTAGATAGTAATTATTATTACTGAAACCATAGGTCAGAAAACACACAGAACTCTAATGCATGAAAATTTCTTAGTGTCTACAGTATAGCATGATTGGTCAGAGGCCTGATTCTCCTCCCACATCCTGGTATAAACCAGGGTAATATTCACAGATGTCAATGGAATTACACTGATATGAAAATGGTGTGGGGGAGAATCAGCTCCAGGGAGGCTCTTGTGTTTCTGTTGACAAGTTATTGTTGGCTGAACCAAACAGCTTTTGGATGATGGCGTGAAGACTCTTGGATTTTCATGTCCTTTTCCTTTTTCTCTGAAAGCAGCCTTTTTTTCTCAGGAGTAAAGATTTCTGGCTTATGTTTGGACTACTTGAAGCAAGTTTGGTATCTAAGTTCTTTCTTTTCTATTATCTGCTAAAACATTTTCTTATAAATAGAAAGAGTGCAGACAGGTTGGTTTGAATCAGTCCTTTGGGTTTCCTTTTCATTTTCATTTTATTTAAAAAATAAAGGAAGTTATTAAATTTATCAGAGCTCACTTTCTTGTCAACAAAGTTAGGACATGGAAACCACTAAGTAATGACTTTGCTGTTTAGTAGTTCAATAGCAACAGCTTAGGAGTCCAATAAAGAAATTAATTTCTGATAGTCAATCTGTGCTCAAACAGATAATTAAATAGAAAATAAAATCTCAGATTTTATTTCTTTCAATGTAACTTAAAGAACGAATTAGTTATCTTGCACGATGTACAACCCACAAATGGTCTTTGGGGAAGCTCCATTAGGAATAAATTACAATAATGTCTAATGCTGGTAACAAGGAAGCTACTGAGCATTATGTACAGCATGTATCAAAAAGATCATTTGCTGTGAAGCTGTAGAAAGGCTTTATGTGGTTTAGAGATCAAGAGTCCTAATTTCAGACTAAAAGACCAGTGATTAAAATTACTGAGAGATATGTACGCAATATTTCTCACTTTCAGCATCATACTGTAATAAATCACTTCGAGGATAAATGAAGCAAATATAAACGCTTGATGAAACTCTGCACAAAAGTTGCTTCCTGTAAGCCTGCTGGAAAAAATCTAAAGGATATGAAATGTATCAAGAGTTCAAATAAATAAAATGTGGTAAAAGCAGGGAATCCAACATCATACAGTAGAGCACTGTATAACCTTGAACCCACTGTTCAGAACTCCCGCTGACAGAGGAAGTTTCCCATGACTAAGGGCTGTGAGCATGGGTTTTGAAGAAGGAAGTTATGGCAGTCGTGTCATTATAATATGTAGTTCCACAAAGAGAAAAGCAGAGTAAAATAAAAGGAAAGAAGAAAGTAAATATGATTGAGCCAAAGTTTAGGCTGCTTAAATACATGAAACTGTTGCTGACCTCAGCATATAGCTCAAAAATGTGGATTCCAAATTTCTTGCCAGCAACTTATTCCTTTACAAGTATGCCTGCAGCTTTTACTGAGTTACTCAGCTAAATGGTGACTTTAGTGATGGAAAGTTCTCAAGACAGCTCTGGGCGGTTAAATTAGTGGGAAAGACCTTCGAAATTGTAATGTTCTTACGATTCCAATGACAAAACCTTTCTCCAAACTATTCCAGAATTTAAATTCTTTGAGGTATTTTCTCCATTAATCTATAAATACTTTGGATTAGTATCTTCTTGCAGATAGGATTTAAGTAAATTAATTAATTTTTGTTTTTAGGTTGATACTTTAGCAGGTGAAATACAGTTTACAGTGCTCTTGACCTTGCAGATCTGGCAGGTAGGATTGTTAAACCTCGTAATAAAAGATGATTCCTATCCAAAGATCTAACAAACAATATTTACACTGTATGAATTTTAAAAGGCACAAAATTCAGATGTTTTAAAAAAAAGGAGATACACATTTCTGTGATTCCCCTGCTGGAAAAGGATTTCTAGAGGCTGAGACATCTGGCAGAGCTTACGCAGTGTTTAGTCTTCCTACTATATGCAAGTCAGAAAAAAAGGTAGGCAAAGCCTGCTCGCAGGAGCCTCTGCAAAGGCAACTATACAATATGTTTTAATAGATCATTCCCTTTTTCTCCATAGAAATTACAATGGACAGTAACAGTGAAGGCGGTCGGTCTCGGTCAGGTAGTGAGGGAAATATTTCACCTGTAAAAGAAGAAGCTTATTATCACAGCATTGGTGGACACAAGAAATGGCCTCAGCAGCGTACCATGGCCTCTGAATATAGATACGGTATGCCGAACATTATTCATCCTTTATGACAGACACATTTTAGAGCTGCGTGTTAACAAGTGCGGTTTCTGTATGACAACATTGCATGCAATGCAGAATGCCAGGGGAACTAGCTCATAAATCCTGCCTGCTCTCAGGTAAGTCTCTCCAGCTCAGCTGTCAGGGACAAACAGCCCTCAGTCCTCTGTCCTAAAACTGCTGTGCAGCCGCCTTCCATACTCGACTGAGCCCAAGCCCACTGCATTGCATGAACCTCTGTGAAGCTATGCTGCTACTAATGCCAGTCAGTATTTACTGTACACACCTGAACAACCATTCATCAAAACGACCACGCTGCCACTTGATTCATACAGACTGGTCAGGGACAAGCAGTAGCTGGTATATCACAACCCAACGTCCTGTAACAGGAAGCAGTTACCAAACATTATTCTGATTTACGGCTTGGGCTAAATGAAGATTCGGGTTCTTTTCAATGATCACACAGGACTTTGGCTGTGCCACTTGGTGAAGACAAAAATTATTCTTATTTTTAGGAATAATTACGTCATAATGACAAATTTATATTACATGAGTAAGACAATTATACCCACTACTGATAGTATTTGTTGCTTCATCAACATAGAAATCATTACATGATCAACAACTCAGTTTTCATGGTTCATAACACAGTGAATTGAAGTGTCTATCTAACACAACCCATAAAAGCAGCCCAGGCCATACGGAGAGCAAAGAAACATACTAGAGTTTTGTTGATACCTGAAATGAAACAAAAGGGGCCCTGAAAGTTTAGGTAAATCACAGTTAAATGTTGGATTTCAAAGCAAGCATATCTGACTGACTTACAACCAGATCATCAGCTTGTGTGTATCGATGGATATCTCATGAAGTCAATGCAACTGTGGTTGCAACTATGCATCTGGTGGGAATCTGGCTGGCTGCATCCAAAGACAAAGAGCTGACATACACAATCATATGTGTGTGTATGTATGATATACGTATATACCTCTTGAATGAACAGGAGAAGTGGGTAATGAGCTAATCAAGAGATTATTTGCTTTCTAGTTCATGGAAGCAAACATGACTGTTCTGAGCGAGATTGTTACAGGCCAGTGCTTTTACCAGAGATACATTGGGCTATAATTCATGTTTGCACCTAACCCCATTAACTGTAGTTGGAGTTGGATGCAAAAATCGATATTTTTCCATTTAAAAAATAAAACAAAACACCCCTTAACCCACCTGTTTTACATTGCCTGGTGGGCCTGAGTATGAACCACAGAATGACTGCAACCTGACTGTGGGAGGAGAACAGAACAAAGAATCCCATCCTTTGTGTCCCATTGCTTTCTCTCCCACATGTGCTCTTCTCCCACACTTCCTTTCTGTGCTTTGTGCCTGCCTAAAGCTTCTTGGCTGCAATTTTTCCCTGCCCTTCTGCTGTTCTGCATTGTTCCCTATTCACATTCTTTCTTGCGCTCTGGACCCAAGAGTTAGTAGCTGTTCCCTTAAAGCTGTGACCCGCTGAAATTTTTTTCTATTAGTTTAAAATATTAATTGTTGAATAAAACACATCTAATGTATAGGCAAAAAGAGGAATTTTGTCTAAAATGTTCCATATTGAATGTTCAGACTATAACCAAAAATGGGAGTCATTAATTTGTAAGTGATGGTGATAGTAAAATTGTATCAATAGGAAAATTGTTTGGAAAAATTTTTATATAGTTGAACTACATTTTCGTCATAATTCCTAACATTGCTTTCTCAATTTATTCATTGTGAAGGGTCTTGTAAACTGGACAATAAGTATTGATTCACCAAAAAACAAAAGTACCTAACTCCCACTGAAGGCAGCAAGACTTGCAGAGTCAGCCAAGTTTTTTTGGAAGTGGCTTGTGATTTGGAAGGCTTTATTTTTTGGGACTTTTAACTTCATGTGTCTTGAAAGAGCCTATTTTTTGGCAAAGCACTGCCACATGCTCTTTGAAAACAAATAAAAAGCCTTTGAAACCCATCAATCAAAACACTCATTGTTAGCCATTTGGGCCTAATTTTCTAATTCGGTTTTACTGAAGTCCATCCTGAAGTAAGTTGTTGAATCATGGACTAAACACACTCTTCAGGTCATTTGAAAAGCCTGAAAGATGTATGAGACCAAACATTGGTTCTCATTTTTTACGTCCTCATTGATTTGGTACCCTGCAGTGGACAGAGTTCAGCGCAGTGTCAGGTGTGACATCCACGGGTGCTCTTTCCCAATGAGCTTACGGTTAAACGCAGCCATAGCTCACCATGCCTCCCGGGTTTTAACACATCCTGTTAGTGTTTGGGTTGGTTTGGGGCACTGCTGGCTACATTAACCATTGACTGTGTTTAAACAAAATCGTAGGCAGTGTAGTTCCAACCCTGGCATAAGGAACAGTACTGAAATACATTTCTTCTTGCCTGTCTGGAGAGAAGAGGTCATAACCATGTTTTAAACCTGGTACCTAAAACATGGTGTGTCAGCACAGCTGCGATGTGCTTTCTTGTGTCCATGAAGAGCAGAAGCAGCTGTGCTGGAGCACAGTTGGATCCAAAGCATGGTTATCTTGGCAGTAATGATAAAGCCCGTCAGACTCATCATGATGCCACTCTTAACATGCTTTATTAATTTATGGCAAACTCCAGTAAACCTAACAGAAAGTGCTTTCTTACCTGAGCTGTATTCACATGTGTAAATGTCAGTGTGGTGTGGGAGAGCAACACCATATTCAGTGCATGCAGATTGTATACGCTTTTTTGAAAAATAACAACTTATTAACAAAAACACCACCAAGCTTAATAGGACATGCATAAAGTTACTGGGTTTTTTTTTCACTGAATTGCCAAACATATGTCAAATATTAACTGTAATAGTTGAAAGATGAAGCCAGCTTCTATTACTGAATTGTTCCTTTCTGAATTTACTTTCATAGATGGCTATGGTGGTCATGACCATCTTTCTCCCGATATTTATGAAGAATCAGAAACAGATCCTGGCACAGAGGATATTTGTACTCGAATATTTGTTGCACTCTTTGACTACGATCCGCTGACAATGTCCCCAAATCCTGATGCTGCAGAAGAAGAGCTGCCATTTAAAGAAGGACAGATCATTAAGGTGGGATCTAAAACCAAAGGAAATGAAGGACCCAGTTTTACAAACAGGGTGTACTTTGTTCCCTGTGGAGAAAGCAACTTGTGTGACTAGAGTCCACATTTTTTTTTCCTGCTGAGGTTCAGGCTACAAATCTCACTGGATCTGCAACCTAACATCTAGTGCTAATGGCTTAAAACTAATTAGGTAATGGGCAAAAATCTCAAAGGTGCTATAGATAGTTAGAGCCAGACTCAATCAGGGATTTAGGTGCTAAGACCAAAATTGTGACTCTGAAGCCCCCGATGTCCATTGCCTCAAACCCTGCAGGAGAAGCTGCTTCAGAGAGAATGGCTTTCCTGCAGAGGAACTCCAAAAGTGCTCAGTGTTCTACCTTCATACATACCAGAGCTGCTGGATTATTTAAGATGCTGAAGACTCCTAGCTAGCATACACTTAAGAGTAATTAAGGTCCAGAAATGAGGTATTTCACTTCCAGAGTCATCCTCTTCTGAAACTGGGACAACCACTCCCTTCCCTGACTGGTTGGTATAAAACACCCAAGCTGCCTTTAAACAGGGCGCAGAAGACAAATCGGCCTGGTTTCGGTGATGGGGACGGTGTTGGGCTCTGCCCATGTTTGCAGCCAGCCCCTGTCCCAGCTTCCCTCACCTTATCATTGTGCAGCTACAAAGCAAATTTGTTCAGTTTGCTAACCTGGTTTTCAAAAGCCAGCAGATTTTTCTGTTGATTCAGCAAAAGTGAGCATCCCCTCCTGCAGCTGTGTAGCTCATCGAGCTGGTGCAAAATGGGCAGAACTGAGAGCGGCAGAAGGAACAGCTGCTGGCAGTCCAAGAGTAACGGAGATTTCTGTGTGGTCTGTAGCAGAACCTGAAAAAATGTAGGCTCATTTGTCGCACTGCCCATTTCAAAGATATAATGGTAACTTAAGCTATTAAAATTCTGACTGACTTCCACTGTGCTGGATTGGATCCTAACGCAAAAGTCTATATCATAAATCACAATTTTTTTAATGTTAAATACTTTGTTAGATATTTGGCTTACCTCCTTACATGATAGAAAATTTATGTCAAAAATATGGAACTTGTTTAAGAGCTTATTTTTCTTTGCAAGAATGTTCATTTCACTTGGGTGTTTTAATTATTTCTTCCCACCTATGTATGTGTTTGGCTCTGAAAAGTCTAGAGAGGTCCCACATCAGATATTTATTCTCAGTGATCTTTACTTTCTGTTTGGGACCATGGTGATTACTGTGGGATCTGCTGCTGCTTCGGATTTCTCACCAAATTGTTGTGAAGATGGATTAGTCTGCATTTCCAAAATACTTTTCGTACATTACCTGAGCAGTGGGGTGGTGGAGGGTCAGTTCCGCCACGAGTATGACGCTGTACGCAGCCTGTCCCGCGCGCGTGTTACGGTCACAGGCTGTACTGTGTGAAGGAGTAGCGGTGTCAGGTAAGTCACGGCCATACCGCGACGAAAACTGGAAAATGCTCCTGCCCCAGAATGCTGAGGCTCCTCAAAGGTCGTTTGTAATGAACTCGGATTTGAACTGAAGGGATTAGTTTGGGGGGGTTTTGTTTGTTTTTAAAGAAAAGAAAAAGCAATTGATCGAGCCTGAACAAGGAACAATCTGAACTCAGTCATCAGTCTGGCCTGAAGAGCACCACTTTTGTTTAGCACAGTCCTTGATCTAGGCCTTTGTATCATTAGGAGCCTTTATGAATTGGCTGCATTTTTAGAATTTAAGAGAAATTTTGGATTTAAGTGTTCTTGTTGGTGAAAACTCATGCTATTTTTGCACCTTTATTCATGTTTTGTGGACAGACCATAGCAGAGCTTAAGTAAGTACGTATATCAAGGGTATTATGTATTAGACAAGCATTTTTGATCATACACCAAAAATGGTGCTATGCGAATAACTCCATACACAGGAGTGCAAACCATTAAGTGGTTACGCTTACATGGTTAACACTGTCAGCTCAGCACAGGGAGAAACGGATGACTTTTCATGGTGTCTCTCACTTTCTGTGTATTTCATTGCTAACAAAAAATGTCAAAATTCTACTTATGTATCTGAAGTCATAATTCAAATTAACATAACAATTCCAGTTTTGTCATAACTCAGAATAGTCAAAAACTAATCTTATTCCACATCCAAACTGTAGTCATCTGTCCATGCTTTAGTAACCATTTAGCCTGTATTAAAGTTCCTAAATGCTAAAACCTTTCTTGACCAATGTTATCACCCTTTGAGTAACAGGTTTATGGGGACAAAGATGCTGATGGATTCTATCGCGGAGAGACCTGTACAAGAATTGGCCTTATCCCATGTAATATGGTCTCTGAGATCCAAGCAGATGATGAAGAGATGATGGATCAGCTTCTAAAACAAGGCTTTCTTCCTTTGAACACACCGGTTGAGAAAATTGGTAAGGAAAAGTATAGACGCTTCACCACTTCTGACTTTTGGGTGCTATTAACTTGGCTGGATCTGCTTTGCCTTTTGTTTTTACTATACGCAGATGCAGCTAAATTTTGCAGCCATTTACTACACCATGGGATGCATTCTGTGTCAGTATCTGGATGACTTTATTCAACTAATATTCAGTCTTGGTCCCATCTTTTGCTGCAAATGAGGACTTGTATCTTCACCACTCCACTCATTACTTTCCTTCCTTACTTAGAAAAAAAAAAACAAGTTTTGTCACCTGAAAGATTTCTAGACACAGAACATGATCCCTGTGCTTTGGAGTGTGCTGTGCTGAGGTGCTTTGTGATACGCTCACTGCTGCAAAGCAGCAAAAGAATCCCTTCTTTGTTGTTATTGTCACTCTTCTACATTCTCCTACTTTACCAGTAATTTAAAGGGATAGTGGCAAAGGGTTATGTGTAATCTCATTTGGGATAGCACTACATATTGTGAGATTTTATGAATATTGCTGTAACAAACCCTTTAAAAAGCAGAGTTTGGCCAAACAGTTCTGTGTCATGAACCGCTTATGTTGCATCATTGGTTCAATGTTGTACACAGATATTGAGTGCAAGTGTTTTAACCTAGATTTCTTTCTAAAAATAAATTTCATACAACTATCTCAATATGTTTTAAAATTTTCAACATGATTCAGAGAGTATAAAGGGCTGGAATTGGTTCAGTCCTGTTTAAAAGTGAACTGTAAAAGTGGTTGCTAAAAAAAAAACCCAAAGAAATCTTCCACAATTGTTTTCTTAGATTGAATAAAACCTTATCATTTCCAAAATCATATTAGTAAATGTGAGACAAATTATTTTCTTGTTTTTTTAAGATATTGAGATATTTTTAAATTCTTCATTGTCCATGACAGAGAAGGATTATTTAAGTTCTTAAGCGCTTACCTGAGTTCTGAATTAGAATCCGTGTATTTACTTGGGCAATATAAACACACCAAATACTCCCGGCCGCAGGCCCTTGCAAACCCCACGGCCCCCCGCTGCCGCAGCTGCAGCGCGCGCACCCACACGTACGGGACGCAGGCACGGGAGAGGCTCACGGCGGGACCCGCGGGCCTGCCTGCGCAGGTCGGCTGCTGCCAGCACCGCTCTGCGCGAGCCGTCGCCTTAGCGGGGCTCTGCACCGCCTGAAATCCGTCAGAATGAGCTTCCTAACCTGCTTTAGGTGCATCTGCGAACACAGCTGGGGCCTGGAGAGGTGGGGTCAAGAAGCATCTAAATATTCCTACTTCTAGCATGGAGGGCACGTGCGGGTCCAGACAATCTTCCTGAACAGCTGCGACTGGAGCTCGTACTGCTTTGAGCCCTGCTCAGCGCTCTCGGTTCTTATCAAAGTCAGCAAGACGCTGGTACAGAACATGAAACCGCTCCTCCACACAGCTCCCCACAACCGGAGTATTTTGGCTGTCCAAGGGTCGTACTTTGCAAACAGAACTGGATTCCGTTGTTGTGCTCCAGTGGGGCAGCGTCTCCTGAAACAGCTGCGAAATCCAAACGTCTTTATCTTGGCAAGCGGAGGAGGCAATTTGTGACAGAAATGTTGCCCTGCCTTACATTTTTCAGCAATTCTTTTTGTTCTGGGACATTTCTGAGAGAGCTGTTAGCAACCTACCCCCAGCAGTTCACCTTTAAATATTTTCGCATTTTAAAAGCATCATGTATTTTCTCTTTAATATGCATTTAAGTGGTTAGCCATTTAGAAAACAAAAACCAACAAACACTCTTACTAATGCATTTGGAAAGAACAGTTAGTTTGGCTTAATTTTAGACGAAATACAAACACTGAACAACAGAGATCCACGAGCCCAGACCCGCGCTGTCGCAGAGGCTGCCCACGTGGATTCTGAGCAGAAGCAGGCTCTAACCGCCAGTCTGTCTCGTAGTGTTACTCCTATTTTTAATGTCATAGCAGAAACTTTACATGCTGCATTCATATGACCATATTTTTCTTAATCCTTTGCCCACATTAAATCCTTAAAAACAGAACTTTGAACCGCTTCATATCTTTTCTTCTTTTATTTGTATGCATTCCTTTCCTGAAGTCACCTGTGACCGTTTCAAAGCGAGCACACGCTCTGTACACCACAGATCCAGAAAGTCTAAAAGAGGTCTGTGCTAAGAACCAATCATTTGATTCAAGCTGTCAATTAGCTGAAATGATTTGAGCTGTCCAGATTTATTTTTTTTATGCCTTTGAACTTTTGGAACCCAGAAGTTGGCAAATCTTGTCCCATAGCACTTAGGTATAGGGTCCTTTCTGGATTCTTCCTCTGGTGTAGAGGGGCCCTGGATCCTGAGCGGGGGGCAGCGTCTTGCCCCAGGGAAGCACTTCAACAGGGAGCGCCCAGCTCCAAGACGATCGTTCAGGGATGGGTTGATCCAGGCTTTGGGGGATCGGGTCTCGCGTCTGTTCCAGTCCGTGCCTGCGTGTTGGATCTCTCCTTGTTCTCTGTGGAAATCCCTTCCATTGGCAGCTGGGAAAACAACTCCAAACCACCCACTGTGCAAGTAAAGCCATCTCCTTGGGCTGACCGCTTCGGTGTCCGCTGGCGGGGGATGCGGCAGCTGGGTGTGCATGCTGCCCTCGGTCTTTGCTCCTACGTTAGCCGAACCTTGAACGTCCCCCTCCTGCCAGAGCAGTCGTAGGGTGCCTCCAGCCCTCAGGTTCCTTCGGCTCACCGCACAGCGCCCATCCAACCTGCCCTCGGCGCCGCTCTGTAAGCAGCACTGACGAGCGCGTTGCTCTTGCTACAGCAATCATCTGCAAGAATCATGCTAATACCGTTCCAATTTAAAATGAAGCCTGTTTTGGACTTCTCTGTAGATGTTTAGTATCAACCAATAACCATTTCATGTGGTTCCTGGCAAACACAAATTTTACTCCTTTCCTTCTCTTCCCCACAAAGGAAACTTGTAAAATTAAACGGTACTTGAGAAGGTGTTGTTGTAGGCAGCGTCTTCAAAATACTGTGAACCGCTTGCATAACAGGCAGCCTCTTTTGCTGTGGGACAGCGGAGAGCATCCGTTTCTCCATCCAGGCTCCCAGCAGAAAGCTGAAGAATAGTCCCAGGCACAAAATGCCTCGTGGTTAGGAGGGGGAAGAGAGCAGACAGTCAATGCAGAAGTTCGAGTGAAATGAAACAAAGATGTATTTTGACTGTTTAGCTTTGTATACCCTGGCAAACTCTGAGCCTTACAACCAAGAATGGCTGAACGTTTCGGATCATTAGCTGTGCAGCTACACACTGTTCAGAGGGTTCAGTGGCTTAGAACAAAGGGGGCAAGCCAACGGTTAAAAAATTATTTATGAAACGCTACATGCTGGTTTGACACCTTTCGCTGCGTTAACAGGTTTGGTAACCTGTGACCTTTTATCACTATGCTAGAGAAACACCAACATCGTGATTGCGCTGGCATGAAAAGGATGTAGGGAAAAGTTGCACCTTGTTTTTCTTTTCAAAGTAACTTTGATAGCTTTCCTTCCCTTCCTCTCCTTGTGGCCGGAGCAGAGCGGAACCGGCGGAGCGGCAGGCAGCATTCGGTGGCGACGAGGAGGATGGTGGCACTGTACGATTACGACCCCAGAGAAAGCTCGCCGAACGTTGATGTGGAGGTAGGGACTCAACTGCTTACCATGTTTACCAATTCTGGAGCCACAGCGTAGTTAAACACCGTTAGTACGAATAAGCCCTGTTACACATTTACAGCGGATGTAAAAAAAAAAAAAAAAAAAAAA
>Ga0065711_1007981_pt1 | contig 13715 bp, 19 predicted proteins | sample Hoacrofraction12_FD_59098 | JGI IMG/M metagenome (GOLD analysis project Ga0065711, IMG submission 59098) | Hoatzin crop microbial communities from Cojedes, Venezuela - Epithelial fraction 12 v2 (version 2) | ecosystem: Host-associated > Birds > Digestive system > Esophagus > Crop | place... | reverse complement strand
GGGGGGGGGGGGGGTCTTGGAAATGTAGTGCAGTAGGAAGTTCTGGCCTGTTGTCCGTAGCCCACGGTCGCAAGAGGCACGCGGAGGCTCTCCCCCTTGCCAAAAAGACCCCTCGGGCACTCCTGAGTGTCCGAGCAGGCACGAAGCAGGAGCTGTGCCAGGTTAGTGGAAGCATGAGATGCGATGCCCCCTCTGTGCACGGCCCGAGGCCGCGGCGTCTCTGCGGTCAAGAGGGGTGGGGAAGGCTCGGAAAAGGTGTGGGACGGCCCCTCGCAGACAGTGCAGGGAGAGCACCCCGTTATTCACAGTTTAGTCTTGCTCGGAGACCTCAAAGCCCAAGGGAAGCAAACTCCGGTCCCCCCCCAAGTCCCCTGACCGCGAGGGAGAGAGGCAGACCTGCTCCGGGCAGTGGGGGACAGCCGCAGCCCCCCACCCCGAGCGATCGCCCTGAGATCGGCAGCTCGCCACCTCTTTCCCTGAGGAAGCCCGGTCCCTCTCCCGGAGGAGAGGCGGTGGGAGCAGGGGCTGCCCGCTGCCCGCAGATAAATGCCCTTAGCTGCCTGCAGAGGATTTGTGCGTTTAAAACTTCTTCCCAGGGCCTCCCCAGGGTTTGGTTTGGGCTCCACTTCCACCTCCCCCTCCTGCCCCCTTCGGTCCATCCTTCCCCACGCCCCAAATCTAGTCGTCTTCCACGGCTTTTCCACACAAAACGCTCACGTCGTGCCTCCCCTGGCCTTGCAGGTTCCCAGCGCTAGTTCTCAATCTCCCTCCCATGTCAAAGCTAGCTGTAAAAAAAAAACCAAACCAATAACAACCAATAACCCAAACCCTAAAACCCTTCCAGAGCCCAATTCCCCAGACCAGAAGGGGACTCACATGTGACCCTGGGAGCGTTCCAGCTGCTCGCCAGCCCAAACGGACACGAGCCACTAAAAACTGGGAGGCATCGGTCCCTGCTTGGCGCGAAGCACGGATCAACCGGTTCGAAAGGCGAAGGGCTGGCTCCTCCTCTTCATCACATGCACGTTCCCAAAGAGAGGAGTCACCGTGCCCTGAGGATCAGTGCATGCACATCGGCAGAAGTCCCCTGAACGTCCGCACCCAGGGTTGGCTCAGGACGATAACCAGCGCAGAGCCACCGGCGTGGGCTCAGGGAAGAGGCTGGCACCCCTCCCCGCGCGCCGCTGGGTACGGCCAACGTCCCCCACGTGTTAGGGTACCCCTTCCCTCCCTGCCCCCAAACCCTGCTCCATCTGGCGCTGCGGTCACATCTTCCTCGCCGTGACTCTTCCTCCAAGGCCAAAGATGGAGGGGTTGCTGCCCAGGACCCCTCTTGGGACAGTCAAGATTAATGTCCAAGGAGCAACTAAGCGAACGGGGATCTCGCCTCAGGAGTGGACAGCAAGTGCAGGAAGAGCGGTAGCAGCCAGGATGGTGGGAACACAGCGCTCAGTGGAAGAGCTCCACCAACACCACCATCAGGAGCAGCTGGAGCCAAGAGCCAAGCGTCATGGTGGCCTGACCCTTCTGGGACATGAACCGGAGCTGGTTCACCAGGCGCTCCTTCACCAGAGCCTGCTTGAAGCCGTCCTCCTCCGAGATGCAGACGTAGTGGCCGTAGTGAACATGGCTCACGTTCTGGATGAAGTGGAAGCAGTCCTGCTGGGGGTGGGTGGTGTTGCAGGTCTTGATGAGGCTGTTGTTGTGGTACCAGTTGTAGGTGGCATAGTGGGACTCGATGGGACAGTTGAGGTAGTAGCGGGAGAAAGGGACGACGGTGATGTTCTGATAGTCATCTACTGGAAGAGATTGAGAAGGGGAGGGATGAGAGAGGCGTCTCCAGGAACCACAGATTCCCCCCCAGGTGTGGAAGGAAGAACAGCTGGGTCGGTGGGGACATGTCACACGGCCATTTAATGACAACGGCAGGGCCTGCCCCCACACCTGGTGAAGTCCAAGGGACTCCTCCCTCTGGATGTCAGCAAACTCAGAGTTTAAGCCCTCTCACCCAGCTTGGAAACACATTGTCTAGCGATTAACTCCAAGCTGAGACTCGCTTGGTGTCTTGGTCTCGTTAATAGTCTTGGCATGGCCGTTCCCAGTTCCCCAGAAATGAGTTGCAACACCTTGCAGAACCCACACAAAGACCTGAAAAACCATCACCCTGCCCCAGACACCCCCTGGCCACGCGGCCTGCAGCTCCAAACCTTTACATACCTTCCTTAGTATCCCCCTTTTGGCACTTGCCTTGCCACGGGTCCAGGTTCAGGTTCTGATGCACCTCCCTAGCAGATGAGAACAAGCATTAACGAAGTGCCAGCACCAGGGAAGCAGCGTTTCAGGGCTAGGAGAGGAATCACCCACAAAAGACGTGGTGGATCAGATAAGGAAGAAAGTTGAAATGCCTGCTATTATCCAGGTAGGAAAAAACCACCCCCCGCACTCCCGCTTAGGAGATCGGTGGAAGACAAACGTGAGACCCAGCAACTCATCGCAATCAACGGCTGGAAACAGGCTGACAATCAGCAGAGCCACACGCATTTCCGATGGCGAAAGAGGGGCTGGGTGCTCGAAACCCGCTGATCCCTTCCTCCTCAGGCCACAGGTGCTGTGGGAGGGACGGATCCCTGCAGAGGCACAGTTTTTGGGGACAGCACAGACGCCTGTGCTGTCACCGCCCGGACACAACAGGCTCATCTCTCTCTGTGATGGGAAGATGGCCTCCAAACCTGGCCCCAGCCAGGAAGGGGAACACTGAGGCTCTGGGTATTTCTCAGGTGACAGCAACCAGCTGAAGGTGATGGAGATAGCGCAAGCTGTCGGTGCCACATACCGGTTTAGGTACACCGACTGGCAGGTCCCGTTAAGCCACCCGCAGTACGGGTCCCTCGCCAACAAGCAGCTGTCGCAGTTGTTGCGATATACCCTGCACATGTCCATGGGTATCTCCACGACTCTGTCCGTCGAGCCGACGTACAGCATGGCCTGCAGGAGGGAAGCAGAGGGGCTGATCACCTCGGCACTGCGTCCCCAGTGCCACCTCACGAGCGGCTTGGCACTTCTCCCGCAGCTTCGCTGGGACATTGGGGTGGATTCCACCAGTGGGTCTCCACGCAGCGCAGTCCTACGTCCCCATCGCGGAAGGGGAAGCAGCCGTCCTTCCCCACCAGCCCTGTGTATAAGCAAGTTTGGTCCATCGGTGACAGCAGCGTTGTCACCTCCGGGATGGAGCACAGCACAGCTCATCTGCCAGCAAGGCTGGACAACGACAGGGAGACTGCAGGGCAGGAGAACGCTGCACTGGGATTTGGCCCCAGGAGCAAACAGCCTCAGTCCTCCCTCGCCTCCGGAGGAGAGGAGGTGTCCAAAACACTCCACTGCCCACACAGAGAGTTACCCAGGACTGGGGACGTCAGCCCAGCCATTGGGATGTAGCAAAGCACGCTGTGGGACCCCCCGCACCCACCCAGAGGCTGCCTCCAGACCCAGGGGCTGTCATGGAACCGTCTGTCCCTGCCTCCCCTGTCGCTTGCCTTTAAAGCTACAGCCCGACCCCCTGGTTTCCCTTCCGTGGAGCAGGCAGAGACCCACCCTCTTGTGGTCCAGGATCATGGACTGGATCGGGTCCTTCTTCGGGAAGACCTGGAGCTCCATGATGTTCTGCACGCCATCGGGCAGCTCCACGATCTTGTGGATGGATCCCTTGTCTGGAAAGCAAGAGGGGAGAGCCCCGATGAAGCATGCTGAGAGCAGCAAGGCAAGGCAGAGGGGCTGCAGGCTGGGGGGGTGGGAAGCCAGGCGGAGAACCAGCTCTGCCTCCAGCCCTCGCTGCGGCAAACAATACCCGCTCCGCAGCACCAGGCTCGACTGCATTCCCCAAACCAGCCATCCGGAGAGGACGGGACCTCTTGCTCTGCTACGAAATCCTCCTCCAGACAGTAGTGTTTCCCGCAGAGCCTTGCCATCCTCCCAGCCAAGAGCCACGAGGAACCCACTTCCCTTTGCCCTTCAGCTGCGCCTGCTTTGATCAGCTGTGCCTCGGCAAGAACACCCAACCGCCCTCGAGCTCCGCTCCGCTTTGATCGCTGGCCTGTTCTTACGTGCGCCTCATCTCACCGCTCGCCTGATGCTGAAACTTGGGGTTTTGCCTTTCTGTTTTTCTAATTAAACTGAATCCCCAGCTAAACCACTCCAAACTGGTGGTTTAAGAAAATGAGTCAGTTTGGTGGAGGGGCGGAAGGATGGATCCTGAGGGACCGGGGAATCCTCAAAGTTCACCTTCTTATAGTATTTGTACGGTTTCCCCTTCCCAAACAGCCTCTGCCTTCTCCACCGCCGACGAGGGGGAGGTGAAGGATGTGAACCCAGGCGAGGCAGCGATTAGGACCCCCCGGGTGCTGGCCCTCGCCTCCGTGCCCACCCCAGCGAGGGTGGGCAGCTGCCCTGCCAAGCCCTGTGCCTCGGAGCAAGTGCCCTGGCGGGACTCTGCAAGGCATCAGCTCCGTTTAAGCTAAGGCTTTCGGCAAGACGAGAACAATCCGAGCACACGTGGGCCCTAATCCAACCCAGGCCACCTACTGAGAGCCGTCTACATTTTTTTTTAATCACAGATCAGGAAACAACAGCCTCAGAAAGTCCCTCCGCAAGTGCCAGCGAACAAATCCCAGCACGGTGCAGAAAAAGGGATGAGCACAGCTGCAGGGAGCGAGTAGGCAGGCAGGAGGGGGAAGCACAGCGTTAGGGACCTTTGCACCTTCTGGGCAGCAAGTAGCTGCACGGCACAGGAACCCAGGCAGCTGCCGGACCAAGCTTGACGACTTTTTGCTCTGCCGTCCCGTTCACCTGCAGCCAAACTGCCTCGGCGCAGCCTTGGTCCAGCCACCAGCCAGAGGCACTGCCCTTGCAGGAACTCTGCGCCGCTGCGCAAGAGTGAGAAGGGACAGGAGGTGACGGAGCGGGTCCCTTTGCGAAGGATTTCTGCTTGACGGTATAAAGCTGCCCCTGGGGAGGGCTGAGCTACCTCCTCCCTCGCCCTGAAGCAGCCCAACAGGGTAAATCCCACGTGCTGGGGTTCTGCTTGCAGCCCGTCTCTGCCTACGCAGCCAAATTGGCTGTATTTAGCTGCACTGGGACTTGGCAGCTCTTTCCTGCTTGACAAGCATATGCCAAGCTGGGAACGCAGCCCCTCGCTTCGCTCGGCACCGGGGGTCTCGTCTGCTTCGCTTGCGTTCCCTGCCCTCAAGGAGAAAGCAGACTCCCTTGGGAATGGTTCCCAGTACCTGTTGCCAGATAAAGCACGTTGTAGCGGTGTCCGTCACCCGCAGAGACCTCGTGCACCCCAATCTTCTGGTAGCGGTGTTTGTTGTGGAATAAGGGGCTCTTGGTGGGGGAGAGGGGTTCCACGCGGTCCTCCACCTCCGGGTGGCTGTCAGCGATCTTGAAGGTCTCGCTCGGGGTGTGCTGTCCAGAGGAGACACACTGCACCGAGAGGGGACAAAAGCCACCGTCAGGGTCAGACGGGTCGCCGGGGGTGAGGCTCGAGGGCAGGGGAGCAAGGCAGGGCAGATTTAGATCAGATATGAGGAAGAAATTCTTCCCCGTGAGGGTAGTGAGGCCCTGGCCCAGGTTGCCCAGAGACGCTGTGGCTGCCCCCTCCCTGGCAGTGCTCAAGGCCAGGATGGATGGAGCTCTGAGCACCCTGAGCTGGAGGAAGATGTCCCTGCTCATGGCAGGGGGGTTGGAACCAGATGATCTTTAAGGTCCCTGCCAACCCAAACCATTCCATGATTCTACGAACACAGCATTGGCAAACACAGCACAAGACTGTGTTTCCTCCAGCTCCACAGACCTGCCTGCTGAGGCACGTAAGAGCCTGTCGCCGCTTGCTTTCTACGAAGGCGCTGGACTTTGCCCAGCCTCCTTCGGTTTCCAGCAACAAAGCTCAGACCCTTCCCGCAGCGCTCAGCGGTGGGATGTCCCCTCATCTGCCCCAGCTAGTCTGACAGCTGCAGAGCAGAGAGCAGCAATCCCAGCCTCGGGAGGCCTTTCCATGCCATGTGGGCATCTCGTATCACTCACTCACCTGCCCAGGCTTGATCTCTGGGTTGGGGCCATTGTAGCCTTTGAGTTTGGACGTCCGAAACACGTTGTCAATGTCCCCAAAGGAATAGACGCAAACAGCAGAGCTTCCCCTGCGGACAACAAGACAAAGAGAGGGTCAGGGGGTTAACTGGCCATCACCCCTACAGCCGGGGCATGGCTGCGTGCATCACACCTTCGCTGCCCATGTCCACTCTGGCTGTTTCCCACCCACATGCCTGCCAGAGAGACTAAAGGGCTGAAAGGAAGGGTTTGGCCCCGGGGGCAGAACATCCCCGTGTTTTGCAAAGACCCTCACCAGGTGTTTGTGAAGAGCCCGTAGACTTTCGAGTGTCGCCAGTTACTCGCAGGGACAAAGAAGACATCCTGCAACCAGTTGAAGTTGCCCTTGGTGACTGGGTCGACACAAATCAAGCTGGCCTTCAGGAAGGTGGTCCACTTGGAAGCAGAGAGTGAACTGGTTCCCCCTTTATCTTCCTGGGGGAGAGGAGAAGCAGGGAGTCAGGGTTTGGCAGAGAACAACACAAAGTCCCCCCCGTCCAGCATCCTGGATGGATGACTGGGGGATGCTCCAGAGGTATATTCGATGCTGGTCACTGTCACAATCCATGTACATCTCTAACATCCCAGCAAGACAGAACAGGGCTTTCTCTCCCCTACAGGCAAGATGGGAACCAGAGGCTGGGAAGGCCGAAGAACACAGCCATACCCCACATGCACACTGTGGCAGAGGAGAGGATTGAGCCAGAGGGGTCAACTCGTGGGCCGGTAACACCAGGTGAGCTGGCATGTCCATTTGCTGGCCCCGTAAGACTCCTGCCTCCCCACCATACATTGTTCCTGCGGTACCTTACACAGCTGGGCCACTCGGGAGATGTTTCTAGGGGCCTCGGGACTCTTGTCCGGGTTGTCTTCACGGAAGAAGTAGTAAATCTTGTCCTGGTGAGGCTCTTCGTGCCGCAATGTGGTGGCTTTGACAAACTGAGGGTCTGAAAAGGGAAGCGAGCCGTCAGAAAACCTTGGCCCGAACACACACATTTCATCTGAAAAGCCATCAATGGGCACCAAACCGCTCGCCCTCAGACAAGATGAAGAAACGCAAACACTGTCCGTGCTCCAGGCAAAGCCCAGGTCCAAGCCGGCCCTCTACACCTGACCGGTGCAACACACCGACAGCCACGCTTCATGTGCCACCTTCCCAGTGGGTTCTCCTTCCTCTCCCCCCACCCAGCTCCATGCACCCACTCCCTCGAAGGCCAAGTCCCCAGAGCCCGGTGAAGCCTCGGCTGCTTAGCAGCAAAGGAAACCCGTCCTTCATTCTTGCGCAGGAGAGCTACGACAACACAGGAAGGCTCCCGCGGGGGGAACAGGCTGCGTTGTTGTCTGCGTTTGCTGTGGAAAACCCAGTGATGCTCTTCCTATCAATACACCACTGTGGCAAAGGGCATCCCCAGCAGCAGCAGGGTCCCTCCGGGCATCGTTAGCCAGTGTCCCCACGGCAGGGAGTTCTGTGTAAGTGTGGGACTGGCCTCGCAGTTCTGGGTCCATCAGGTTTGTTTGCCGGTGCCTTGGTTGCCACCGCCCTTCATGAACAAGCCCTGTTTTGCCCCAGTGCCGTTTTGATTCGATTTGGTCTTTGGCCAGGGGTTCAACAATCGCCCGTTCCCCAGTGTCACTGGGGAGGCTTGGAGGAAGGCAACGTAAGAAGCCCACGGAAATCGAGGAGGGTCCTTTCCCTCTGTTCCGCACCCTGTCCCATGCACAGCCCAACACGTTCCTGCCTCCAGGTCTCACCCTGGCTGGGGATTTGGAAAGAGTCGCTGCCCGGAGTGGAAGTTGTTCTTTCCTGTTTCCACCACTGCATGGCAGTTGATGGGCACCTTTACACAACCAGATTTCCTTCCACCACCTGACAGGGAACTTGCCGCCCATTTCTCTCCATTTCCCCTTCTCCTCACCCTGAGCAAGAGGAACTCACTTGTCAGTTGTTTTGTCCCAGAAGCAGAGGTGAAATTCCCCCAGCTGGCAGCCAGAGAGCTGGAGGGAGCCGCCAGGTCCCTCCTCACCGGCACTGCAGATGGGGACCAGCATAGCCCTCTCCACAGCTCTAGCGGTGACCGAGCCCAAGGGAGAAGCTCCAGAGCTACACCCCAGCTGGGCAGAGAGGATGTACTCCACCTAGCTGTGCTGTCTACTCAGTGTGGCCCATGGCTGCGGGCTGACAAATCGTTCAATTTATCTACCTGGTGGGTCTCACACCTTCGGGATTTCCACCGTACTCACTCTGCATCACAGTATCACTTGTGTAGAGCTCTCCACCCCCCTTCACTCGACGGAAGCGGGGTATCTTGCCATTCTGCTGGCTCTTCTTGATGGTGGAGTAGATGTCGTGACCTGTGGGACAGGAAGGCTCATTTGCAGCGGGCTGTTTCCAGAGAGGACAGCAGGGTTTGTAAGAAGAAAACAAAGAACCGAGAACAACGTGGGTGTGTGGACTCCTGGAGATGGTGAGTACAGGTCGAAACCCTGTCCTTACTGACCAGCACCGAGCAGGCCCAGCAGGACTCCCCATTCCTCTTCCTTGAAGAGTCGCAGGGACAGATCCTTGCTCTGCCTCGGGGAAGGATCCCCAGCTGCCCGGCTGCCAGGTCCAGCGCAGCAGAGTTACTGCAGGACCCTCCTTCCCTGCCATTTCCATTGCACTCAACTCCTCCGCACAGAGACCCTACCCCCATGTCCTGGACAGTGCCATGCTCTGTCCTAAAACGATGTGCGTTTTGACGAGGCAAAAGCAAGGAGCGCCAAGGCCACCCACCACCCAGAGCAGGCAAAGCCCTCGGAGCAGCCTCAGAGTGCCTCTTCTCGTCACAGAGAGCCCAGCCTTCCCGCACCACAACCGAAAGCACGTGAGCAGCCCAGCTTACCATCAATGACGACGAGGGTGTTCGAGTCAGGGGTGAAAGGAGCAATACCTCTTCCATCCCACGAAGCGCTCTCCTTCCTCTGCGTCTGGGGAAGGACAGCAACGGCCCCTCAGAAGCACGGGAAGCGCAGGGGAGCCAGGTGCCCGCATCCACCCCCGGGGCAGAAGGACAGCAGCTCTCCTTGGCTGGCACAGCCCGAACGAGGGAAGGGTGCTGCCCATCCTCGGACGGGCCAGGCAGAGCGCCTGCTGCAGGCAGGAGGTGAGGAGAGGGGGCTATGACGAGCAAGCGTGGGGGTGGCCCATGTGGACCTCTGCTCGAGCAGGCTGTCCCCACGCTGTCACGATAAGCTCCTTGAGGGAGCTGGCATTTGGGCATTTCAGAGCACTCTGAGCAGGAGGGGAGATCAGGGCACCATTTTACAGGAGGGGACAGCACAGAAGGTGACAGCACAGAAGACGACAGCCAGTGCTTTGCTCCGGTCCCGTCACTGTGGCCACAACATACCAAGTTCCAGCAAGTGGGAGCGCAGGCGCCGGTCCCGCACACTAACATCCCGTCTCCATACTTCTCCACTAACGTGAGGTAATTTTTATTGTCCTCCTGCAAGAGAAAGAAGAGAAGCATGAGCTGCTGCGAATGGCAGAGCACAGCCTCACAGCTCCAAGCCCGCAGCACTACCAAGCACACTGCTATACAGCTTCCTAGCTTTTTCATGGGTCTTAAAACCAGAGGAGGAAACTAGGATCATCTCATCTAGGATCTCCTCCTCCACAGGCACTGGAGGTGTTCACCCAGAGAGAGCACATGAGGAGCACACACGGCACCTTCCCCAGCGGTCCTTCAGCCCTCACCCCTCCAGCTGCTCCTCGCACACTGTTCCACCACAGGCAGGACCTACCAAACTCCCAGGCATGGTGCACTGGCCTCCATTTTTCACTGGGAAGTCTTCCTACAATAAAAGTGAAGGAGATACATTTTAGTTCCTTCCCTCTAAAAGCCCATTAACACGGGCTCCGTCCCGTGCACCACACACTAGTCACTCGCTTAGCAAGAAGAGAAGCGAGCGTGTCGGCGAGCAGGTCGTTAAACACTGCAGTGCAGCTCTGTCCCCACCTCAGCATCTGAAAACCCTCAGGGAGGCAGGGCTGGACCTCTCAGGCAGGGATGCACCATGGGGAGAAGCGGGGATGCAGGGCCAAAGCGGCAGGTATGACCGGCAGCCAGCCTGGGCTGCTCTCCAAAGGGTTTTGGGAGAGGATCTGCTTTTGCGGGGAATGGGTGTTCAACAGTAGGTTGTGGTGTCCGAGGGTTGGGACACAGGAACCACGCTGTTCCTGGGAACAAGAAGGGAAGTTTCTGGGCCCATACTTCAGCAACCAACTTGAGAAGTACAAGAAGGGGTCACGAGAAAGCCAACTGCGGGGAGGTTCCTGCTGTATCAACTCAGTGCCCATTGGATCCAGAAACTCCCGCTTTTGAGGAAAAGCAGCCTGGGCTCCGACAACGGAAAGGGACGGGAACACAGCTTCTCCAGAGTGATGTGAGCCTGAGCATCCCTTCTCACGCTAAAGGAAGGGTCCCTCACTGGAAAAACCCTCCCTCTGGGGCAGCAGAAACCTCAGGAGGGCCACGGCCTGGGAAGAACCCACCCACGGCTAGCGTGGGAGACTTCCCCCTCACTGTAGCCATTCATCGTACCGGCATTGCAGCTTCCCGGATGGATGGATGGATGGATGGACGGATGGATGGATGGATGGATGGATGCCCTGACTTCGCTGCTGGCAAAGACACTGAGCAATGTATCTAGCGTCGGAGCTAGGAGATGGATGCTGGATGCTTTCTTCTACAGCTCCAGGCCCAAACTTTTTATCAGGGCACCCTTACCATGTAGTTCTCATAGGTTGCAAAGTCGTAGTAATAAAGCCTTCCCTCTCCCCCGATGTAGATGGCTGAGCTGTTTTCTTTATGGTAGAAGACCGGGTACTTCTCACCCCTGGGAAACACGTACTCTTTCGCACCTAGGAACAGCATGGAGGACACGCTCGTCAGGGGAACCGGAGCTGACTGCGGAGAGCATCGGCCAGCAGGCACAGCCCAGCATCACGCCTCTCCCCGCCAGCCTCCCGCTGCCCTGCCAGCATCCTCCCTCCCAGGGCCAGGAGGCACGGACAAGGTTTGGAGCCCCCAGACCAGAGCCCGCATGTGACAGGGGCAGGGTGAAGCCGCAGCTCACAGGCTCCACGCCCCAGACGTGAACAAGAAGTGAGCTGCAAGACCTAGGATCCATGTCACAACCAGTTGCTTTGCAGGCCCAGCTGGGAGGAAGAACTGCCTGTCCCCTTCTCTTTCCTTCCTCTTTCATCTTCCAGCTTTTCCGGCTCCTCTTTCCTAAAAGCACCCTCCCTCCACCTCTGCATTGCCAGCACCGGTGAGGGAGGCTGGCCCTGCACCATGGCACTAGCATGAGCTTCTTGTTGTCCCTCGCTGGGCTCTCCTGGTCCCATGTCCCCTCTGAGACAGTGCAGCCACATCTGGGCAGCTGTGAGCGGCCACGCCAGGGCCCAGCTCCGCAGACGTGCACGGCTGTGGGCTACCCTGTCCCCTACCATAGTCTGCAGCAGTAACACGAGAGAAATTGCTCCTCCAAGGGGGGAAAAAAATCCCCAATCGGGACTTACCTCTGCTCAGCATGCCAGGGCGCTCTGTTTTCACCTCTCCCTCTTTTCCCTTTTCCAAAGGAGAGAGGGGGCCTCTCTCCTGGCAAGCGCTGCTGCTCCCAGCAGACAAAGGCTGCATCTGCCTCAGGAGCTGGCTGCCTGCACACACAGGCAGTTAATCAGTGGCACGTGTCCCTCTCTATTTATAGGGGCACTTGGCAGGAGAGGCAAAGGACAATCTCTGCACAGCCCAGCGCTCCCCCTCTGCCCGCTGCGCAGGGGTCCCGTCAAGGCTCTGCAGAGCAGAAAGCAAAAACGATGCATCAGAGTTCACTGGAGCTACTGAATGCCTGCTTGATTTGAGGCTTTCTTCCTCCACTTCGGTATGCTGGTCACACCTCCGCGGGGTCTCCGATCCCCGTGGGGTTAAACGGCACCCAGCCAGCAAGGCTTAGCTAATGGGGGCTGCCACCAGCCACTGCCTGGTGATGGGAAACCCTGCCAGCCTCACGGCCGCTGCTTCACAAGGGCACCTCGGCCGCAGAGGGAGAGAAGGGGGTGTGCCGTGGTACAGCGACCACCGCTGCACCTCCAGGCTGCCCATCCTGCGGGACGGAGAAGGCAGAGGACAGTGGGCTGCATGGCAGCACAGGGGTTCGGCAGGCGAGACCCTGCTCCCCATCCCCTCCCCAGCCCGACCGTCTCTCCTCCGCCCAAGGACTCAAAGAAACCCCTGAGCACATGCTTCTGCTTGATGGAGAAGCTGGCATCGAGTCTTCTCCGGGTGACTGTGCAATTCCTTCGCCCAAGTGGCCCTACAAGTAGGATGCCGGCCAGGCACGCCAGCTAGCCCGGGCATCTCGTCAGCCACAGGCTCAGCCTAAGCACGTCAGGGAGGAATCATAGAATCATTGAGGCTTGAAAAGACCTCTAAGATCACCAAGTCCAACCACCAACCCAACACCACCACGCCTGCTAAACCATGTCCCAGAGTGCCACATCTACACATTTTTTGAACCCCTCCAGGGATGGGGACTCCCCCACTGCCCTGGGCAGCCTGGTCCAATGCTTCACAACTCTTTCAGTTTTTCCTAATATCTAATCTGAACGTCCCCTGATGCAACTTGAGGTCATTGCCTCTCATCCTATCGCTAGAAGAGGACTAATCCTACATGCATGGGAGCCCCCAGAGTCCTTCTCCCCCATCCAGCTACCACTGCCAGCACAACCCATCACCTACAAGCTGCAACATATCTGCTCAGACTTCAGCAAACTTTGCTCCTGTTTTCAAACCTCCAGCCTGGCCCCTAAATTTGCTGCTAATCCAGGAAAACATACGCCTGCAGCCATTGCCCGCTCCTCTTCCTCCACCTCGCCCTTTTGCGCACTTCAGCCCTGAGTGATCCCATCACCTTTGGTTTCGTTTTGAGGTTTTTTTCACAACACTACCTCTTTCTTAAGTTCAGCTCCGAGAGCTGTGTCAACTTCTCTCCAAACAGCCAGAAACAAACAAGCCCAAAACAATAATTTGGTTGGCGCCAACGTATTATTTATCCTGCTGCTCCCCGGGGACCACACTGAATCACTAAGCTGAGAGTAAACAGCTCTGCTAGCCAGGCCCATAAGAGCGTTTGCGGCTCCAGCGCTGATTTAACTTGGCTTGGCAGGGAGCCTTTTAAAGGTGTTTCCGTGAGCGGGTGCTGGGGTCCCTCTGCGTCAAAGCTGGCCTTCGGGCCCTGCTCTGCCTTAAACAGCTCGGCTTGGGCAAGCGGGTTGATTCCCTTCACCTCTGTGCCTCACCCGGCAGCATCGGGGGGAGCTGCCCTGCACCCCCAGACCGGGAGCCTAGGGTATAAACAGCTCCAAGAGCCGGGGGTGGCAAGGCAGAGGGCATCTGTGGAGACAGGCCTGGATGTCCTGGTGGACGACAGGTTGACCATGAGCCAGCAGTGTGCCCTGGCTGCCAAGAAGGCCAATGGGATCCTGGGGTGCATCAAGAGGAGTGTGGCCAGCAGGTCGAGGGAGGTTCTCC
>Ga0065711_1045069_pt1 | contig 13716 bp, 13 predicted proteins | sample Hoacrofraction12_FD_59098 | JGI IMG/M metagenome (GOLD analysis project Ga0065711, IMG submission 59098) | Hoatzin crop microbial communities from Cojedes, Venezuela - Epithelial fraction 12 v2 (version 2) | ecosystem: Host-associated > Birds > Digestive system > Esophagus > Crop | place... | reverse complement strand
CTGCTGTAGGCGCCCCTGCTTCGGCAGGGGGGTTGGACTAGATGACCCACAGAGGTCCCTTCCAACCCCCGCCATTCTGTGATTCTGTGGTTCTGTGATTCTGTGATACATGCCCTGTTGTTTGGTTTGTGAAACAAAGAATACTTTCCTCAAGGACAGAGTAAGTTTGCAATTTATACTCCCCCTTCCCCTTCCAGTACTTCACGTGTGGGAATAGCTGGTCATTAAGGTCATAGGTTACAAGAGATAAAGCTCTGTACATCTATGACCATCTATATTAATGAGGACATGATTCTATTCAAAAGATATGTAACACCTCTCGCACACGTCTTTCCTCAACAGCATCTCTGCACAAGGAGGGATAGAAAGACACAGGCTTACTTTTCTCTAGCCATGGTTCTTCATCCCTTATCTCACACAACTACCTCTAGCATGCAGTATTAGCAAACAGTTTGTGAAACTTTCCAGATCCATTCACAAGCACAAGTAGCATAATAAATAGTCATAAATGTGCAGTCATAAAACTCCCACAGAATATGGTCTGAAGGGACTGATGCAAAGGCATTAAAAGAAGTAGAAAGGCTACTAAAAAGAAAGGAACTCAAGAATAAAGTTTCCCCCTGCACAAACACAGGGAGGATTTTTCCAACAAATAATCAACAGCTCTTATCACTAATTACTGACACATAAATAACACAGTTAATGATATTTCATCTTATGAATTATGTTTTATCTACTTGACTTCATCTGTATTCACTGTGTACCATTAAACCAGTCGTACTTTTGGACCAAAGCATTCACAACCCAGGGAAAGAGAACCAGTTTATTTAAGCTACATGATGTTGAAAACTCTTTCCACTCTTGTTTAAGCCTACTAGGATTTAAGATTAAAAAAAAAAACCCAGATATGTTGCAGTTTCCTTTCCAGCGTGAAAGGATTGCTTCTTCCATCAGAATAGAATTTTCTGAGAGCATCTTTTCAGTTTAGCTACGACTGTAACATTTTCCTGGCTTATGTGGGCTTTCTGTTGTCATTACACAGCCAGCTGCCTGTTCATTTTCATTTAGTTAAAACCAACCAAAAAGTCTTGAGTTTGTGACATTACCAAAATGCACACATGGCACAAATGAAGGCTTCACGTGCATGCATGAAGACTGCAAGAAAATTAAAATAATTAATAGAAAAGAAATTCATACAACACCATTCAGAAATGACAAATCTAAACCACCCAGAAGAAAAAAAGGTTAATAATCTCCTAGTCACTAAGCCACCAATTCAAAGGACAAAAACAAAACACCAAAGCTCAAATACAAAAAGTCACTGAATACAGCGCTTTAGAACCATCTGAGCTCTACTCTTTAAATTATGTATAATACTTAGAGAAAATGTTAAAAATATTTTGATGGCTAGCTAGCATTGCAAATAACATATCTGTCCCGTAGCCACAACGACTTCTACAAAATGGCAGAAACAAAGCTATGCCAACATCTGCTCAACTTCAAACAGCCTAAGCTCAAATCAATGGAAAGTCAAAATAGAACATATTGGTTTGGATTTAATAGAAGAAGACTAAAATATCTGCTTTACAGTACAATACAGTTCCTCATTTTTGCCCCCCCGAAAATGTAAGGTGACTCAAAAAAAAAAAACCCAGAACCAAGAGTACTGTCAATGAGGTCTTTGCTCCTGTGCCCTTTGTGCTCCTGCCATGGTCAAGGAACAAATCCTTCCCAACATGCATGCAACCTGGTGGATTCCATAACCTCTTCATAAAGTTCTTCCATGAATGGGTTTTGGCACACTAGTGATACTTACCTTTTCTTGATGATCTCTCTCTACCCAACAAAAGCTCTTGTTTGGCCCACAACTCCAGAGAACACCTGCTCTTTTTGCTCCATCCATCAGATCCAACACCACAATCAGTCTCACTGGCCCAGCTGCACCCAGATGAGAAGATGGCTGGTCCCTGCTTTCCTTGCAATTCATTGCAGGTAAAATATACCCAAGAATCAGCAAGTGTGTATTGCAGACAAAAAAGCTCAAGAGAATGGGTCTAATGAACTTCCAAGATCCCCAATGCCTCAAAAAGGGGATGTCCTACTGAATTCAAAATCAGTACACAGCACATCTGCTATGCCAAACTTAAAACTTTATTTAGGAATAACAAATCGTGCCTTTCAAAAAACATCCAAGACCAAAACACAGGATTCAAGGGCGGACAAAGTTTTGCCCCTATCACACTGCAAAAGCATTGAACAAGTTTCAGAGAAAATAGGTTTGCACCAGTTCTGCTGTAACCTCCACAAAATTAACTTGGGCAGAAAAATGAAAATGTTTCAATTTGACCAAGACTTCCCGATACCCATGTCACAGTCTCAGTTCATGCTAACTCAAAGCTCAGACACTTGAAGACACGCTACACACCAAGACATATGCAAACCGAGACTTTCATAAAGTTTTTCATTGTTTATACAGTTGGTAACCATTTACTGCTAAAGGCAATATGCAGTAAAGGGTTTTTTTGTTGGGTTTTCCTTTTTTTTTTTTTTTTTAATGAGTTGATACCACATGTTTTCACAGACAAAAGAAAAAGAAAAAAATTCTTTAAAAGCCAAAGCAGCCAGATTCATTTTGGAAAGAAGCTTGCACCCAATGAACCACATCTGCAGAGTAACTGCAGCAATGACACAAAGTGATTCCCACCAGTTCCTAGTTCCTGCGTACTGATGTACAAGTTTACCCCTGATTTTAACACAGCACTGTCTCTGAAAAAGGCTCTTCCTGCCTTGGCTACCATCTAATTGGGTTAGCCCCCACCCTATTAAAACTAGTTAAGCATTCCCACTCCATCCATCAATCTAGTGTCCTCACCCCATGAGACTGTCTGCTGACACCTCTACAAAATTTAGTAACTCAGACGTGACCAGGGCAGCTAAACGAAGCAATAACCTGTAACTCTTGCAGTAAATTTCACTGGCTTGGAAAGTCAAATATCTTGGACTAAAGTAGTCCTGCAGTGACTTCAAGGAGTTGCATGAAAGTACTGACTCCATCTCCCAGCTCCGAGCAGTTAAGCTGTCTCATTTCAAAGCAGTTCCACAACTTGGCTTTAGCTACAAGCATTCCACATTTTAAGAAGTGCTGGGTTTTTTTTTTAATGCAAGCCTGCAATAGGAAGCCACACATATTCAGAAAGTGAACTCTGAAAGCAAGTCACAGACTTGACTTGACCACAGACTACTCTGAACCAAATGTGGAAGCTTGACAGGAAAGCACAGTCTACCCTTACAAAAGAAGGGCTTCAGCGTCTTACCAGTGAAAATCCTTGGGAAATCCAAGAAGACTGTCTTGTCTCTCACTTCATCTGTTCATTGTAGGGGGAAAAAATTCCATCTGTGCATAGAAAGTTCCCAATTCCGGCACTACAGACTGCATGCTGTTAAATTAGTGCATTCATTAGTACAGTGTTTTGGAAATGTGCCTATACATTGTGTGGGGAGGAAGAAGGATCCTTCATTAACAAAAAAAGAAAAAAAAAAGAGAGAGAGTGAAGGAAATTGCCCCAAGCTGGTCATCTATCCTAGCATCTCAGCGCCGGTGAAAATGATCACAGAACTTCCCCTTATGAGCTTTTAAACAAAACAGATGATCTCAAGGATCAGAGTAACTAGTAGTGCAATTAGAACTTGATCATATGTGGTGTATCTCCTGAACAAAGAATGTGCATTACATGTCTTCAGCATATCGTTGACTTGGTTTTGCTTTTCTTTGGGATCTGTATTTAGCCCGACACAAGTATGGACAGCTCTCCCTGCATGCAGTTATGCACACATCACAAAGAAGAAAGCTAGACTTAGAGGTCTTGTCCAGCCTATGAGTCTATGATTCTATGGTTGGACTTGATGATCTTAGAGGTCTTTTCCAACCTATGATTCTATGATTTTCAATTTCAAAAGAAACAGAAGAAAGCCCCTTTCGCAGCACTACCATACATACCTCGTCCTAACTGCCCTTCCCATTGCATTTCAGCTCCCACCAAAAGCTTGTACTTTTTACACTTATTTGAGTACGATCATCTGGCATAAGAAGTCACTTCCCCACTTTTGCTCATTTTTATGGAAAATTACTGGTTACTTTGTAGCACAGCCATTTAAAATAATGACTGAACTTGGGTTTTGCCATCCCTGGGAGTTGCATCCTCTTAGTGTTGACTCCATTGGCTGTTTTGACACTTGGCAGGGAAGGTGATTCCTACCAACCAACTTGTCACCTAACTTCAAAGGTTTTTCCACCAGGAGCTCAACTGAAGGGGCCCAACTCCACTGACTTACAGGCACCTAAGAAAACTAATTCCTTCCCTTTATTGATGCCCCCCTATAACTTAAGGCATCTAACGCTACTTAGTTTTCATTCTTCCCTCCCCAATTTTAAGACCTGAACACTATTGATGCCCACATTTCTACAAATAGGCTCAAGATCTAGTTTTATGTTGTTTTTATTTCAGCCTCTGCCTTTCCCATGACTTCAAAACTCCTGCCTACATGTCTTCCATCTGTGGATTCAAGTTTCAAGCACACAAGGCTCACCAACAAAATACTGCTCAAGCCTGAACCTGCAAGCACTCAAGTGCAGCAGCAATTTTCTGCATAGAGATGGAAGTCCTCTGAGTGCAGTAGGACTACTCGGGTGTGTAGTTACTTACGCACTTAAGCACTTTAGGATCTGTCCTTAATTTTTAAAGCAAGTTTTCTGCCAAAATGACGAGGAGTTTCACAACAATCAGCAGTTCTTGGGAGATTTCCTCTTCTTGTTCTAAATCTTACAAGAACAGCTGTTCTGGAGAAAACTTGGCCATATCTGAACATCCAGACAGGCTCCAAAACCACAGGTGCAGGCTCCAAGCCAGGGATGCATATGTAAGTCTTCCTGAAATTCAATGGGATTCAGGTTTTCTCCTTTCTCGAACTACAAAACCATCACAGAAGGCACAGTGATCAATAAAGCTTCAGCAATAGACACGTATTTGCTGCTCACATTGCAGCCAACACTATTAATGGGATTTAAGGTTGAGACAGTTTAACAAGACTTTGTGCATTGTTCCCACTACTGACTAGCCCTGATGTATGAAGCTTAGAGTCTCTTTGGTTTAGTATTGCAGGTCAGCAGGGAAACCAGAAAAACTAGACCATGCAGTGTGTGGGCAGGGTTCTCGGGGTGGGGTGAGGGGGTGGGGGTAGTACTATATCACTAGAAAAGGCATTCGTTCAAAGCATGATTATAGCATTACAAATACTGCAATTGGCAAACACTGGCTGTAACAGCCCCAAGAGTCATTCCTACTGAAATTTTTGTTCTTTCTAAGTTTTACCAGTTAGGACTGCTAAGCAGACACTGCACTGACTAACATTAAGAAAATTCCTAAGACCTACTCAGTTTTCTCTGTTAGAAAACTTGGCTTTAAAAAAAAAAAAAAAGAGATGTTCTCACCTTCAGTCATAGCAACTCCTGTACCGTTTTCCAGCATACCCATCTTCTATCTTCACCAACAGAAAGTTCACTGTCAGCCAACCTTTCAAGAAGCCAGACATTTTTTTCCTGCCGTCTACCACTGAGAGCAAATCTGGATGGAGTTGTGGAAATCTTTCATAATTTGCTTGTATTAACTTCACAAAAAAACCAGTTTGTAATTAATTTGTTCATATCACCCTCCTGCTTTATCGGGACACTTGAAACCACATGTTCAGCTACCTGTTTGAATCTTGCGCCACAACCACCTTCTCCAGAAGTCATCATAAATGTACATCAACAGTCATGCTCTAGGAAGTAGGAAAAGTGAAACAATTTTAGATACTAATGTTTATGTTATGAATTTATTGGCTTTGTGGCTAAATCATTTATTTAACAGGTTTTCGCTCAGTCAGCTCGAGACCAAATTTGCATTGGGTGGTGATCTAGATAAGCTTATTATGTTGTTAAAACCTCTCAACCACTGAATTACACCAAATATCTCCAATTGTGTTTTATTAGAGGCTAAAAAGACAGTCTATTTCATGCAATATGACTCCAGTCCAACAAACCGTAAATAACACAACATCTTAATTTGAAATAATCATTAAACAAAATCAACTCTGAAAAACATTTTATTCAAAACCCGACTTGGACTATCAGATTTGGGGTGCAGGAGGAAAAAACTCCAATTGATCAGAAAAATACATAAAAAAATACTCTAACCCATTTTCCAACAAGATCATTCACTCCTACATGCAAACCGTTTTGAAATTCCAGGTAGCAACAAACACCAGTATCACATCAGGGCTATCTTCACAGTAAGAGAAGCAATTCCTAGAGTTTCACAGCTTATATAGTGCAGGTGTGGAACTTAAAGTGGTCTCTGATGCTCAAACACCCACTTTAAATTCCACACCTGTGCTTTGTCTGTTACATGACTTCAGTCACCTCTAAGGAGACAACTTCAGAAAGGATCAACAGAAACTTGAGTAAAACCTATGACAGCTTTTCATGCTCTTAATTGCACTTCGTCTCCCTTAAGGTGCAAGTTGAACTGCATACTAAACTGTCCTCAAAATGATTAAAAGTCAAGAGGAACCAAGTTCTAAAGTCTCTAGAGCTAACGGGTCAAAACAAAAGCTCAGGGTTCATGGATTGCTATAGAAGCAGCAGCAGTAAATGCATTTACCGACACATCTGTCCCTTGATATCCCCCAGTCAGCGCTGACTGGCAATGGATAGCAGCTTTGCGATGAATATGGCTGGATTTGCCATACGTAATTGCAGTGGGTTTCCCCTGTCGGCTTGTGGGTGGGAGTCAGAGAAGGGACCCTACATGGTATGACTAATTAATTTAAAAGATGTCCAAGTAGCCAAACCATTCATTATGGTTATCACCCACAACAAAGTCCCAAGCCAATTTTCAATCAGTATTTTCTCAGCTTGCAGTTTCCTTCCTCTGCTTCACAGAGACTGTGCTAACGGTGAAGAAGAACACAAGCCACAGCACGTGGGAGTGGCACAGATACTACGCTACTTCAACGTGGCAAGGTGTCTGGGGCAGGAACGCAGGGTAAAACCAGCTTGCTTTCTAAAGGATAAAGGTTTCTCGGGAGGTATGGGTGTGCATTTGTAATGAAGCCTTCACTATAAAACTGACGTGGACTTGAGAGCTCAGGAAGAACTGCAAAAGCAAGTTAGAAAGCAAATCCCTTAAAAGTAAAGAAAGAAGCTTGGTTTTCCTCTCCTTGCTCAATAGGAGAGCCTAATTTGCTCTCCCGACACAGCGACCAATGAGTTTGTCCACAGCAAAAGCATTACATGAAGTATGAACCTGACAAAAATGAACAATACTGAAGATTATGTCATTTTTAAGGTTTACTGCTAGCAAGGCTGATTTTGTTTCCATATATAACACTAATCACTCCACTCTTTCAGAGCATTAATTCCAAGCATTTATCTTCTGAAGTCCTCCACGTCAGAAACAAACAATGCCACCCACCAAAACTTCTACACTGGTTTCATTCTATACCATAATGAAATGCTGTGGAAAGGCAGTGTTATTGGGGAAAAAAAAAAAAAAAAATCAGCTGGCATCTTTCATAATTTTGGAGAAAAAAAAATATTCAAAAAAATATTTAAAAAATCCAGCCAGAATCACTCTAAGCTTTTTAAAAAAGTCACAAAATTAAAAAAAATATGCTCGTACCAGCATTCCCAAAGGTCATTCTGATACGCCTTTTGTTTAGATACAAGTAGTATTGGAGAAGGAGTGAGCAGAAAGCGAAGCGGACATACCATATGCATACATCTACAAGCGGCACCACTCCCAAACCTGCCATACAGATTTATTGCATCATCTGTGGCTCAGTCAAAATTCGTCAGCTCCGTATGCCTGTATGCGAGTACGGGAGAGGGTGCGTGTGCGTATTCACACATCTGCTTTCAATCGTTACACTGAGGAAATCCTGCACAGTAGACACACGAAATGTCTTTAACTACAACCTGTAGCAAAGTGTGAAAGAGAGAGAAAGAATTTAAGAGAGGGAGAATTTTCTCCTCCCCAAAGGAGAGCCGAGCTGCAAAAATAAGTCACTACATACCAAGATTGTTTTGCACTTCAACTGTAGTGTCAGTAAAAGTTTAGTTTAGGGAGTGAAACCTGTAAGTTAGTATGTAGTATACAACAGACCGGTGTTTCCAGTAGGAATTACTGACAGGTATCATACCAGCTTCTCCAGAAACAACTCAAAAGAAGCTCAGGCCTATTATCCAAGTTTCCAGTGAAGACAAGTGTGACGCTATCGTCGATCTGATTAACTAGATGTAGAGCAGCAATAAGATTTGACTTTGTGTACAGCTGTGACTATAATAAGCAACCAGAAGGCATGGGGAGTGAGGGAAACCAACTACATTCCTTGAAATGCTAAGACCTAGAAAAGCTCCAAGGTACCCTCTGCATTCTCCATTCACTGAATCCTGCCTCACGTAATGTGCCAATTCAAGTTCAAGAGGTAGGTACCCCAAGGACCTAATGAAGACAGTAGTTCCCAGCTCCAGTCTACCTGGCGGGACTCTGTGCTCTACACACAGCTCCACACGAGGCACTAAGTCCTGCCGATTCAACGGGTTGTTACATCAAACAAGGCAAAAATAGTGCCTGTAAACGTTGCCTTTAACACCATACTGCAAAAGAAATAACTGTTTTGATCACAAGCAACCTGCAAGTTCGAGACTGTCTTCAACTTCAGTCCCGTTAGAGCCTTGGTTGTGAGAGCATCCTACAACTCTTACAAAAGAGTTTGGGTAGATTAATTGAAAGACACAGCCAGTTTCATTTCTTTATAAGTCATATACAAAGGAGGACTTCTTAACTATCAGTCTCTACACAATGTAATTCTGTAATGACTAGAGGGTCAGAGAGCTCTCCTAGCTCTAGGTACGCTTAACAGACTTCCGCATTTCTGCTCCAGTTCTGGTTTTGAAGCAGCACCCACGGGCCTGAAGGAGGGTTTAAACAACGTATAAAAAGTGGTATTTTAAATAATTTTGTTGGAAAAAAAAAGTTTTAAAAGACAAATAATGGGATTCTACAAGACCAGTACAAAAACAGTAGTACCCTATATCTATGGATATCTATGCGTAACTTAGCTAGTTGTTACTTACATTAATTGTGTATTTAGCATAGCCAAATCTTTCCACATTTGCAGTTCTTCATGGAGAGCTTCTATTCCAGGTCAAACCCAAGATTAATTTCAACAAACACCATAAACTACTTGGGAGGGAATTTATAAGTGAAACCAAGTAAGGAATAGCAGACATTTTCAAAGCTACTGGAATTCTACAGACACAAAACAATCTTCATACAAACATTTCCTCAGTCATTTGCTCTTGTGAAATAGCTTTAATTATTAAAATTTTCCTGGCAGGACAACACTCCTCCTCTAAAACTTTTCATGTCTCATATAAGTATTTTAGGACAATAACTACAACAACCACAAATCATTGGTGTATATGAAATTCTAAGAGTCAAATGATTATTCTAGTTATTTGCCACCATGTTTTCTTTTGAATTTTCCCAAACATTTTGCAACATCACGCACAAATATAATTTCATAAAAAACAAAATACTGAAGGAGAAACATTGCAAAGCTGCTGAAAACTGAATAATAATTCCTAATATTGACCTCTTTACACACTGTGAGTAGTTTATCTTCAGACAGAGATGATAACACCATCTAAGGCAGAAATGTTCTCCTGCTGATAAGCGGCTGTTACTTTTTTTCCATATAATGGTACTTTCTTTAGCATAACACAAATAATTCATTTGACCTTTATTTCCATGTATTGTTTGAAGATGCTAATTGATATTACAAACAGGGAACAGGATTAAAGAATCTATGCATTTGTATGCACTTATTGTACTACAGGTATTTTTAAAGTGTGTAAATAAGGGTGATTTTCTAGTAAGGAAGAAGAAGTGGGCAGTTTTAACCTACCACTTGAAAAGCTCTCACACAAAATACACAAAACCAACTCTGCACAGAGGTGATTTCACTTGACTAGTCTAAATGGGATCTTCTTGTCCAGGTCTTTTATCACAATATAATTTAATACAACCCAAAAGCTACCTTTCCAATCCTGAGGCTTGACAACCACAACCTTCACTGAAATCACGCCTTTATCAGCAGCACCATTTTTCCTGTTCAGTGTAATTTCCTGTCCCTAAACCTGAGACCCTTCCTGCCAATGTGTGCTCTGACCTGTAGGACTGAGCAAAGTTAATACACCAGCATAAATTTGACGATGGCATTTCATAGCAGCCACCAATAAGTGAAGTGTCCAAGCACATAAGGCCTTCAAATTATGTTCCAGAGGATTTAAATCATTGTGTTACATCTGGCCAGAAATGCTGGCAAAACACTGATGAGATATAACTTATGGAAAGTCAAACCTCAGCACTACTCCAACCTAAAAGAATTGTTTTCATTTACAGTCACAGACCAAACACAAATCTTCTGTTTATTGTTTGACTGCCCTTTTCCCAGTAAGAGATTGCACAGTGCACTGCAAGAGACCATTCATGGTAGGATGAGACGGAAACACAAAGAGCAGCTAAGCATTAAAAAAAAAAAAAACAAACCCTAATTCAGAAGGATTTGCAGGAACCACCTGTGGAACATCCATTCTCAAACCACGTCCTCTCACCGGACTTCACAGAGCAGATGTCTCTGAAGAAGAACGGTTACTTCCCATTGAGTTCTCAGGGTCTCCTTCCCTTGGAGACTAGCGAGCAGTCTTTGCTCCGAGTCAAACCTTCCTCCGAGTTAGCACACACGTACTTTTCAAATACTGCGACGTTGTTGGTCACTGTAATACAGAACAGAAGCCACCGTGATCGGCGCGAGGCAGCCGGCAATGCCAGGGACTCGGCACTGCCTACGGATGCCACGCTGGATCACCTCCTCACCGCTGCGAATGCTGCAACACTGACCTGTACGGCTGCAGTCAGTGCCAAGAGCGAGGTTGAGAGGTAGCATCAGTTTAATAAATCCAGCAACCTTCAGCTTTAAAAAAGAAGAAAATTCAGCAGCGACAGGGCTGTTCCAAAGCCCACCCAACCTTCATTAATAATGCAAATGCATTAACATTATGGTTTGAAAAAATACAGTATAATCTGGTTGCTAGGAATACCCCTTTATTGATAACCTGAGTGGGAAAACTGCACTTTTGAAATCAGTCTACTACAAATTTCTAAATTCATCAGTGACAACTCTTGTGTGAAACAGCTGACACCTGCATTTCCTATGGCCGTGTTAGAAACACTCTTCCAATACACTGCTGACACGGAACAGCCAGGAAAAAGAGGGGGGGGGGAACACAAAAAACCCAAAAAACCAGAGACTCCTTGCTAAATCTTTGGGATAGTATATCTGTGAACAAGAGCTTTCACTTCGCCCCTGCTTAAGTAACAAGAGTTAGAAATCAGAAGGATCACAGCATCAGCCACGGAGGGAGAAACTGCATAGCAATGAACACTTTCATCATCCCACAAGAAAGCAAGCCAGCATGCTGCAGGAAGGGTTAAGTACCTGCAGTTTCGTACTGGTTTTTCACATCAGAGGCCCAACACACATGCCCGCTAAGATCTCCACATTGCTCCAAAAGCCTGATTTATAACCGGACTTTTTTAATTTTTGAAAGAGTTGATTTTTTTGTCATACAGGTTTTAGTGTCATGTTCTGCAAATAGAAAATTTTTCTTATCTCAGTCTTTCAGTACAACATATAGATGATTTTGTTGTTCTTATGAGCTGGCAGAATTTTAAACCACTAGGTAGCTCCATAGGAGTGAGGGCGTTGGGAAATGGAGAAAAAAACTGGGGGATGGGGGTAGAGTGTGGCATTCCATAGATCAAATGGTATCAAATATATCACCATACAGACATTTGTTCCCAGTTCTACGGCATGCCACAAGCTACAAGCAATCTGATAGCCGTTCCTAAATTTGTCCAAAATGAAGAAGCCATTTGGAATTACTGCAAAAGCGCAAGAATAGAGCACTGGAAAGAAAAAAGATAGAGTCAGAAGCTCCAGACCTGAACTGTTTTGAAGACCTCCCTGGCAAGAGACAAACAACGCCCTTTGCTACCAGATTAAGTCCACAACTAATTGAGACAGTTCAGCCCAGCAGCTGTAAGCAGTGTCACAACAAGAGCACGCTGCTGGACTTGGCACCAGGCAGGACTACCTCAGCTGCCCTCCCCGGGACTGCCGAGATCATTTAATGAATATATATACATGCCAGCAAGCAACAGGCAATCAAATGAAATCTGAGATACTTTTATTTTACCCATATAAATTCAAAGACAAACAAAACTGGGGTTTTTTTCTGCAGTAAGTTCAGGCAGAGTACTACAGGAGACTTAACTTCTCCCTCTTCTTTCCCATTTGGTGATGAAAATGAACCACACACATAACTGCACACAAGAACACCCAGAAACTCTAAGAGTTTCATAACTACCCCTTAAAGGGGGAAAAATGAAAGAAGGGAAAGAAAAAAATAAAATAAATAAAAAGCCACATGCAAACACAACATGAAAAAGCCACACACAAACACAGCTTCTAGAAAAGGGGGGGGAGGGGGAAGAATGTCAAGAAAATAGGGGGAAAAAACCCACCAAACCCAAGAATTCCAAAACTCCCTGACCCAACAGAGTATCTGCCTGGCATCTGCCAATCCCATTACAGGAGCTCACTTCACTGCAAAATTTGATTCCCTGAACATATATTGCCTCTAAATGACTGATGGCCAGAAGAAAAGGATGCAGCTATCTTTAGCTTCTCTGAAAGAACGTCTGTGTGAACACAAAGCTGTAGTTTACAAACTACATTTTCCTTAAAATCTGTGTGTATCAATCATTATCCTGCAGTCCTTTTAGTTCTGGCTTTGTTGTGCTTTTTTTTCTTCCCCAGCCAGCTAATTTTTTCTCATCTTTGAACTAAACAGAAACACCATGAGAGCCCGCTTCTGGCCCCGGGAGCGGCCGGGAAGTCCAGCAGCGGAGCCGAGCACCGCAGCTGCAGTCTGAGGTTAACCTCGGGCGCTGGGAGCCCAGCGTGAAGCATCGCCCGACGGCACATTTAACAGCAGCCACCCTGCTTTTAACCAGACAGCCACTGCGGCACAGCCATCCCCTCACAGCCCTGAGAACAGCAAGGACACAGCATTTTTCTGGCTTAACTTAAACAAGACAACACTTAAAAAATACAAATTTACACACCTTTTTTTGAGCCCATTGCCCCCAAGAAAGCTAGAGGCTTGGTCAATAACCATGTCCACCATATTCCCTTCTTGATGGATGGAGTTATGGCACCGGTAACAATCTACCCATACATCAGCTGCAATGAAATCATAGAAATCCTAGAATCATAGACAGTTTTGGGTCGGAAGGGGCCCCTAGAGGTCATCTAGTCCAACCCCCCCGCAGCGAGCAGGGACACCGCTAACTAGATCAGCTTGCTCAGAGCCCTGTCCAGCCTGGTCTTGAATGTTTCCAGGGATGAGGCCTCCACTGCCTCTCTGGGCAACCCGTTCCAGTGTTTCACCACCCTCACTGTAAAGAATTTCTTCCTTATATCCAGCCTAAACCTACCCTGTTTTAGTTTAAAACCATTACCCCTCGTCCTGTCACTGCTGTCTCTACT
>Ga0065711_1045068_pt1 | contig 13716 bp, 9 predicted proteins | sample Hoacrofraction12_FD_59098 | JGI IMG/M metagenome (GOLD analysis project Ga0065711, IMG submission 59098) | Hoatzin crop microbial communities from Cojedes, Venezuela - Epithelial fraction 12 v2 (version 2) | ecosystem: Host-associated > Birds > Digestive system > Esophagus > Crop | place... | reverse complement strand
TAGTCCAACCCCCCTGCCGAAGCAGGGTCACCTACAGTAGGCTGCAGAGGACCTTGTCCAGGCGGGTCTTGAATATCTCCAGAGAAGGAGCCTCCACAACCTCCCTGGGCAATTAAACATGCTTTATGTATCTTCAGCCTACAGGTTTCACCAGGCTTCATCTCTTTCTTTTCATTTTTGCCTTTTTTTTTTTTCTTCTTTTGCATTCATGCTGCAGAGACCTTGGAAGTAAGAACAAGTTTGAAACCAGTAATTTCTTTTTCACAGGTTACCAAACAGTTGTGGATGTGAACAGTCACGTAACAACCTGCTCTGGATTAGAGCATATGACTGGGCAGAAGGAGGAGGACAAGAGGCTTCGTCACACTGATACCTCCTGTTACCATTTTAACATCTTAGCGTTTCTCTTCCTGTCAGAGGTCCAAGTCCAAATTCCCAGTCCCGCCAGCAGAAATCCGTAAGTGAAAAAATGTTTGTAGCTGGCAGACTGAGTGGGAAAATGTAATTAGAATATTTAGAAACATGACCAACCTAATGGTGACTAAGTCTATACTAATCATTTAATCGTTTAAACATAAAAATTCTGTATTCAAGTCTCTCTCCTACACTTGTTTTCATTTTGGATCCCTTCATTAGACGCAAGTCTCAGTTAACTTGCACACATTTAGGAAATATGCCCATTTATCAAAGGCTGCCTTAATGGTATTTTCATGTGGGATATATGGTATTAATTAAAACATTATTTCAGCTGACCAAAGCTTGCCTCTTTATTGCATCGCTTATAAAGAATGCGGTAAATCTTTTCCCCTGAACTGGAGAATATATAATAAATAACATTTATGAAGGCAGGGAATTATTTAGCAGCCGTGAGACTTCTTGACTCTCCAGACTTTCTCCTTAGAAATGTAGCACTGTCGGAGCCCTGCTTCTTGCTTTGACACAGCAATTCTTTAACCATGGTTATAGTGGTTAGTTTCTCATGTTCCTCATCTGCCAAATGAGATGGACACAATTTTCCAGTACTGTCACACTGCAGTGGACTCAATTTACTTTTTTTGTAACAAAATTTCTAGACAGAGGACTCTGTAGAAACTTAAAATCAATTATTTTAATGCAAATGGCAGGGGAAAAAAAGTGAGTTCTCTTGGTTTTGCTATCATGGGTCTTAGAGAAGGTTGTGTACAAAAATCTGTTCCCAAGACTGAGTTATATAAGCGATGAACAGTCTGTGCTCTTTCTGTTTTAGCATATAGGATCAAAATGCCTTCTAACTCAAGGAAAAATTTGATTTTAAAAAATGTGACAAAATGTTATGTGTCAAACATACAGAGGTATGAAACTTCTCATACGATTACGATAACAGAAATATTACATGTCTTGGTTGAAATCTGTTAGGAAGATAGATTTCATTGCTGGTCATCTGAAATGCTGATCTGTACTTAGTATTAATTTTAAAAATTAGTTGCTCTGTAGGAGTATGGTCTGTTCTGTGACTTTCTGCAGAAAGACACAAATGTGGTCTAACTGAACTCTGAGGTTGATGAGAAGCCATGCACTCATTTTGCAGCAGACCTGGACCTCAGTGAATACATCCTGTCTCTCGGCTGGACTAACTGATTTGAGCTATGCACTGATCTAACCACAGCTACACAACTTCTGACTGGAGAATCGGTAAAACGAGCTCATGTCTGCCTGCAAAACACTAAGTAGACACAGTAATTAACAAAAAGTCAACAGAAATTATAGCACACATCTTGATGCTGTTTAGAATGTTACTTAAGGGTAGGGAAATGATGAAGATCTCTTCAGAGCAGGCTGCTTGTCTTTTTGAGAAAGTAAATTAGCTGATAAGCTACCTTATCATTGAAGCAGCCCTGGTGATCTCTAGGTATATAATTTTTGCTTTATTTTAATCCTTCCCCATATCTTCCCTTTCTTTGCAATATTTAAATTTCATTTTTGCAAAGAAATAAGTGCAAGAAAAGGAAATCTTTATATACTGTCAAAATAACATCACCTATAGTTACAAAAGCTGTGATAGTCAGCACCACAACTAACGTTTTCTTGAAGAGCAAAAAAGGTGTTATAATTAGTTTGAGCTGCTGGAAGCAAATCTCAGAAAGTCATGTAGTCTAAAGTAGGGACATATAGAACAAAATCCCCACAAAAATCTATTATTTCTTTCTTCCTGCTGTTAGATTCAATTACGCTTAAAAACCTGGTACAGAACAGAGTCTACAGAGTGTTAGGAGATCCTTTTCAGCCACCTCAACCCCCAAGCTATGCATGGAGATTACTAGTTGCTCCCAAGCCTTGTCTTCCTTTCACTTCTTTTGCCCTCTCCTCTGCTCCCCAGCTGTTTCATTCCCTTTATGCCAGTTTCAGGACAGAAAACACTTAAAATTTAGTGACCATTACCAGTTGATCAAGCACTAGAATTTGGAGTATTAGCATAGACCCATGCTGCCTTATATGAATTATAACAGAGTCAGAGAAAGGATGGGGAAGGAAAAAAAGATACCAAGCTTGAAGGAAGTTTCCTATGAGAACCAAATTCTCACTTTAAAAATTCTACATTTAATGAGGATTATAAATGTCATTTAAACAGACAAGTAAGCTACATAATGATAGAAATCAAAGCTGTTATTTTGAACATCAACTAAAGTATTCACTGGCAAAAGCCAATGGCAATGTAGTGTGTTTTTGTTTAAAATGGTAATTTTCTGCCCTCAAAGAGTATGTAATTCCATAGCACCACATTAGAATAAAACCCAAATAATATACCTAAAAATAAATCTGAACTTTCAGTTTCTGCAGCAAAATTTCAAGACCAGACACTTCTCCATCTTTCCAACGCAGTATTTTATTATGATTCCTGCAATACACTTTGTTTTCTTAAAGCTTCAACTTGGGAAACCATGCAATTATACATAAATCCCTTCTTTCAATGCCTACAAAACAGTAACATTCATGACTCATGATTTCTTAGTGCTTCAGGACTGGCAACACTGTCTTTGCCACAAAAAAAGGCCCAGATGGCTAGAATTTTTGCGTATGATTTTAGGAGTGATTAGTTTTCCAAATATAGAGCACCACCAAATTTAGCACGTTCATTCTATAAGGATTCGGGCAAACATTTTCTGTCTCAGGAGTCCTAATTTTCTACTGCCTGTGATACATTTTGGCCTTAGGATTTAAAAAAATTTCAAAGCCCAAATCAAAATTCAATTAAAAACCACTAAATGCCACATTCCTGTCTGTAATAAACATGCAAAGCCAACAAAATCTGCCTAGACATGAGACTGAAACAACTTCTATCGGAACATAAAAACTTTTTGAGGTTCTCATAATCTTGTATGCTTTTTACCACTGACTCGATAAATATAATTACTGTGCACGGCATGAGCACTCTGAAGTGTGGTTGGGGCACAAATGTTATTCCTCAAAAATCTGCATCACACTGCAGCAGCTACATCCAATGTAATAAGACCTCTTCCTCTTGTTTACAACCAAAATCAGGTCCACTGGTACCTCTCTCTTTATAGAATTGTGAGCTGACCATAATGGCCAGTCACCTCAACTCCCCATGTCTCTGTTTTCCCTGTGATTACAGGTGGTCAACAACTCCTTAACAGTAGTAAATTGTTGTAATGTCCTCTGACAGAATGCACTGCAAATGTGCAAAAATGTTTTTACTGCTCACTGGTGTCATGAACGCGTCCTGTTGCAGCCGTTGATACTTTCCTGTCAAGGGTCCAGAAGCCCTCTCGAGTTTGCTCCTGTATGGGCAGTAAAGCCATAGTCTTCTCCTACTAATCTGAGCTTGACTTGCTACTTAGCTTCTCCTTTCTAATAAATCTTAGTGCTTATTTGCTTTCTGTTAATTATGACATAGGGGATTTCATTCTGTCTAAATCTAGTGTAAGTTTGAACAGGCTAAGGCAAGTTTTCTGCCGCTTGTAATTATTGAAGTTTTCTTGTTGCCTCATGACTTGAAACAATGTTCATTCTACCACCTAAGAGCACTCTATTCAGAAAACCCAATCAGATTTCTCCCTAACATGTATTTTCTCTCCCATTAGCTCAGATGGTGATCTCAGTAATGTAAGTGAAAACTCAGTTCATAACAGGCAATATAGTTTAATGTAATAGGTGTGTAAATTCAATGCATGGCTATTAAGAAAACTGAGCTCACCCTGCTGCAGGCAAGCAGTAAGGCAGTGTGGAAAGAAGTGGTACCAAAGCTACCACGCAGAACACAAAATGAAAAGCAGTAGCTGTTGTGTAAGAGGAAAAGTAATTGGGTGTTGAAAGTAATATTAAACTGCTGACTTGTACATATCCTCATAATAATTTTCTTCTCCTTCCTCTTCCCATAACTTATCTAAACTAATATTAACTTTGTATCTTTACTTTCTCATTTATGTCCATTTTATTCCTTAGACACATCCTTATACAAAGAAGCATGTACTTTAGATGGAGACTTTTATTTCCAGGTAAGTGAACAGAGCACCTGCTTTAACGCAGTGTATACACATATATATAAAATCTTACATATTCCTTAAGGCAAGTTTTCCTTTCAGTACCAAAACCAGAAGCAATAGTTGTAACAAAGACACCAGAACGTGAGCTCTTTAGAAAATTCTGACTTTTTTGCTGCTTCATTGGAAGCAAAGTTTTTAGAAAATATAATATGCCCGCATAAGGTGCGGTCATTTTAATGCCTGTGTTCACACAACTGCCAAAGTCCCTGCAAACAAACTGGTCTTAGCTGCCCTGCTTTTCAAGTTATATTTATTTTCTGATTGCCTTACAAATGATTTGTAACTTACACCTTCTCTGTTTCACTACTGATTTTAAGCTAGAGACTTGTGTGGTTTACGGACCACTAGAACCAAGTCTAAAATTTGGGTCATAGCTTCACAGCCGCAGCACAGTCTGCATGGTGGTCATGCCTGGGAGAGAATTCTGCTTCACTGCTCTCTCCAGAACCAGCCAGGGCCACCTGAGGGCCTCTCCCACTCTGTAAAACAGCTTGTTACAAAGAATTGCATTATGAAACTTACCTAGAAAAATATATCCATGTACGTAACAGTAAGACAGCTTCAGAATTTAGAACTCTAATAATTAACCCAAATGGATCCTGGGAAGACATTAAAATCTACTGTATTTTTAAATAAACAACCCATCTTGGTGAACTGGGAAGCCAAGAGGAAAAATATGGTATATGGATACAATGGAACAAAAGTGTCTGCAATTTGGCTTGAACAAGAATGCCAGACCAAAACATGTCTACACTTCGTAGATCCACAAAAGTATGTTGCATCCTAAAAGATTTCTCTTGGCTAAAAGGTAAGTACGCAAAAGAAATCCTGTTGGTTCTGCACAGTATTTTGGCTAGAAAAAAATACCTTGCCATTTACTTATTTTTGTGGCCTACTATCTTAGACATTCTTAGAAAGGCCTCTTAGAAAACCCTTCATAGGGAGGAAAAAAGATATTACTTCTAAATCAGAATACATATGCCCTTGATCTTCCCAGAGTTTGAAGCATAGCCATGAAGCGTATTTACATTAAGTCATGACTTTGAAATGATCAACAGCTAGGACTGCACAGGTCATTGTTGCATGTAAAGTTACATACATACACACGTCTTTGCAGGCCTTACTAAGCAAATTCAATATTGCATTGCTGCAGAAGACATTTACTTTGAAATGCTTACCTAGCCACAAATGATTTTCAAAGTAATACAAATGCTGTCATAAAAACAAAGCTGAGAATACCTGAGATCAAATCAGAAATATCTTGAAAGGGATATTTTGAAGTCTTTTCTAGTGAAATGGGCAAGAAAAAAACCCTTGTCTTGTTACTTTCACTGTCAATGAAAGGTTTACTACAACAGTATGGTTGCAGACTGACAAATGCTTATTGTTGCAACAACTTAGTGAACACTGCGTTCCACCCAGAAATATCGTAAGTGTTTCCATGAGGGTAAAGACATTCAAATACAAACAAAATGAAGTGCCTAGAGCAGGAAAGGAGGAACAAGAATTTATCAAGACTGCTAGTGATTTATGAGAAGTAATGATTATGGGGCCCAGGCAGTGTGAAGAGATGATTCTATTTATCATTTTCCCCTGATAGCTATGTGCTAGAAAGTGGCATCAATATATCATCAAAATATTAAGCTGGTGGCCCTGCAGTCTGGAATTTATTTAGGGAGATGTCATTGTTGCAGGTGTCTGTGATGGAAGGGAGGACAAGTTAATTACCTCTTCACCAATCTGGATCTCTCGGACGGAGCGAAGTAAAAGCTGGTATCCTTCAAAAACGATCACACAGTTTGGGTCACAGCTGTGGTTCAGTAAAGACATGCTGTGAGGGGTGGTAGAGGAGGAGAAAGGGAGAGAAAGAACTTTACAGAGCCTCCGTTGTCATTCCCCTTTAATCATTTAAAAGTAGCTAACACGATTACATCTTTAATATCAAGCAATTGAGTTACAAAACAAATAAAATTCCTGGTAAATCAGCTCCTCTTGGTTAGGTGAGGAAAATTAATGCTTAGAAGATTTATATTCATTGCTAATAGGAGCTATGCCTGGATCACTTCATGTGTTTCTGCCTTCTGTGTACTCAGTACTTGGGACGGGAGGATGGCGATGGCCTCCCAGTGACTCTCCGAGAGCCCTGCCTCGGGGGAGAGGGCAAAGCAGGCAAGCGGGAAACAAGGCAGCCTGGACAGGTCAGAGCAAAAGGTCAGTACCTTAGGACCGTGTTATATTTCTGCTGCTTCTGCTCAGTTTCAGGGCACTAACCTTCTCAGTTACCCTGACCGTCAGTGGAACCGGAGCACAAAGGGGTCAGGAATCAACCTGTATGTCATAGCAGGTAGAAAATGGAGTATGCTATGTCCCAAAATCAAAGTACTTGGTGTGCAGAGTTGAAAGAAGAGATACAGCCATTGCCTCTGTTTTACTTATATTTTGGTTCAGCCTCTGTTCTTGTGGCATGTGACAGCTGAGTTGCAGCCACCCCCAAGAGAAACACACTTTGGTGAATCTCCTGGCACAGACATGCCCCTTTCTCATTTTTTGAAGGAGACTGTTAAGAACAACATCAACAACAGCCACTACATACTTGTGAGTCCCATGTTTCATTAGCTGAGAAACAACTGACTTTGCCAGGCCAACATCAGTCCCATAGTAGATATGGGGCTGATGGTTCTTCTCCTGTGGGAATGACCCATTGCAAGGACAATTCTGGCATCATCAGGCTGGAAGAATTTTTGGCTTATCCAGCTCCTGGCTGCCTGTATTTGCTTTCCTTGTCTGCCTGATTCAGTAACTCAAAATCCCAACTGTTGGCAAAATAAAGGATGTTGCGGATGGTGAGAGGCCTGCAACAAACCATGTTTATTCAGTTCTTGACTTTTAAAGGAGCTATCAACAGGAGCCTGACTCTTTTGGTATCCCTTCTGGCCTCATAAAACATCTGTGATTAACCTTCACATGAACCCAGTAATCTACACTGGGAGAGAGTCACCATTTCATTTCTTACATGTGAGACATTAGTAGAAAAAGAAACAACAGTGACAGGCCCGCTGAGGTATTGGCAACGGCGTTCAACAGTGCATGAACAAAACATTGAGATGGTAAAACATAATTTTAAACTACACATATTAATTTTCCACATTAACAATTACAGGTAACTAATTCTGTGAAGGCACAACCTTCCATGGTACATACTTCTTACATAATAGAAATAATTCAAATATTAACATCCACCTCTCAAGGGGCTTATCTTCTCACCTTACTGGTTTCTTAGTTATGGTAATTTGCTAATAAATGTGCTCAACCTTTTTCTTTTAATTGCCAGTTCAGAAGGCTCTTGGCTGCAAAATATCTCTATTCTAAAGCAACACAGAACAGGTTCCTTTTACTAGTCCCAGTCACACATTTTTGATGCCAGCATTTATTCGTGGAAAAGACTACCTCCTCCATGAAAATAAAATATAAAGATGTATCCTATTTAAACTGTTTTAACTCTGTAGTCAGGACTATTAAGAATGTTTTCAACTTGATGGTATTTTTTATTCTTCCTTAATTTATTTGCATTTCCCAGTTTCTCATTTGGACATGTTACCTGTTGCTTTGATGGTCCTTACAGCTACCTTGGAAAAAAAGGAAAAAAGAAATAACATAAGTTTTTCCTGTGAATGAAAGCATCCACAGTACCTGGGATACAGGCCAACGCCAACATCCTGCATCTCGCCGTTACTGATGGTGAAACAGTTACAGGTCACCTGTGAAAACAAGGGAAAAAATCCAGGATTACCAGAATCATTTGGAAACTCCACACTCAAGTGAAAAAAACTTTCAAAATAAAATGAAGGGGCAATTGGTAATTGGATGGGAAACATTTAAGCCCAACACTGGTGCTCTTTCATTTTAGAGCAATCACATCTGGGACACAGTCTCCTGTAAAACTACATTCAATTAAAAGCAGAAATATTAGCATCCTGCAAAAATGTGGGGTTAAACACATGCAGAGGCCCTACTTTCCTGTCAAGAGGGTAAAAAAAAGCCACCTTACACAGAGCCTGAGAAGCTCAGCCCAGAGACAACACAGCAGATGACAGTGACTGCTGTTGAAAAGAGTGGCTGTTTCCATGCAGGGACTCTGCTGATGTCAGGCTGTCACAGCAGCTTTTAACGAGTACCAGTGGAGCCCAAAAAATCTATATGGGACAGTTTTGAAGCATATAGCAGCCTTGACTGCGGCAACCTGATATGGGCATAAATAAATACAAAGACTGTGTAATAGTGTTGTCCTTCACGGTATGGGTATTTTGGTTTGTATGTTAAAAATCCCACAAAAAGCATGTTCAAATTGCCATTCAAGAGAAATACCACCTCTCATTTAATCTCAAATATGCAGCTGGGTAGTGTATTCTTCCCTCATACAATCATATAAAGCTAAAGTGGTTTCAGAAAAGAGTGGGGAAGAATGGATGTTGCTTGCTAGTAGATATAGCCCTATCCCAAACTATCAGACTGAAGTTTCTTGGTGTTCATCTACAAGATAGATCAGCACTTTGTAAATTATTATCAAGTCTCATTTTCATGGGCTTAAACAAGAACCAGAACCCAATTCCTAATGTATTTTTTAAGTATCTGATTTTTTTTTTTGAACAGCTGGTTTTGTATTTTTTTTCACTTTTTAGAAAATCTGTTGGTCGGTTATCAATAACATACTAATAAAATATTTTATGTAGAAAAACATTGCATGATACTGCATATACAACAAAAGTCCCAGGTCTCTTCTGCATAACATTAGATTACTAATGTCATTAATTCTTGTTAGAACAGAAAATGAGTTACAGCAGAACTTGGCAGACGTGAAAATGAGATTTGAAAGTTGCAGTTTTATCCAAAGAGTAATTACCCAGAACAGTAAATGCACACCTCTATTTTAAAGAGGTACACTGAAAAGTTTAATAGTATCTCTTATCCTATAAATTGACAAATTATTATTTATGAGAGCATTAACCATAAGATGAAAATGAAATCCTCTTTCAAAATTCCTCATAAATTCTGACAGCAGCGTTAATTTAAATAAATGTACATGCAGTAGGGCGTGTGTTTTTTTAAATGGTTAGACAATAGTTTGATTAGTCTATTATTTATGTAACCCATTCAAATGTTCCTTATCAATTACCAGAAGCATACGTCTTAATTATTTCTTTCCTGCTGGCATTGGATATAAAGTATCAGACAACTTCTGAGCAAAGATTAGTCCATTTAAAGTGGTAGTTATCCTGGTTCTAAAAATATTTACTTGCTTCTGGTATGTATTGAAAAAATAATGCCTTCCAGGTCGAAGAGAAAGAAAGTGAGCTTATGGGGACCTTAGCTCTCTCTAACGGATTTACAAAGTAGCAGAGGTCAAACATCTCTTAGAACTAAATTAATCCCTCTTCCTTGTAAATCTCCTATTATTACCATAAACCTGTTTATATTAACAATATTGAATTTTGAGCACTGTAGAGTTACAGAGACTGTTCCATCACTTTCCATTAAAGGTATGTATTCTGTTCTGTGAAAAGTTTTACACACAGAAGTCACAACAGCTCTACTTCTTCCTTTTCATAAAGATGCATTAGCTTTTTATACCAGGATATATAAGAAGAAAAATGTGAGATGAATGGATGCTCTGAGATTCAGACATCAAGAGCATCTTTCAAGAGTAGTTTGCCGTGAGCCACTTTTTAACATCTCCGGTTTAGACTTTTTCACAGTATGCAGTGGTATCACAATATCCCAGTGAGGTAGTGAAATACCATCTAAATTCTAATTATTTGCAGTTTCAGATACGAGACTGGGAATACAAAGTACACAGGGCCAGATCTAAAAAGGCATTTAAGTAGGTAAACAGAGGCAGGAGTCTAGCGGGCCCTGTGAATTTTGAGCTACGTGGATTTGCTCACTCTCCTATCAGAGGCATAAGAAGTTTCAGGTGCTCTGAAGTTTGATTAACCTCCTAGGAGACAATCTTTCCCCGCTTTTAGACATCGGTATGAAAAAAACATATAAAGTGTACTACAGAGAGTAACCTTTGTTGTGGTTTCTTTCTGTCCTAAGCAGGTGGAGAGAGAGGAATTGAGATGGTGGTGGTGGGAGGAAGATCTCATCATGTACAGTGTGAGAAATTCTGGTATAATGACAAACCTTTATGGACAGTTAGCAGCTGGTAACAGACATCAGCTATGAAATCTCCAGTCTGTCAACTGAGGATGAAGTTTGTTGTCTGTTTTCTTTTAGATTTGTTACAAAGTCTCTAAAAATCTACTGAAACTCCTCTACATTTCTATTTATGTAAACTTTTAAGAGGTTGTAAATCTCCAAGCTAAAGATCAGTCCTACCAAGGGCAGTTCTTAGATTTCAATCCCAAAGTCCACCACAAGAGTTGATTTTGTAGACCACACCTCCCAAGAAACAGGAGGAAGGCATTTCTTTCACAGAATACCTGAAAAAAAAGCCATTTTCCTAGCTTCCCAGGATTCACAGACTTTTATGTGTAGCTCAGATAACAGCTAAATGTGGAATACCTAACAGTGCTGCAGGAAAGCACAGGTAAGCTTCTTGTTCCTGAGGCAATTGTTTATGGATCAAAACCTACTGAGACTGGAAGTTAACTAACTCCATTTCTAGGGAAGAAAAAAAAAACCAAGGCAAACCAAACAACATCTTTCTCATACATCACAGTATTTCCTCCCGGTTTCATGGTCACCTTGCATTGACATTTTCTGCCTTAACTGATCCACCTTATTCCTTATACTACAATCAGGTTCTGATTCTGTGTAATCCCAGAGTTTAAAATAAAGAATAAGCAATTTTCAGCAATCTGGCACTTCAAGAAATGTGTTTTTCCTTACAAAGGCATGGCCCTTGTCATTTTAACTCCTGCAGAATCATTTATCTCAAGTATTTAATTTGTGCTTGTCCCTTCTGATTCCTCTAAAAATTCCTCTCTGTCCAGCTGCACAGTACTAAAACCGCATATCCACATACAGAGACAGAACAGAGTACACACTGAGTTTGGAATACCCACAAATAAGAAAAAATGCCCACATATTTCAAAGTTGCAAAGTCAAATTCTTTGTCATTTCTAAAATTTCTGAAATAACATATCTCCCAGCGTGAGAACCAAGGGAAAATACGCAGGGGAGAGTCACAGACTTTTCAAATGTCCACAATGCAAAATTTCAGAGTATTGTAGAGCTCTCAAGGCTTACTGTCATAGCCTGATTGACCATACAGTTCACTAACAATTTAAAGAATCAGTTCTCAGTGTTGGAGTTGGCTCCATGGCAATAAATCCCACAAGTTTATTTCAAAGGAACTGCTATTTCAAACAACAAACAATACTACATAAACTGATTGAATTAAATAAAAATATCTGTTCTTTTGAGAGAGTGAACATGTTTTAGAGAGGTATCCCCTACCCAGTAAGGTGACCAAAGTAGTAGATATAATCTTTCCCAGACTGGTAAACACACAGAGAGTAAACCAGCTTTACTGACCGACCACTCTTCTCGGGCATACCTTGTCAGCAAACAAAAATTACTGCAATCTGTTAAAATTTATTTCCTGAGTGACATATGAAAACTCTGTAAATTTACCCCGTAAAGAGGTCTCTGTTCTCAAGATGTCTGGAGCTACTGTCTGAGCAATCCCTGTCTGTGCCAGACCCATGGTCTAGTGGACAGCCATGAAGATTTATTTTGTTGTCTGCATTTGACAGGGTATGAAGGCTTCAGTTTGGCAAAATACCAAGTTGAATTTTCTTTCAGTTCAGAACTCATTCATACTGCTTTATACTATGGATTTGCATATGGGTGGAATAAAACCGACTCAGACCTGATAGCAGGACATTCCATATTTGGAATTTCGGACACTAAGACAATGAAAAATGTCAATAAGGGAGAAAGGGAAAGAAATCAAATTATTATTGGCTCACTCTGCACAGATCAAGTTACAAACACCAGGACTAGTAATCAATCATTTTGTCTCCACGCTTTCCTGTACGTTACTGCAACAGAGTGAGGCAGCTTTTATAACCTGTAAGAATCCCTCACAAGAAGGACTACCAAAGGGCATATTGCACTGATAGGGTCAAATATAATTTTCAGCTTTGATATACAATGACTCCAGCCATGTCTGTAAATAGTGTATTCTCACCCACCACCAGGAAGAAAGCCATAACCAACACTTTTTTCCCTAATTTATGAACCTAATGTAATGTAAATTTAAGATATAAAAAAAGCCTTCATAGATTATTAAGTTTCTCATCCACACCAAATCTCGCTGGGTATTCCTGGTTATTGGCAAATATTTCACAAAAAATGCTGTAACCAGTTCTCATGTTAACAGACTTCTCAAGAGACCTCATTATCCAGGAGGAAGGGGTGGGCAGTAAATGCTGTGTGAGGGGCACACTAGCTCAAATGACCAAGACATACCCCAGAGGCCTTCTAGCACCACTACATCCCACTATGGCTCTGTGCCGATAGCTCTTTCCCACTCGAGGATGAAAAGACACCAGGCACAGATGGTTGATAGATCTCAAATCTGCTAACGACTTCATTTGGCACATGGAGCGCTAGAGCAACAGCGCTAAACTGTAAATGCGCACCATGCCACGGCAGTGACAGACCTGTCAAGCCCCTGGTTTGAGTGTATTTCACTCAGCAGCTCATGGCTGCTGCCCATGACAACCAGGTTTCCCATGCAGGCAAAGCTTTTCACTCTGAAACCTCAGCTCTGTCCACTTGACAGGGTATTGGAGACGGAGAGAGGAGATGGGGCAAGGTGGGAAGGCGCCTGCTGCCAAAATGCTGTGCTGAAAGCAGCCCTGTTACAAGGCACATTTGCAAACTAGACCTTTGTGGCTTCTATATACATGCTTGCGTGTTTTACTAAATCAGGAACTTTGAATCCATTTCTAAGCTGCATTGTAATCCGGACCTACCTACTGGAGTCCACAGGAGCCACAGAACCAAAACTAGATGAAGGAGACACCAGAAGGATTAAAATAAACTGAAGAAATAAAAGAGTCTTTGGTGTTTTGTTCCAGACGGAAATCAAAACATATTAGAATGGCCGTGGGAAAGCTTTATCTTATTTAGATTTTCAGATTAGTTAACTCATTAAGTG
>Ga0065711_1045067_pt1 | contig 13716 bp, 6 predicted proteins | sample Hoacrofraction12_FD_59098 | JGI IMG/M metagenome (GOLD analysis project Ga0065711, IMG submission 59098) | Hoatzin crop microbial communities from Cojedes, Venezuela - Epithelial fraction 12 v2 (version 2) | ecosystem: Host-associated > Birds > Digestive system > Esophagus > Crop | place... | reverse complement strand
AAGAAGGGGGGGGGCAGGGAGCCGTTTTCTTCCCTCAGCACAACAGTATTTCCTAAGGGGTGGGGAAAAAAAAGAAAAAGAAGAAACAAATCAGTATTAGCTTTTATTATTTTTTGAAGAGGCTACAGATTATAATCCTTTGGAAGAGCTACTATGCCTCTCCTTCTCCAGTTCCGAAATACCAACTTCAGCTGCCCTGTATTTTCTCCTTCTATCATCATCTTATCAAAATATGGAACACAAAGCTCATGTCATCCACAACTAAGAAAAACAAAGATGGATTCACATCAAAACAGGATAAAGTCCCATACCAGAATGGGATAAAGTCCCATTCAAAAATATTCTTGAGTACCCATTCTATTAAGCAAATACGCTTCAGCCAAGCTCACGCCCACTTCTAAAAATTCAAATAAGCCACATTCACTATCAAAAATTGTTGGCAAAAGGCAAATTCCAACATGCATACTGAACATACAGGTATGTACTGACATTCAAGTGCTTATGTACTGTTCCCTGAAAGGATCATGCCTAGAATTATGAGGTATATGCAACTAATCATAACATCTATTTCTTTTTAAGACAGTACTCTTTCTTAAGAGAATCTGCTTTCTTAAGGCAACCTACTCCAGCTATATCGAATCTATCAGTAAGAGGAAAAAAAATAATAAGTACCATAATGAAGGGAAAAGGAACCAAAAAGCCTTTCTGTCACTAAAGGTACCATTCAGAAATTCAGCTTCACTCCCATAAAACCGTAATCCTTTACCTCAGACCACCTCTCTCTCTGCCCTACTCCTAACATGAATTTGAAGAGACTTAGAGACATCCAGATTTAATGGGCCCCTCCCTACCTCCAGTACCTGCCTCTGATGAAAGGCAGGAAAATGAAGTGGAAAATTATTTTAAAGGGTGCATGTAAGACATTAACATATTTGAGGAAGTGGCAATCAAGGTTTTCCACGGGGAATGAGCAAAGGGAAACACGTCCAGTCTGTTCTCCATCACGTTTTGTTGGCTTCTATTCATACAGAAAAACTCTACCCTTTTCTGTCCCATGGAAAATCTGAACCCAAGTTGTCAAAATAAAGATAAAAGTCTACACTACCTTGCAGTTGACCACACGCCTCTATCATCCCTCAGAAAGATAATTATCCCGTCTGCTAACTGCATACGGATCCTAGTCTCCCGAAAGAGATTTTATACCAGGGGCCCCAACAGATAGGAAACGGCACAAAAGGCAGCACTCCCATCACAGCATCTCCCTCAAAGCCAACCGCGTCCCTTCAATTCTAAATGGCCACAGTTCCTGCATTTCTCTAGGGGACAAAAGCTCTCTCCTCCTCTCTCCTCCTGTCAGGAAGACTTAAAGCTGCAAGAATAATTCTGTCCAGACTCCCCTCTAGATAGGCAATGATTTAAAGAATTCATGAAGTAACAGTGGCAGTGTAAATAAGCAATGAAAAACTAAATAAAGATCACAGAAAACACTACACAGAAAATGTGCACTAAGGAGAGAAAGAACAAGATGGGTGATTCAAAAACCTCTTCTGCCTTGTTACATTCACCCATAAACAGGCCTAGCAATCATCTGACAACGTGAAAGAATGGGTCCCGATGCAGAAACGTACCTGCTCGAAAACCTGCCTCCCCAACCCGTTCCCCAACGGCAAACCTTCCAACACTGCTAACTCCACCGTCTCCACGCCTTGCACCCCTCGGCCGCATTTCTGCTGTCTGTCAGATTTCAGCCCTCTCATACTAATCGATGCAAAGCAACTTAAGCCAACACCTGGAGTACTCCAATTGTTACACTTTTTAATTTAAAAAGAGGGAAGCGGTGCTACAGCCCTCGCTTCGGGGACGGGAAAAGCAGCGACCCTCAGCGAATCGCTCCAGACGTGTACATCCCGAGGCTACGCGCTAATCAATGCCTACTGAGCAGCTCAGCACAGGCCGGGTTGCAAAATAAAAGGAGGGAAAAACAAAAAATTGTAACCCCCTCTCAACCACACACTACTTTCGTATCCCTCAGTCACATACATTATTTGATTTTCTTGTTCATTATTAAATCAAAAGGATGCTTTAAACAGCATTTTTCTCCCTGCTAAGAGAACCCCCCCTTCATATGTCAGGCGAAGTCTGCTAATAACCAATACACTGGTTACATCTCAAATGCTTAAAAATTTTACAATTTTAAATTTAATTACAATTTTAATAAAATTACTTTCATACTCTTACTGGTAGGAGAACTAGTTTAAAGCAGACGTATAAGATCTAGAGGAAGCATATTTTTAATCCAACATAAAATCAAGAGGTGGCAAAAAAGACGACTAAGTGCAAAAAAAATAAAGTTTATTACCAACATTCTCAGGGAGAGAGAAATCTGTGTAAGTGCCACTTAGGGATGTAGCTTTGACTCAACATCATTTGCCCCAAAGAACACGAGATTGTTCTGGTCTCAAATCCTCACGCAAGAAAAGGAAATAAAATGAAATTAAATAACGCATTACCCAAAAGTCAAATTCTACATGGAGAAACGTATGGTACTGAAAGACTTCACTAAATATCTAGCAGGGCCAGAGATAATTTGTATAAGAAAAATGTCAAAATGTTTTGGGTATACAGCCACTAGAGCAAGGAAACAAACAGAAAACTGGGAAACACTGTATCGAAACCCAACAAACCACTGACATTAACATCAGATAAATGAAGAGGCATATGTTAAGACAAACACCTTCAGATGGTGCGAGTCAACTTCTGCAGTGGAGTTAGCCGAGTTGCTTTACTATATCAAGCTTCATAAAAATCATCCTCAATTCCACCAGCTAGAGCTGGGTTTTCGTTATGCCTCACACCATGTGCGCTGATTCTGGACAGTACCTGAGCTGATGATTGAAACCCGGACCAGGGATTCCGAAATGTGATCTTGACTAAAAATTAACCCTTCTTTCTGGAGGATCAGTGCCAGATTTCTTCCCCCAGCTGCACAACAAAAACAGTTTTTTTTCCAGGTGTTACCCAAATCCAACCCCAGTTAAACGCGAAGATTCTGCACGATGTCTGCCAGGATTCTAGTTCATAATTTAATAGACCCAGATGCTTTTTTTAAGTTCAGAAAATTAACAGTTTTGTGAAAGTAACTCCCCTCCCTTCCAGTCAGCACCAAGGGACTGGGCAAAGAGCTTGCTCACCTCGCCCTGCCTGACCCCTGCCAGGAGCCCCGTCAGCCCTTTGGGGAGCTACTCTGTCAGCGGGAGCCTCCATTACACACAACCCACCTGGGAGATTTTCTAGTTTATCGGATTTTCTAGCTCTCTGGCGCTTATTGCTTCCATTACAACAAGAACTAGAGAAAGGATCTGGATCAGAGCACTGCTGTAACAGCCCCTTCCCCAAACCGTGTTCACAACACAAAGCAACGCAGGGTTTGAAGGGGAGGAGCACACCATTACCACCTCACACAATTTACAGCAGCAACAAAAAAGTGCTCTCAAGGTTCTTCAGCCCATGTTTAAGGAACAGCTGCTTTTTCTCGGGTGAATTATACCCACACTCAGTGTGAGCTAACAGAAACGGGTCAAGTTGCTATCATAGTAAAAAACTGTTTTCATTTTTTTCTGTTTGTTTTTCAACCTCTTGATCTAGGAGACATAGTAAAATAAGTATTCCATGAAACTATCAAGGAAAGAAGTAATCTCAATTTCTCATTGTAAAAAAACAAACAAGCAAGCTAAAAAGAGAAAAATCAAAATACCAACTCTTAACCACCATGATGAAACAGAAAAAAAGACCTTTTTCCAGGATATATTTTTGTACAGCCCGTAGTTAAAATGTTTCTTGGAACAGCAACACAAGTCTCTCTCACATACCTTACTGAAATATATTGGGTTGTAGACTCTGCCACCAACAGCAGGTGTTTCGGGCACCCTCCCTTAACTCTCATCAGGGCAGGACCCCAAACCCCATGTTTTGAAGCCAGGAACCTCACCTCCTCCTGCAGCAGGCTCCTTCTCCAATCTATTTTCTAATACCTACAGTTTGGACAGAGTCAGTATGAAATGAAACTCGCATACAACACTGTGCTTCCCTACAGTAACATGAAGAGAACAAGCCAGAAATTAACAAATTCTTATTCAGTTTAGTACCAATTAAAAGCATACCCCTATTATCTATGTATATATGTGTGTGTGCAAACACGTATGTGGCTGTATACACAGAACAGGGTAAGCACTTCCACCACAAACACCTGTACTGGAGGTATTTGTGAAGAAATAATCTTCTTAAAACATAAACACTATTTTCCCAGAACCCTGTCTGCACAAAGTCAGGAAGCTCTTCTCAAGTATCTGTTACAAATAGCCGAGAAAGTTATCAGAATATTGTTGCAGAAGCACAGGCAAAGGATAAAAACACTGTAAGAGTGAATCAAAACACAGATCTCCTAAATAAATTTTACTTTGATTTGCCCAGGTCTTAGTGAACTCACAGGATCTACCCATCAATAGATGTCTAAATATCAGACTCTATGCTTCAGTTACATGAAATATAGTCCCTAAACAAGAAGCAAAATTTTTATTAATTTCAACCACCTTTACTCAAATGGCAAACGTGTTATACATCTTTATTTAGAGGTGTTTACAAAATTCATTTCTGCAGCTTAGATGTTATACCTATCTGTATTTCCCCATCATCTGCTTTCTTTGGATCCTGAAAAAAACTGTTCCCAAAATGACATTTGTCCATGCGAAAATCTACGTTTACAGAAGCATTAGTCATATGCACGCATTTAGATAACATGCTTATTAAAACACACCAATCTATGCATGACATTTACTTACCAGTCTAACTGCAATGACCATCAATAATGAAAAAAAGATTTAATCTTCTCTTCACCACCAAAAAAGGCACGTACTTAGCACAAGTAAGATTTTAGACCCCATATTTTATATGCTAAGCCTTGAGGAACAAACCCAGTGCACCCAAGCACGGTGAAAGATGCTGATCAATTAAAAAATTTTGTCCCTTCCCAAGAAACAGGCAGCAAACATTCTTGAAAAGGTTTATTTCTCCCTTTTAAGCTAGATCTAGAAGGAAGCAATTCTCTCTCTAAAAGCCATGCTCCTTAGCCTTCCCCACGCGACTTGGGTGAGAGGATGCTGACAAACCAGCCAAAACACCAGTGCTGTTGGGAAACTCGGGACCTAGGACGCAAGCGACAGGAAAGCCAGGCGCCTGGCCACGTCCTGGAGAGCAGCACCCTCCCGGGGCTTGGCTCCTGCGTGCCGCTGCCGGCGAGCCACACGCTGACGTGACTCCCGACAGCTTCTCGGCCAGCTCAGCCACTGCTCTCTGCAGGGCAAGGGTGGGCACCCGGCTCCACACAACCACCCCAAGGACATGGTGGGTGCGGAGGGGGCACACAGAAACATTTCTTTTGCAAGATCTATCTCCATCTTACAAGCCTGATTTCACATTTTTCTCTCTTATTTTTAATTAAAAAGAGGGCACACTTCATGGTGGAAATCTGTATTTTTTGAAGCTTGAACCATTTAGCCTATTAAACCCGAGTCTGTAATACGGGTGTTATTTCTTAAAAACATACAGTAAATGCATTAAATTATTGATAGTCATTAAACAGGAAAAAAATTTAAACAGCTCTCAGCTTTTATCAATCATTCATGCAGTTTCCACTTGCGCATCTCACTGGGTTGCTATCGTATCACAGAGCAAAGAGTACAAATCCTGAAGGCATGAATTCATTTTCTCTTGACGCAGAGTAAAAATATTCTTGGCAGCAGGAGAGAGGCTAAAACACGAAGCAGAATGTTTGAAAGGAGCCTTCTGTCTTCTGCAGTAAACAGGTAGCAACACGAGGGAGCAGGAATTTTAGGGACTGAGGCCCATCCGCTTCCCCTCATCGCCTGGAAGGGCCAGCAACAACATCGTCAATCACGTCCAACACCCAGCAGCCAAAAGCAGTCATGGCCACCCCGATGGTGTTTACAAATTTGATCTCTATTTAAAATATATCTTAATTCAGTGCCATATGGGGGGGAAAAAAAGGAGCACTGAGGTCAAGAGTAAAGCACCCAGCAACTTGAGCAAGGCGAAGATTTCACCCCAAGCTGCTTGCCAGCTAGTGAGCCAGCAAAACAGACAAAGTGCAGAAAACCCCAACCGTCAGACTGACAGCCTCAGCTCAGAAAAATGACAGCAACTGAGACAGGCTCTTGAAGCTCTTGTGAACCTTTACTGGGGCAAATTCTGACTAGACCTAATGTTTTTATCAGCTCTGAATGACTCACCTCAATATGGGGAATCTGGGGACAGATGCCCACTGGTGGCACCTTGCCTGGCTGTGATATGCTGGCTACCAGTAAAGGGAAGCAAAATCCCATTTTTTGTCCTTTGTATGCACAGACTGAAGACCTGTCTTGCAAATCTGCTCTCTCAACTTTCAACTCCTGATATGCTATCGAAATGTACTAGTTTAAAAAGCAGCAAAGAGGGAATACAATCTTCAGGGACAAGCCAGATATGACTGCAGCACGGAAGGACCCACCTGACCTACCTCTAAAGCAAGTACCGGAGGTGACCCATAGCCATAAAACCATCAACATGCAACACAGAGACACCAGCTCTGGCTAGACATTCAGCCAGTGAAACCTTAGCCCTGCAGCAGCCCTTCTACTGGAACCCAAATTAATTTGTTTTAAACTACCTTGCATCTGTTTAAATGAGCTGTAATAATAGCTCTGGAGCACGGTGCAGACACATCCACAGCCAAACACGACGCCGAGGACTGCTTGAGAGGCACATGCCCACACCCGGAGCCCGCTGAGAAAGTACTGGCAGGAAAATCTCCTCAACCAAATTGTTCCACTCCCTGGGATGACAAATTCCTTCAAAGAACATTTCTGTTCACGCAGAAAAAAACTGAATGTTAAAGATTTAGGAAAAAAGTACAGAAAGAATCTTTGTCTGCTCCCAAAATCTAAGTCCTATGGAGGTTTCGGGCGTTTTTTTCCTGAAAATGATTCAAGAATGAACTGAGCCGAGCAACTAGATAACGCCAAATGTTGATACAAAAGTAGCCAGGAAAAGCTGCTGTCACTGGAAAACATTTTCTAGCCTGATTGTTTACAGACAACTATGTTATAAAATACAAAGATATTTATTTCCAACCATCATTAGTGCAAATCTACAGCATGTAAAAAAAAAAATCATTTAAGACTTGCTTATGTCTCATTATACTGAGTCCCAAGGAGGGTAATATATTAATTACAGTAATACAAAAGCTCTTACATCATTGAACTGATTTCATGATATATCAACAAAGTAATTCACAATCAGTTTCTGTGCAATATTAATCCTTAACTGTATGCAGAAGTAAGAGTAATATTACACCTGTATTATTAAGGCAACACCCAACCACTACCAGCTGTCACACTACTCCAGGAACCAGCATCAACCACAGGGAGAAGATGCTGCCCTGTCCTTCAGGCCAGCAGCAGCGGGCTAACTGGGCTGACGGCAGAGCCAGGGGGAATGGGAACTGGGGCACTGACACCAGCGCCTGGGACCGGCTCCCCGGCTGCCTGCACGCAGCCACCGCCGCAGCTGAACGAAGACCAGGCTGAGCAGCCAGCTACGCCAGGGCTGACATTCCCTGCCTGCGCCATCAGCCTCCGGGGGGAGACAAGGAAAAGGCTCTGCTTTGGTTTGGGCTCTTCATTCCTCAAGATACACGCATGGAAAGCCCACGGAGTTCTGACACTGTTTTTGAGCACCTCCTTGGAGAATGTGCTGGAAATTATTTTCTTTTTTTGTCTGAAAGCTTTAATTACTTGTAACACATCCTTCTTGCCGAGCTTTTTTTTTTAAACTACTTGTTCTTTTTTTTTTAATACCAGTCAAGTTCACATCTCTTCCGCACCCCCCACCAAGAACGCACATTTGGAGAAGCTACAATTGCTATTAAATTTTGCCTAGCCTGTAAAGCATGTTAGCTTTCCAATAAATTATCTGGAATTTTTATCATGACACCTCAACCTGGATTTCTAGCTAAGAGATGTGGTGGGAGTGTACAGCTCCCTAGCATTCCCCCCTCCTAACCGAAAGCAAGGCTTGTACGAGAAGGCATGACCAAAGGCTGCAACACAAACTTTCTCCGACCCCCAAACGTCAGTCTCATGACCACTGCAGCTGCATCTAATGGAAAGCAGCTCGGAACTAGTTGTTCAAGCCTTTCAAATTCTCATCAGTGTTGGTAAGGGATACGTTATTACAGAAGAGAGATGCATCTTCTAGTATAGTATTGCATGTTTAACCCAATCATCACAGATCCACACGTAAGGTTTAACTATGACTTCTCGTAGTTTCAGAGACAGGACCTTTCTGTACTAGAGGTTTGGGTCTTACACAGCAGTATCTGTGCATCTACACCACCCGCCCCCCTTTAGTTTTATAAACTGATTCTATGATAAAAGTCACTTAAAATAACAAAGCCAAACAACTGTCTAACCACCACTAATACGAGCTTTCAAACAGGTTTCCATTTCATAAATCATTCTGGTGATCTAGTTTCACACAACCCCAGGGAAAGCTGCATGCATAACAGAAAAGTCATTATCAATACGCAGAGATCATTTGGCAACCATACCGCTACTCGTAAAGACTTGTGCAGTGGCACTGCGATTTCCACGCACTGCAGAGGCAGCACAGACGAGCTGTTTAAAACCAATGGATTAGCTCTAGGTTTGCAAAATCAGCAAAGTCAAGCAGTTCTGCTCCAGGTGCTCAGCCACGCACCTCTTCCTGACCCAGCGCGTGTTGGGCACCAGGAAGAGCGTTAGCACTGGGCACTAACTTGCTTCTTTTGCTAGGAAAGCAATTTCAACCATTTTCAGAAGATTTGCTAATGATCCCGAGGGTCTAGCAAGTTCAGAGACCTCAAAAGTGGAAACCATTCATCTATTAGTTGATCTTTGTTCATGCGCCACGTTCAAAGATGGTGCTAGGAATATCATTTTCTACACTACCTACATATTTTCAGGTATTTAATATGTTAATGTTTCATATTATTTCATAATAATAACCTACATTTTAAATACTTCTGATATGTTCTTTGCACCTTAAAAAAAAAAATGAATTCTCTTGTTCTGTCCACCAGTTCTGATGTTTCTTTCCTTTGTGATGGGCTTCTCCTGTCAGTGGTCAATGGCTGAGGCTCTGAATCCTCCCAGAGGAGGAGGAGAAAAAATAAATAAATAAATAATCAGTGAGCCATGATCTGGGTGCACATATATACTTGGTTGTATTTCCCACCTCTAGCACACTGGCTGGTCCTGAAGCTCAGTTGGTCACATACAGCTCTTGATCAGTAGTATTCCTCTGGAAATTCATTCAAGAGCTAATTTCTCATTACAAGAAATTCAGCCTCAGGAATTTAATCAGAAACCACAGCAGAGGGCAAACTGACTGTCTCCAGAGGACCCTTTACAAGGATCATCTTCCGACTAAAACTCTTACTGCTGACAGTTCTGCTATTCCTAACACAAAAGTATAGCTGCACTATACGGATGCCTGATACAACATGATGCAATTCATGACTTCCAGTATATACTCCTCCAGCCCCAAGTTCAGAGGCTTTTCCGCAGCTCCTATTTCCCATATGAATTACTTCCTCCTCAAATAAAAGAGCTTGAAATACCTCCAAATAGAACAGGAGTAAGCTGAGTGAGAAGTATTTAGTAACTGGTTATCTCAAGTTATCAACTAAAACAAGTATTTTGGCAATAATTACAGCTATAGCTAATTTGAAACACACAATAGGTAACAAACCGCCTTTCAGCCAGCGGCTGCCAGTCTGCAAGCAGCACCATGGTCGGAATCACTTGGCTTCCCTGGGCTTTGTACCGGACAATCAGCAGAAACAAGGTTTACATGGCTGATCCTGCATCTCCCATTTGGTTCATCCTTACTTGCACACGCCGGCAGTAATCTCTTACCAGTATCGGCTGGAGTTTATACTCTAAGAATTCCAGTTAACACAGACCAGAACCACTGCATTTCTCTGAAACTTGCACACAAAAACCCTGGCTCTTTCCCATGGTGTCACCTGCTCCCGCAGTCAGCATCCCGACGTACCCGTCACGCATCCCACACTACTGCAGATGTCCTGAGCAGGCCGGGCAGGGACAGTTGATGGTTTTGTCACCAACACCTCAGACACCGGTTCAGAATACAGAATTAAAAACCTGCATTAGCTACAGGTGCTCTGTTTATGTTGTCTGTGTGTCAGGAGAGTTGAATCAGTGGTAGAGAGTTTTTAGATAGAAAGACATGGGAAAATCTTTCAACACTACCTTTGTGATTTAGAAGGCCAAGTCTCATTGTGTCTGACTCATTCAGATCTATCAAAAAGCTGTTCCTGGTCTTTTGTTGTTATTCGAGTAGGTGTAACTACAAACTATTACCCTAAAAGTTATGCACAAATATCACTTGTCAATAGTACTTTAAGAAGCAGAAAAAAAGGTGCAATTTTTACCAGTTGGACTATGAGAGAATTTCCCATCACACTGTGGCACGTATGCAAAGCTTCTCAGCAGCTTGTTCCACAACAATGGATTTGCAAAGCAAGAACTGAGGGGATTATTTGATTCAGCATCTACTCAAGTGGCCAATTCCTTCAGCAATCAATACTAATCAACAAGCTAAAGCCTTGTAAGAAAAATCAGACAGCATTTGAATCCTTCCTGCTGCAGCAAGCAGGGCTCTGAAGCCTTATGGTCCAACACAGACACCTCAGATGCTGCAATTTTGGAAAATCAATTTTACCTGGGATTTAAAATACACGCTATGCAGCCTTCCAAACGCCAAAACACAAAGCTCACCTTTCCAATGAAATTCTGAGAAGAAAAATACATACATACACACAAACAACTTGGGTCTCATATCATACTTGTTACTTTGCACTTCAGCTGTGCAGAAAAGACCTTACCATGAGCACAAGGGACAGGAAGTAAAATAAGAGCTATGTATTTCAGAGCAAAGCACAGGCCAGCCTCACACATGCAACTTGGGCATTAATGACATCAGGAATTTTGCTTTTCATCTTTCAGGGTGAGTTTAGGGATTCTTCAGAGACATGAATTACATTGCTATGACAGCATGCATGGGGAAAGTGGAGCGTCACAATTTTAATAAGAATTTAGAAAAAAAACCCAAAACCCACACACCTCTGGGTTCTTAGGGGAAAAAAAAAAAACAACCAAGCAAACAAAAAACCCACACAAAAAAGATTTAGGTTAGGTTTGTATGGGCCCTTTTTGGTCAGTCCAAGCCCATGTCTTGTGCGCTTGTATTTCCCTCCGTATCATAGTAAAAGAGAAACGTTCAGATCACCAAGCAGACCAGAGGGCCTTCGGCATCTGTTCAGAGCCAGCATTCGAGTTGCGTTTTAACAATCCTGCAAGCCCTTGCTCCTCTGTCTTTAAGAAGCAGAAAGTACACAAATGTGTTTTCCCCTCTGTTACATGGTCACTCCAAATCCCTCTGCAATTACTAAGTAATTCTTGGCATAGCTGCAGGAGGGAGACCAAACCCACAGTCAAAGAGAATAACTTGGCAGGCAAGTCGTGTTGACTAGGTGGAGGGGGAGAGCTGGGAACACAGTGTTTCCAGGAGTGCCACACGCTCCGATGATAGGGCAGGAACAGGAGGGTGCAATGATCCCGCAGAACAGAAAGGCTTGTCTGTGTTTATCAGGGAACAGCTCGTTTGGATAACAGGAAGCATAACGACCCCAGGCTGTACGAACAGCCAGGTTCAGAAGGAAGAGTACTGCGGTTTGGGATTCCTAGAAAATAGCTGCTGGAAAAGGCTGAGCAGTAGATGTGGACTGTTCCGCGGCGGTAAGGAACAGCTGGGCAAATCTGAAATAAAAGTATCAGCTTCCACAGAAATTCACCTTCAGACCCGGTAAAGTTTGACACACTGACAAAACCAGGATTCTGTACTTTAAATCAAGCTTAAGAGCAATTCAGACACATATTTAAATTACTGTGAAAAATACATGACCAGACATTAAATCCTCTATGCTGAGCCACTGCCAATCTGCCGGCGCACCCGATGCTCAGTTCTGTGCCCTGCTCTTCATCCGTCAAAACATACGGACATCATTCCCAGCAGGCAGGCCACTTCTTCCACAGCCCTTTTAAGGCTGCAGACAAGTGAATACAAATGTGTACACATTTTAGATATATCCACGTGTTTAAAAGTTTAATATATAGCTATACTTTGTATCTATTTACATGCACTTTCCATATACATTCAACGCTTGTTTATGCAGAATAAAAGCTCAACATTTTAGAAACGACCAAGTTACAGTTTTTGCACCAGGCAATGATGATTAAAACCTGAATATTTCATCATGGTGAAGCACACTGCCAAGTCTCTAGGGACCAGAGCAATTTGAATTGGCATAAATGAACGTTTCCCCATCTTCTGCTGCTTCTGTAATGAGCTATGTTTCAGCCCTGCCAATCATTTCTCAGAAGGCAGACCCCCTTCTCCAGCTTTTTTGCTATATTCACTGCTCCCGAGTGCTGGGAAGGCTGCGCTTGCTTCCACACGTGCAACTGCTCCTGTCCCACCACAGCAGCCCATCCACACTTCGGACCTTTCGCCAAAGCCATCCACGCGCTTCCTCAGCGCTTTCCTGACCCAGGTCTGCACGGAGCCAAGGGAGGGAGCAGCCTTGATTCAAAGCACCCCGTCCTCCCGCCAACTTTTATCTTCCCAAATCATCAAATAACATAATTTCTAGATCAGCAAAGACGGAAAAAGAATGCAAACAGATCAGTTTCAATCCCTCTACCCACATTTAAACTGGCTGCCCTCTAGACCCAGACTGGGAGCCTTTTCACGCCAGCAGCAATGCCGAGCAAGTCTCTGGAAGCCGCCTGATCTCAAACGTTCACACATTCCCCCGCTGATACAAGTTTAACCTCAAGAGAAGAGAGGAAACAAGCTGCTACGCACAGATTAGGGCTGATGAGCAGCAGGTAATGACTGGAGCTGTGTCAAATCATGGTTACAACAACTGGGGTTTGTTTTTTTTTTTTAAGGCACATATGGGTTCACACACTGAAGTTTCCTTTGGAGCTTACTGCGCAAATACCCGAGCTTCAACCAAAACTCGGCCAAAAAGGCACTTGTAGGGACTTGCTCGAATAGCACAACCACCTTCTGGCAAACGTGGGCATAGTTTTGCTTGGAGGGTTCAGACAAGAACACTTGCAGATAGCTAAAAGGAATAGGCAGCTCAAGTGCAGACTACTAAATCAGACAATTTTTTTCTTCCAAAAATTGATGTGACACTGCCAACCTGCTGTACGGTCATGTACTAATTCTACAGTTAATGAAGATATTAAAAATGTTGTTTCTCCACGAGCTAATAGAGCCAAGACAAATCTTGCTGATCACAGAATCACAGAATGGTAGGGGTTGGAAGGGACCTCTGTGGGTCATCTGGTCCAACCCCCGCCGAAGCAGGGTCACCCACAGCAGGCTGCACAGGACCGCGTCCAGGCAGGTCTTGAACATCTCCAGAGAAGGAGACTCCACAGCCTCCCTGGGCAGCCTGTTCCAGGGCTCCGTCACCCTCAGAGGGAAGAAGTTCTTCCTCATGTTCAGCTGGAACTTCCTCTGCTT
>Ga0065711_1045066_pt1 | contig 13716 bp, 8 predicted proteins | sample Hoacrofraction12_FD_59098 | JGI IMG/M metagenome (GOLD analysis project Ga0065711, IMG submission 59098) | Hoatzin crop microbial communities from Cojedes, Venezuela - Epithelial fraction 12 v2 (version 2) | ecosystem: Host-associated > Birds > Digestive system > Esophagus > Crop | place... | reverse complement strand
CGCCGCCGGCCCCTCGCCTTCGTGCCCGGCGCTGTCAGCCGCCTCCTGCCCTGGCGCGCCGACGGCTGCCCTGCTCGGCCGCTGCAGCCCGGGCCGCGCCGTGCCCCGGCTCCCGAGGCGCTGGGGAGGGCTCCGGTCCCTTCCCCAGCCTCTTGCTTCCCTCGGCGGGGGCTTCGATCTCCTTCAAGTGCTGTTCAATTTTTTTGCCCCACCGTAAATCAGCCCGCCCTCTCCCGCTGCACCGTTGTGCGTTCCTGCTGCCTGTTGCTCTTCTGAATAGATCTCTTTTTCTCCAAAAGCACCTACGGCCAGACAGAAGTAGCTTGTGGGCTTCTCCCACTTACCGTTCGTGTCCTGGGTATGGCTGTTTCTCATCGTCCCCTCATTCTGCATAGCTGCTGGTTCCTTATCTTCTTAAGGTTGTGCATCACCGTGTGTCGTGGCTCCTCTTTTCTCTCACACATGCCATGTGGTAGACTGGGGATCTTTGCCATGGTAATGGCTTGTAGATTGTTGTATTTGTTTACTTTCTGTGTGTCTTGGTTACTGTGCGTGGCTTTCACCTCTATTTGCTAGGCAACACTTAATTATCCTAAAGCATTTATTATGCACCTTCGGTTAATGCACGTGTAGTCAAGGCAGGAGCTCGCATTCTGAACACCTTTATCCCATGTTTCTTGTGTATGTTTTAGATGTGGGTGCTGGTTTCGCTGCCCCTTGGCATCTTCAACTTGTATCATTTGTCCTGACTCCCCCTTGACGGCCTTCCTCATGTGTAGATACTCTGCTCTGTGTGTGATCTCACCTGATCTCTCTTCATGCATCATAGCAATCTTCCATCTTTCTTCCAGTCAGTAGTCATCTTCTCAGTAATTAAATATGTGATTCTTAGTAATCTATTACTTCACCCAGAGTCCCCAAAAGACATTTTGTTCTTTGTCTCCTAGCACTTCTACATGCTGGGGAGTGATCTTGCTATTCAAATGGCTTCCCTGACAACCTAAAGTTTATTCTGATGTAGTTCTTGTACTTTTTGAGAATAATAGTTGTATTTTCAGATGCATTTCATGAGGGCTGTGCCTACGAAGAGAGGGAAGGTGTCTGCGGTATGTAAGGGTCCTGTTTTGGAAACTACCGGCTGTGGTTGTTAATGATAGTTTGGGGATTCTGAGTCACTTTCATCTTTTTCTTTCTTTCTTTTATTCCTGCTTAAGCATCTGGTGTTAAGTACTGTGGAATACCATCATATATGCAACACAGCAAATACTGCTGCTCAAGTTTCACTTTCATCAGCCTAAAAAAATAGGTTTTAATTCCTCAAAGGCGATTTTAGTGTTAGATGATATAGGGGTATGAAATTTTGTTTCAGTTAGTGATGTTCAGGTCTTGTATGCAACCCTTTGTTAATATCTTCCACAGTCCTTTTTTCTAGGGCTGAATCTGTACCTTGCACAATAAGTTTAGCAAAATATACTGTGACTTTTAGCAAGCAAATACTCGGCAAGTTCACACTTCTACTCTACTGCTAATCTTAATGGAGAATGTGAATCACTTGTAATGTGCAAGCAGGGAAAAAGTTGGTGGAACTGCAACACAAATGAAAGTAAGTTGTGTTAGTTATAAGTATATGCTAGTCACTCATGATGTCATTACAGCCAAAACTTAAAGTCTAATAGTATTAGATGCTTTGCACGTGCAGCAGAATATACCTGTGAGTATAGTAATGGAGTATACAGTGTTGAAGTTGAGCTTCAACAGTAATTTGTAAGCCTTAGAAGGTGCTGTGTAGGTTTACAGGTTCTTCTACACTGTATCCTTTCTTTGTTCCTGCTGTTTGTTTCTCCAGCTGTGAGCTATATCTCAAGCTTCAAACAAGACCCCAAAGCAGGGTTCTGACTTGCAGTGACTCAGTAGGTAGCTGCAGCCATTTAAATTACTGTACGAGAAGGGTAACTGGTCTTGTAACAGGGTCAAGGGAAGTGCACAAACCTCAGGTGTGCCGTATCCTACCTTGCATGTCTTAACACAAAACTGCCTTTTACCGTAATGTTTCTGTGTGCTGTTTGCATATTCTTTCAGTTTTCTGCTATTTTTTAAAACTATGGTTTAATGGGATGCCTTTGACTAGAGTGCTGTGATTAACCTTTTGTAGTTCTGGTGCTAGTTGTTTTATTCCCTGTGCTCAGGTGGTTTTTTTTGGCATTCTAGCACAAGAGGGACAGCGTGTGTGTGGCAGTAGCCTTTGAGGCTGTGCCTTTGGACTGTTTCATAATCTTTCATTCATCGAAGCTTGCTTTCCCCTCCTCCCCCCCTCCATAATCCTCCTGGTGTTCATTGCCTTGTATCATGTCCTGATAATCCCTTCTTCCTTCATGTACTTCTGGGGGAGGGCGTACTTCTCCCTTATGCAGGATGTAACTTCTGCGTCTCAGATATGGATGCTCAGCCATGTTTGTTAATGGTAGTATATCAGGGCTGCCAGATTTTCTCTAAATATGTCATCTTGTGTTTTGAAAAAATATAGGGAATGACTTCAGTGCTTCCTTAAAGCATTAAATCATCTTAGGTTTTGATGGGAGAACTGTGGTACTGGCTGCTTGTTGAACCTTGTATGCCATGTCAGAAACCGATGTTGACCTCAACTGACAAGGTGCAGAAGGCGTTGTGGGAAGTCCTGTAGCTCTGTAGCATGCTTTGATGAAGCCTCCGGCTGCTGGATTTTTCCCTGGGATTGGAGAGAAATGATGATTGATTTTTTTTTTTTTAATTGTTCTGTTGCTGGTCTGTGCTTGCAGCAGTAAGGGTTTTGCATTTTATCTTTTTGAGGGCCTTGTGGAAGCATCCTGGCATTGTCGGGTAACTGTCATCCAGCACTGGCAGGGTGTTAGATGTCTGAAGAGCTGCTGCAGTGTTTTCTGAGATTGGTGACTGAGATAGAGGATGATCTAATGGAAGCAATTTTTGTTGTGAATGTGGAATGACAGAGGAAGAGTAAGATTGTGACTGTCCTTAGTGTTTGACTTCAAGGAGGGGTTGGCTGAGAAATTTACAAATGCTCAGAGAATGGCTGAGGTTGGAAGGGACCTCTGGACGTCATCTTGTCCAACCCCCCCAAGTGTTAGGGCTGAGCACCAAGATGAAGTACCACCTGATTTTTATACAAGGACACAATCTATCTTATTTGTTAATCCATCAGATCTAATGGCAACATAGCATATATAAGAAGTTTTGCATTGTTATGTTGTTACTGTTGCCGATCTGAACAATTTGGGAATTGCTCTGCCTTCCTGTGTCTTTGGTTGTTTTTAAATTGATGATGTGATTAAGTTCAATGGCTCATTTAAAACACTTCTGTTCTCTAGAAGTTTGACCTAGCAGAATGGGGAGATAAGATAACCTTTGGCTTGAGAAAAGATTACACTTCCATGTCCCCCAAGTGGTTACTGAAGAAAACAGAATCATAAATTCTTGACGGATCAGATGTAATAATCATTTCAGTAATCACTTCAGTATAGCCAGTTTCAAACTGACAAAGGGATCAGGATCAAACAGTATTCATCTAAAAACTCAGATGAAGCAGCAGAATTATTACCGAGTCTGCATAGCCTCTGGTTTAAAATTAGCCTGTTATCTGAGAATGAGAACATTCAAAGGTGATGTCAATTTTCTGGAAAAATCCCAGGAAGATCTGGGGAGCTACAGGCTTATAGGGTGGACAGACAAACTGATCAAGTTAATTTTATTGTCTCTTACAGCTTTCAATAGCTGATACCTGCATAAATATGATACACTCTGGATGAATCAGCTTGGCATCAGTTGAAACTGTGGATCTCCTTGCAGAAATATGCTTTTGATTATAACTGTTTATATGGCTTCAACGGAATTACCTGATGCTCTGTGCTTTTTGGCTTGCAGTAAGGAAGCCTTTTGAAACTTTGTCATATGGTTTTTGGAGACAAGGGATCTGATCAAGAAATTTTTGGAAGTGTTTATTTGTTTGTGAAGATGTTAAAATGCATGAGCTGCATTGCTACAATTGGCCTGTGCAGAGCAGTGTGTTATTTATCAGTTAGGACCAAGGAATTTCTGAATAAGGCTTTGGCTTCTACTGGTAATCAGATAAGGGAGCAGGCTGGTATTGAAAGTTCTGCTAGGTCTGTGCAGTGTATGTTAGCAAACACAGAAAGTTTCTCCAAGTGCCCTTGGAGGTAGTAGAAGAGGCTCTGGGAGCTCAAGTTCCTGAGGGAGAGTTAACACATGGGTGGGGCTTGCTGGCCAACGCTGTGGATAAGTATACAACCCCTGAAAGATGTTGAGAGAGATGTTTTCTTCATTATTGGCTTATGTTTTCATTCTGGAACAAGATTTATTTTGAACCAGGCTCTAATCCGTTCATGTGGTTTTACTTCAGAGAACTAAGAGCACTGTATCCATGTCATTGCTAGATGATGGGTTTGCTAGTTGATGCTGCATCACAAAGTCAGAACTGCGTGTACAGAACCTGATTTTAGTACTGTAGCCTGTGAGAAGATGGTATGTTAGCAACTCCAAAAAAGTGCAAGACCTAAAAACCAAGGAGTCAGGTTTCTTTGGCTGTGGGAAGCCGCAGTCCATCTAGATGAGCTGGATGTGTTGGACTAACAGGCTTCTTCCAAGAACACTGGAACAGAGGAGCTGTGTGTACCTTGACAAATAGCAGGGTCTGACAGGATTGCATCTATAGAACACAACATTTGGTTCTGAGGAGTTGGTGTCCTTACTGTTTGCATTTCAGGGATTTTTTTTTTTGTTGCTGTTGAACTAATTCCAGGCTAGCTGCATGGACTCAATGGCAGTTTGTGTTGAGGTGTGCTGGTTGTGCTACTGATTCTACATCTTGCAGTATAATTCTATCCAAAAAGAGTTCAGTTCATCCACTTCAGGACCGCTTCATGATACACAGTCAGTGGGTACAGTAAGGAAGTTTGCTTTACATGTGCACTCCTGGTCTGCGCTAAAAAAATTGAGGTAGATGCACCTTTAAGACTATAGTTTATAGTAAGTAGCTGATAGTGAATTTTACCTCTCAGCATTGCCCTGTAAGAACCTTACCAGGAATGAGCTCCACAACAAATTGTGTGGCTTTTATGGTATTACAAGGGATTATGAGAGACTTAAGAAAATTCTCAGTAATAGGTTTTTGCGTAGTCTGTTTTATACAAGTGTATTGACTGATGACATGCAACGCGTCCATCACTGCAGTTCTGAAGTTGTGAATTCATACGTTATACAAGTAAAGTTCTTGAACACAGACTTGGTATCCTATTTTTCAGAAAGCATGGCAATCTCTGAAGCTGTCAGTGTTGTATTGTCTGGCACTGCCGTAGTTCTGGCTTTGAATGGGTCACTGTCTAGGAAAAAAAAAACAAAACAAACTGATTTGCTGTAGAGCTTCTTGAGAACTTTGAGTACACAGAGTGGTCCCCTCAAGTAGGAAGAGGCATGTGAGGGAGAGCTGCATCTATTCAAGGAATGCTCTTAAGTCTTCATCAAGAACAGCCTACATGTACCCATACAGGTTTTCCATCTTCCCTGGCAGGCAAGGCGCACATAAGGAGGACAAGGAAGGAGAAATAAGGAGGGATAGCTCAAACTCAGCAGTTTGTTTCTTAGTCTTAGAGGCAAGCTGAATCACACTTCAAAGACTTATTTTGGTTGCTCTTCTAACACTTAAGGCTGTTCTCCTCCCTGCTGCTTTTTAAGGTTAACGTATGTGGGTGCAGTGTTACTAAAATCATGGAGTGTGCATCATCTGCAAATGTTTTAGAGAAAATCTAGGTTGGTAATACTGCTTCAGTCTTCCAAGCTTTGGAAGTATTTGATCTAGTGAGGTACAGCTTCACACGCATGCAATTCTGACATCAGTTTTTCAGATGATTGTGTCAGAACTGTAAGCTGTAGGCTTTTCTTGCTTTATTTTGTAAGATTATTTTGTCTTTGCATGACAAATAGGATATTCGCTGTGACCTTCAAAAGTCTTTTGCCGTGAAGTGACATGGAGCCATGTAGCAACTTGATATCTCAGTTACTCATGTTTGAGGAATCAAAAGTTGTTTGGCTAATGATTAAACATCATGTCTAATGTTGTAAGCCTATTTCAAGATTGTTTTCTACTTCTTGTTCAAAATATCTGTTAAGGAGGTCTAGTAGTTGTGGAAGGCATCAGATTTTAATGCACTGTCAATCACAATGTCAGAGTTCTCAGTCAGAAAGATGAAATATATTTCAACTTTCTTGCTCCAAACTGTCAAAAATAATTGGCTTCTGCAATACACAGCTAGGTGATAGTAATAGCAGACCTTGATTTGGACAGTGAGGGATCTTAGTAATTCCTGAAACAGTACATTTCTTTTAAGTGATGGATAAGGGAGGGGTTCTTCAAAAATTTTTTTTTTTGGCTTGAAGAATTGGCTCCAGTTGCGGCAGTTACAGCCGAAAAACCCCCACAAAGCCCCGAAACATACGGTCAACATTGAGGTGGTAATAGAGTCCATTGCACTAGTTAAAACAAAAATAGCATCAGAAAAATGCAGATATGTTTCTAGTGGCTTTAGCTGTAATCTCAGTTCATACCATAAAAGTAATTGTGTGGTTTTTTCTCAGTAAGTTATTGAGACATTATTCTGCATCGCTTCATGGTTTTAAATTTCCTATTTGATTCTGTTACTTATGAGTAACATGGAAGTGAGATTTCCAGCAGTTCTGGAAACTCTGCTTTTCATAAAAAATGTAAATTCTTAAAATTATGTGAGGTCATTCAGAACAAAGAACAGAAGTTGTTCTGAACAACAAAGTTGTTCTGAACTACAGAGTAGTTTAATTGTCCACAAGAGTCACCATAAAGAAGCACTTATGGTATCTGCTCAGATTTGTAGCTGAGGATGGTGCAGGATACAGGTTTTTGTGTGTGTGTGTTTGTTTTGCTTTTTGCTTTCTCTAACAGTGCTGAACTTCCAGGTAAGCTGCTGATACATAATGTAATCCATTCTGTAAGTACCCTGACATGTATCATGTATGCATAATGTTCCCTGATGGTTTTTGTTCACATTTGTTTTTGTTCACATTTGCTGCATTTAAAAATTATCAAGACATCTAGACTTGTAAAACTTGTATTTTCCATAAAAATGGGTTTTCTGTATTGTTTCCTGTTAAATTGCTGCTTGGATGTTGTCCAAAGAAATCCAGGGACTCTCTGCTTTCATTGTTAGCTCCTTTCTTTAAGACACAAAAGTGTGTTAGAATTGACCATTATAAGTAGTTTTAAAGACGTTTACTGTTAACTTTTCCTGACAATTCATTCATATACTTTACTGATTTCTTTCAGATTATATTTTTCTTCTTTCTTGCTGTGTAGAAGGACATACAGCAATAGGAAACTACTGTGTTTGCGAACCCAAGGGAACTAACAATATGTAAAGTGCTCTGAAAAGTATATAACAAGAAGTCCTTGATATCCCCCCCCCCATCTGCAGCAGCAATAATGTTTCATCTCTTCCTCTCTATACTTCCCACTTCATTAATCCTTTAAGGATGTAGCTATAATAGCTTGATCTTCAAATTGCAGAAATGAAAAATGGACTGTTTTCCTTCCTAGAAGTTCTGTATTTGACCTGTAATTCACTAAAGGGAGTGACCAATTTCTTGGTGAGGAATGACAGGTAACCTGTGCTGGTGGCCTCTGGTGCTTACACAAGGCTGTGTGTTTTCTGCTTGTTTTAAATGTATGTGCCTATATTGTTATCTAAAGCAGCCACATAATTAATCTAACATACAGTTTTGTAAATGACTTCCTAGTGGGCTTTTTACTACTTGACTGCTGTGGATTGTGGTCATCATGTTTGTCTGTAAAGCTGTGTAAAGAAAAATCTTAGAGCCAGCCTTGATTTCATTCTGTTGAATGGTAAACCTTTTATGCTCCATTTAAAGTAATTTTACAATTAAGAATAACACAGTTTTCTAATCAGATCTAGAGAAAACTATAGCTTTAAAGGAGGTATTTGGAGGTATCTGTGGTGCTATTTTAACTTGGTAAAACTTAAAAAGTAAAATGAGAATTCAGCATATAAACTGTTCCTTAGTTGGGTTGGTGCTCCTTGTGCTCTCAGCAGAGCCCGTAACAAAGAGCCTGTGGTGCTGTTGCACAGCCGAGCCAGTAAGAATGTGAGTATAAGCGGTAACAAAGGAGTTTTCATCTATAAGAATAGGTCTGATATTATAATGAATAAAAGGAGGAAATTAATGTATATCTGAAATGTTTTGGTTTTCCACAGCATCCTGGTGGGCTAATGAAATTCATGTGGCATACGAAAACCTGCAGTTTTGCTTTTGATTTGCTTGTTAGTGTTTGTGCTTTTGCTTAGCCATATGCTGTGCCTGTTAAAAGTTTGTTTTTCTCAGTTTTGGGTTCCTAAACAGTAGTTTTCTGGAGTTTTTTTTCTGCAGCCTAAAATTGTTGCTTTTCCCTAGGTTACGAGGGGATCTGGGGTTTCTGGGTTTCTTTTTCTTCTGGTTTCTCTGTCCATCAGCTTTGGATGTTACTAGCTCTGTATGAAAGTGATTGTAGACAATGTTATGTATGTGGCAATGTGTTGTACATGTGTTGTATGTTAGTTATGCAAACAATAACACAGTTTGAATGTAACACTTTAAAGCAGGATTGTGTATGACTGGGTTCTCATCTGATGGGTTGCTTTAGTGCAAATTTCTTAAATGGCCTGACCGGCAGGCCTTACAAACTATTCTTAATGTCAGAGAAATGAGCGGTGGAATGGGAAGAAAAGAAAATTCGTAAGCAGTCCCTCATCTCTGCTAGATCCAAAATTCTTCCTTTGAGGTGTTCATCTGGAAAACTTGCAGAGAAAAACAGAAGATGCATAGGAGCTGCTGAAATAAAGTCGCTGTGCAATCTTGTCTCTGACTAAAGAGAAAAGGAAGAACTAGGGGAGTCTTGCTCTTATGCATCGGCTGTAATTCTGAAATGCTGCTATCTCCAACACTGTAAAATGCTTTTGCTTGTTGAAGGAAGCATTCAGTGCTGATGAGGACATGGGAAAGCTGTGAAGTAGCCTTATTATACTGATTAGGGGTGAACAGCTTGTCCTTTAAGGGGCAGTAGTTGCTTTTACTTACCCCTGAAAATACTGCAAATGATTCTGTAGTCTGATCGATCAATGTTTTATTAAATTGCAAACTGATTTAGACTAGCTTTTATATTTGATAATCACCATTTCATAGTCAGTGATTCCTGCAGTGTTCTTTTATGGGATATAAATGCTGTGATGGGAGAGTAGAAGAGCCATATGCCATTTAATTTTGTAACAGTTTACAATTATATTAGTAATTGCTTTACTGGACACTGTGTCTAACAGTGCTACTACAATGTTACAGCAGAAGGAAAAAAGTCTGTAAAATTTCCTATATGGAAGCCTCTTACCGTTTCCTGTTAGGAATTATTTAAAATCTTATTCAATGGAAAGGAAATATTATTCAATTCAAGCACTTATTCATGTTAAGTTATGTAGTACAGACACCAGTAGTCCATTTAGTAAATCTTTTTGGTCTTTGTGTTTTCTGGTTGAGTAATACTAGGTGCTTAACCAGAAAGCTGTGTTAATTTTGATGGGGAGGAGGGGAAGCTAAGAAAAAAAAAAAATTAAAAAAAATCCAGTCCTCTGTTGGACAGATAGAGACTAACCTGTCAATGAGTTACTGATTTACTAATTTCCTGAATCGCTGATTTATGCCTTTCACACACTTAAACTTACCTTTCTTACCTACAAATGGATATGATTTATATACACCTTAATTTTCTGGTGGAGATGCAGACTACTGGTTAGTGAACTCAGATTTAAGAGCAATAGCTGAAGTCGATCTGTAGCTTACTGGTTTCCAGGGCCCTGTGATTCATGGGTTGAAAATCACTCTCTGTCTCTGTGTAGTTAGATACTCTTTTGATCACTGACTCTGTGCAGTTAGATAGTCTTTTGGTCACTGGTCATACCTATTTACTTTTTATTTATAAATTGTTACCTTTTTCTCAGTGGTGTTATGTAGTATGGTTTCTGAAGAGGATTTATTTTTTTGATAAACACATATAAGTTAAGAAATAATGATTTATTTTTAATGTTATTTACAATTGAGAATAATAGACACCTTTGCCTTGTCTTGATTGCAGATGTTTAATAATAATCTAGTATGGTGTCTCAAGGAAGGGATCCTGGTGGCTGTGAGGGCCTGACTCCATTCCTAGTCTTCTGGTCTCTGGTTAGGGCACCCCTCCATGTCATCCACAAACTCCTTGGATGCCTTCAGGGAGTGCTGGATGATGTTAATATGCTTTGGTTGGTTTCCACACTGGTTTCTTATTATTTGTCTAGTTCTGTATAACCCTTGCACTTCTTTCTTGAATGAAAACAAGAAAGCCAGTGGCAATAGATGGTGTTAACTTGGGGAGAGTATGTGCCTGCTGTACCTCTCAGCCTGCACAGTTTTTGATCAGTAATGTTAAAAGGTGTGTTCCTGGTGGTACCTTTCAGTCAACTGGTGCTGTACAGTGGATTTAGAGAATGGTCAGCAATAGCGTTGGGATTGCCTAATGATTTGTAATTGTCAGCTCCAAGCTGTTCTGTGTAGGCGTGGTCCAGTTTAAGGGGACAGTTTTACTGGTGCTGAATCTTCTCTCACTTTTTTGCTAGACCACTTGGTTTGGCATTCCCTCCCTAGTGTCTGGTATCTTCCCAAAATGTGTAGTGTCACCTATGAACTGTGAGATTTCGCTGCATACTCTACTCTTCAGATTGTCATTGAAAGTGATGAATAAAGCCAGTCCCAGCACCAGTCCCCCAGCAGGAGACCTTTCAGCTGCCTAGTCTCTGCCTTGAAAACCAGCCATTAAACCTTGCTTTTTGTATTCTGTTCATTAATTTTCCATTTGTAAGACTCTTTCCTCCCATCCTGTGGCAAGTTAGTTTCTTTGATAACCTTTGGTGTGGAACCTTGTCAAAGGCTTTTTCAAAATTGGTCTGTACTGTGTCTGCTGGACCTCCTCTATCCTTACTGATGCACGCTGAGGACTCGAGTGGGTTGATGAGGCAGGGTTTCTCTTTGCAGAAGCTGTGTAACATCTTTTCCAACAGACCGCATTTGTCCCTGTCTACAGTGAATTTATTTTTGTAGTCCCTGCTGCCTTTAGTAAGGATGGATGACAAAATTTCCGGTCTGTAATTCCCAGAATCTCTTCTGTGAGTTTATTTTTTGTGTATGTGTGTGGATGGGAATCACACTGCAGCCTGCTAGGTCCCTGGTGGCAGTTTTTTGCAGTACTGGGTTACCCTCTTACCTGCAGGTCTGCAGCTTTGTATATAAGCATCATTCAGCAATTCTGGGTGAAAGCCGTGGTCTTGGTGACTTCTTAGCATCTAATAGATCTGTGTGGAGTAATATGCCTGTATGTTTATTTCAAGTCAAGTTAGCTTCTCTTGACCTGCCTACTACAAAGAATGTGTTGGTGTGGGAATCTCTTGAACATCTCCAAAAGGAAAGACTCGTTAAATAAATTATTAAATTGCATGGCTGTAGCTTTATTCCTGAATGAAACTTCATAGTTTCATCATCAAGCAATCTGTAGCTAGCATCCTGGTTTTGATTACATTTAAAGAAGGAAAAGGGTTTTGAAAATCAAATAAATTGCCACTCTAGTTTGCTTAGACAAATACAGAAGTCTGTATTAACAAGTTACAAAGAAGTAGTCAACACGAGTTTTTAGCTATACATTCCACAATTTCTACTGGAACTAGTACAAAATCCACCGTGTTGCTGTTGTAGTTCTTGATCGTTAGAAGGAAGAATGGCTGCTGTTGCGCAGTTTTCCTGTTCTACTAACTGCTACACATGTATGATTAAGCATATTTTCTTAGGAGCTCAGGCCTTTAACAGATAGGCAGAAGGAGTTCAGAAATACATCATCTGCTTCTAGTCACTTTGCTTTAGTAACTAGCATTAACTCTGTAACATCTCAGTCTTGGACAATAGTTCTCGTTTCAGAAGGTAAAATGGAGGGCTTGGGTTTGTATTAGTACTTGAGTTAAAACTTAAGCGGAGTTGGGTTTTGGGTTTTGGTGTTGTTTTTTTCTCCTTTTCTTTTTACTTACTGTTCCTTTACACCACAGTAATTCTGTGGGTTTATTAATTCCCTAGCAAAGTTCTTACTGTGATGTACTTAAGTTTATTGTTTTGGAAACAATGAGATTATTTTACTCTACTTATCCTGATTCTGATGGTACGATTTCCTAGCAAAGTCTCTGCTCATTCCTGATGGTTTAAGCAAGATTTTGGTATTGCTTTGTTTCAGTTCTATAAATCACTGTGAAAACTTAAATTTTTATGTTTTCTATCGAATGCTAACATTGTGAGGAGAAAGACATGACAGGATTTCATGAAATGCCCTTACTTCTAGACATTTTTAAAAGATAGAAACTTGCCAAAATAAAATATGCAGCAGGGAACTTGTTTGAAATGCAGGAACTTTAAGCAAACACATTAAAGCTGAAAAGTTGTATTGAATAAAACGTATTGAATTTCAAGGTTTTAGTACAGTTCTTTAGTGCACAGTCAATTTTCTTTTTCTGCTAAATAGAGTTGATCTGTTTATTGTTCAGGGACCTGATAAACTCGTACTTCTAGGTACTATGTAAAGTAATTAAACCCTGTATCTAGTTCTACCCATTGCTTCCATGCTGTGCATGTGCCTTGACTAACATCAAGAGATGTGAATTCAGGGTAGACCGGGCTCTTTGCTAATATCTGCATATCTGAAGTGATGCACTGAGAAATCAAGTCTGAGAACCCAAAGAAACAGTAACTAGAAAAAAGTATGGGGTAATGAAAGACTAAATCAGACTGCGTTTTCTGTGAAGTCTAGTTTTGTAGGTATGATGTATTTGGTGCAGAGTTCAGAGGGACAATTTCATAGCAGAGCTGTTGGTGTTGAATATTTCCTATTTTGAGCTGCCTTAACTGTTGGACCTAGGATTGTCCCATGTAGGCTCCAATTTGTCATAGTACAACACCAAATTGCAATATATAGGTGCAAGACAACATTTTTTAGTATTGCAGATGATTTTTCACACATGTCTTAGCTTTATCTTGATTTTTGTGTAAAACCATATTGTTTAATTCTGTCAGTCTCTGAAGATGTAAGTTTGAGTAGAATATTTAAATCAAAAATGTTTAGGTAATACTACGTTCTCCTGATAAAAGGGATAGGGTTAGAGGCATGCACTTGAAGTAAAAATCATACCCTAACAATAGAGAACTTTAATCTTGATACTACACTACCTATTTTAAGCCATGATGTTTTAAAGTTCAGTACAAAACATTTTTGCATTCAGTACAAAACATTTTTGCATTCATTTTGTAGTATTTGAAGTCTAGAAAATAAATTGGGAAATAAACTTTTTGTTTAAAAAATGCTCTTGTGTAGACTGCCATTTTGCATTGCAGAATGTCGGCTTCTCTTGTAAATGTATTTGTGAATATAAACACTGCTTAACACTGACTGTGGATATCCATGTTTTCATTTGCAGGTACAATTTCATTTGTCTCCTATGTGTTTGCTTTCCTCAAAGTTCAGATTTTTAACCACTGCCACACGCCCCCCGCCCTTTTTTTTTTTTTTTT
>Ga0065711_1045065_pt1 | contig 13718 bp, 8 predicted proteins | sample Hoacrofraction12_FD_59098 | JGI IMG/M metagenome (GOLD analysis project Ga0065711, IMG submission 59098) | Hoatzin crop microbial communities from Cojedes, Venezuela - Epithelial fraction 12 v2 (version 2) | ecosystem: Host-associated > Birds > Digestive system > Esophagus > Crop | place... | reverse complement strand
AACTTCTTTTGCCTCATCGGCTGTATATACTGTTGCACCTTGAGCTCTCTTTATATTTGTTTTTTCAAGAATCTCATCGAAAATCTCTCTATCTTCTGCTGCGTCAACATCTCTTGCATCAGTTCCGTAAATTTTAACGCCCATCTTCATAAGATCTTGCGTAAGCTTAATTGCTGTTTGTCCGCCAAACTGGACTACTGCTCCGTCCGGTTTTTCGATATTTACAACATTCTCAACATCCTCTGCCGTAAGCGGTTCAAAGTAGAGTTTATCTGCAATATCAAAGTCGGTACTTACGGTTTCAGGATTATTATTTATGATTATTGTCTCAAATCCGGCATTTTTGAAAGCCCATGTGGCATGAACAGAGCAATAATCAAATTCAATACCTTGTCCTATTCTGATTGGTCCAGATCCCAATACCAGAATTTTCTTTTTGTCTTTTAATGCTTTCTTGATGCTTGCCTCATCTTCTGAATCCAGTCCGTCATATACCGAGTAATAGTAAGGAGTCTGTGCTTCAAATTCGGCTGCGCATGTATCTACTATCTTATAACTTGCCACGATATTGTTTTCATATCTGATATTTTTGATATTCTCTTCTGAAATCCCTGTATATCTTGCTATTACGCTGTCGGGGAATTCAAATTTTTTGGCGAGCATAAGTGTATCGATGCTTAAATTATTTCCCTCTTCTTTTAATTTTAGTTCTACTCTGACGAGCCTATCGATTTTATTTATAAACCAGATATCAATCTTTGTTATCTCATTTATTTTTTCATAAGATATTTTTCTTCTGAGAGTTTCTGCAATTCTCCAAATTCTCATGTCATCTACAAGAGATAGTTCATCCAAAAGTTCTTCATCGGAAAGCATTGTGAAATCATAGCTTGTGAGACTGTCAACGTGCTGTTCCAAAGATCTTATGGCTTTCATCATGGCGCCTTCAAAGTTCGTGCATATGCTCATAACTTCGCCCGTTGCCTTCATCTGCGTAGAAAGAGCTCTCTTTGCCGTGATGAATTTATCAAAAGGAAGTCTTGGGAATTTAAGAACGCAGTAATCAAGTGCAGGTTCAAAACTTGCAAATGTCTTACCTGTTATGGCATTAGGTATTTCATCAAGTGTATATCCAAGTGCTATCTTAGCTGCAACTTTGGCGATTGGATATCCCGTTGCTTTTGAAGCAAGAGCAGATGACCTACTAACCCTTGGATTTACTTCGATTACGCAATATTCAAATGAAGTTGGGTGAAGCGCAAATTGCACATTACATCCGCCTGTTATTTTCAGTTCGTTTATAATATTAAGAGCTGAGCTTCTAAGCATCTGATACTCTTTATCGGAGAGAGTCTGAGAAGGAGCCACAACAATCGAATCACCTGTATGTACACCGACAGGATCAAGATTTTCCATATTACAAACTGTTATGCAGTTGCCCTTACTATCTCTGATAACTTCGTATTCAATTTCTTTCCATCCGGATATGCATCTTTCGACCAATACTTCATGAACTCTTGATAGTCTAAGTCCGTTTTCAAGAATTTCTTCAAGTTCTACTCTGTTATTTGCGATACCGCCGCCGCTTCCGCCAAGTGTAAATGCAGGGCGAAGAACTACAGGATATCCGATTTTATCGGCAAACTCAGCTCCGCTTTCTACGTCTCTAACGACAAGCGATGCTGCGCACGGCTCGCCGATTTTTTCCATGGTGTCCTTAAATTCTTGTCTATCTTCAGCTTTCTTTATTGTTTCTGAGCATGTTCCGAGAAGCTTTACGCCGTGTTTTTCCAAAAATCCCGACTCTGCAAGCTCCATTCCGAGATTAAGTCCTGCCTGTCCGCCAAGAGTTGGCAAGATTGAATCGGGTTTTTCCTTTTCGATTATCTGCTCCAAAACTTTTACCGTAAGCGGCTCTATATATACTTCATCCGCAATATCTTTGTCTGTCATAATTGTTGCGGGATTGGAATTTACAAGTACTACTTCTACTCCTTCTTCCTTAAGCGATCTGCAAGCCTGCGTTCCCGCATAATCAAACTCTGCTGCCTGACCTATTACTATAGGGCCGGAGCCTATTACCATAACTTTTTTTACATCTTTATTTCTTGGCATTGAACTTTCCCTTCCATATCATGATTATTTTTTAGGAAAAAATTACGATTTAAATTCCCCATTTTTCATCATATTTATAAAGTAATCAAACAAAGTACCCGTGTCCTGAGGTCCTGCGCATGCTTCAGGATGGAACTGAACCGTGTAGATATTTTTGCCCGTATATTTAAGTCCTTCGTTTGTCTTATCATTTACGTTAATATATGCAGGCACTGCTTTTTCCTTGTCCAAATTTTCTGTATCAACTACATAGCCGTGATTTTGCGAACTTATATATGTTTTTCCGGTAGAAAGTTCCATAACAGGATGATTTCCGCCTCTATGTCCGTATTTTAGCTTATAAGTATCAATTCCGTTTGCAAGTGCCATTAGCTGGTGACCTAAGCATATTGCAAAAATCGGCACATTACTTTCATAAAGTTTTTTTACTTCCTTAATGACTCCTTCGCAGTCCTTTGGATCTCCCGGGCCATTTGAAAGCATGATTCCGTCAGGATTATCGCTTAATATTTCCTCAGCGCTTGTATTATACGGATAAACCGATACATCACAGCCTCTTTTGGCAAGTTCATATGCAATATTTCTCTTTGCACCAAAATCCATAAGTGCAACTTTAAGACCTGCTCCATTTAATTCTCTGACAAGACTTGGTCTATGTTCTTTTTTTGTTTTATCGCCATTTAGATACTTATCATAATCTTCTTTATTAAATGAAGCGCTTCCTGATATAGGTCCGTTCTCTTCAAGAGTTTTTGAACCCTTCACTTCATATTTTTCTTTGCATGATACTTTTTCTACAACACCTTTTGTTGTATATTTTTTCATTTCAGATATAAGATTATCCAAATCGAAATTTTCATCTGTGGTGATGCAGCCGTTCATTGTGCCTTTTTCACGAAGAAGTCTTGTAAGTTTTCTGGTATCGATTCCCGCAATTCCCGGAATGTCATATTTTTCCAGAAACTCAGTAATTGTCATGTCAGATCTAAAGTTACTAGAGACTTCCGAAATCTCTCTGACTATAACACCATCAAGCCATATCCTGTCCGACTCCATATCGTCTATACATACTCCAAAGCTCCCGATTATAGGATATGTCATGCATACAGCTTGACCTGCATATGACGGATCTGTGAATACCTCAGTGTATCCTGCCATTGTTGTGTTAAAAACAATTTCGCTTATAACTTGTTTTTTTGCTCCGATTGATTGTCCTTTGAAAATAGTCCCATCTTCAAGAATCAAAAAGGCTTTTTCCATATTCTGCACCCTTTCATATATCTTTTTCACATTTTTATTTCAATTAAAATACCATAAAATGTATTTTTATGTAAAGACATAAATGTCATTTTTCGCAAATCAACAGTAACCTGTAAAATTCACAAGGCTACTGTTGATATTTCTTACTATTGTTTAGATTATTTGAAGTACTCGACACCTGACTCGAACAATTTCAAATCCTGTTCGCCGTAGATATTTATTGCTACTCCTTTTCCTATTCTTTCACTATGGCACATCTTACCAAGGCATCTACCATCAGGCGACATAATACCTTCAATAGCCATGTATGAACCGTTTATATTCCATTCGCTATCCATAGTTACATTGCCATCTATATCGCAATACTGGAATGCAACTTGTCTATTTTCTATGAGCTTTTGACATACATCTTTTGGAGCTACAAATCTGCCTTCACCATGTGATGCCGGATTAGCATATACTCCGCCAAGTTTAGCCTTTGTAAGCCATGGACTGTTGTTACTTACAACTTTAAGGTATGCCATTTTTGAAATATGGCGATTTATTGTATTAAATGTAAGAGTCGGAGAATTTATATCTTGGCCTGTTATCTTACCATTTGGTACAAGTCCGAGCTTTATGATAGCTTGGAAACCATTGCATATGCCAAGCACAAGTCCGTCTCTTTCATTTATAAGCTTTTCAACTGCCTCTTTTATCTTTGCATTCTGGAATGCTGTTGCAAAGAATTTGGCTGATCCGTCAGGTTCATCACCTGCGGAAAATCCGCCCGGGAACATGATAATCTGAGCTTTATCAATGGCTTTTTCAAACTCTTCTACGGATTCATATATATCATTTGCGTTCTGATTCTTGAATATTTTTATATCAACATCAGCTCCTGCTCTCTTAAATGCTGCCATTGAATCATATTCGCAGTTACTTCCCGGGAACACCGGAATAAATACTCTAGGCTTTGCCACCTTTTCTTTGCATACATATACATTTGCGGCATCAGATAAGTCTATAGCTACATCCATCTTTTCATGGCCCGCCGCATCAGGGAATACTTTACAAAGCTTTCCTTTAAAGCTATCCAAAAGCTCATCGCCTTGCATCATCACGCCATTTACAGCAATCACATTTTCTTTTGTTGTTTTTCCGATATGTCTTGCGCCTTCTATAGCCATAACTTTATCAAGATTTTCGCTGTCAATCTCTATTACGATATTGCCAAGTCCATTCTTGAATAGATTTTTTGCATCAAAATCATCATCAACTTTTACGCCGATTTTATTACCAAAGCTCATGTTGCAGATTGCACTTGCAAGTCCGTAACTGTCTATAGAATATGCAGCCTTTATCACATCTTCATCATTTAATTTTGCGATTTTTTCATAAAGATCTATAACTTTGTCATAATTTGGCAAATCGTATTCATCTTTTTCTATGACAAATTCTACGATATCGTCTCCGCCATCCTTGAATTCAGGAGTTATGACATCTGAAATTTTTGCAATATCTACGGCAAAAGAACATAGCGTCGGCGGTACGTTTATATCATTAAATGTTCCTGACATTGAGTCTTTGCCGCCGATTGAAGCTTTGCCAAATGAAAGCTGAGCTTCAAATGCACCAAGGAGAGCTGTAAGTGGCTGCGACCATCCTCTTACTGCATCTTCGTTTTCGTTAAATTTACCTGTCATCATTCTCTTGAAATATTCCTGGAATGTGAAGTGTATATCTTTTAATTTGCCGCCGCCCGCAACTATTCTTGCAACTGACTGCGTAACCGCATATGCTGCTCCGTGATATGGGCTCCATGATGAAAGATATGGATCGAATCCGTAAGCCATCATTGTAACGGTATCTGTCTCACCATCCAAAACAGGAAGCTTAGCTATCATATTTTGGGTAGCTGTCAGCTGATATTTTCCGCCATATGGCATCTCAACACTTGCTGCACCGATTGATGAATCAAATCTTTCAACAAGACCCTTTTGTGAGCATACATTAAGGTCTGAAAGTTCTGCTTTGAAAGCCTTCTTTATATCACCATTTTCCAGTGCTTCTTCTACTTCTTTTACTGCAATTTTATTTAAATAATTGTCCTTCTTTGCAGGAATTTCTACTTTAACGTCAGTTTCCTGATGTGCTCCGTTTGTATCAAGGAACTTTCTGGACAAATCAACAATCTTTTTATCTCTCCATCTAAGAACAAGTCTTGGCTCTTTTGTAACTGTTGCAACAAGAGTAGCTTCCAAATTTTCGCTTCTTGCATATTCAAGGAACTTATCAACGTCTTTTGCATCAACAACAACTGCCATTCTCTCTTGAGATTCGGAAATTGCGATTTCGGTTCCGTCAAGACCTGCATATTTTTTTGGAACCATATCAAGATTGACATCAAGTCCGTCCGCAAGCTCACCTATTGCAACCGACACGCCGCCCGCTCCAAAATCGTTACACTTTTTGATTATGCTTGAAACTTCTTTTCTTCTGAAAAGTCTCTGCAACTTTCTCTCTGTAGGTGCATTACCTTTTTGAACTTCTGCGCCGCATGTTGTAAGCGATTTATTATCATGTGCTTTCGATGATCCTGTTGCACCGCCTATTCCATCTCTTCCGGTTCTTCCGCCAAGAAGAATTATTTTATCGCCCGGGCAAGATGACATTCTCATGACATTTTCTCTTGGTGCAGCTCCCATCACGGCTCCGATTTCCATACGCTTTGCAACATAATTTTCATGATAGATTTCTTTTACATATCCTGTTGCAAGGCCTATTTGGTTACCATATGACGAATAACCTGCTGCTGCGCCTGTTACGAGTTTTTTCTGTGAAAGCTTTCCTTTCAAAGTTTCCGAGACAGGAACTGTCGGGTCTGCCGCACCTGTAACTCTCATAGCCTGATATACGTATCCTCTTCCTGACAGCGGATCTCTTATCGCACCGCCAAGGCATGTTGCAGCTCCGCCGAAAGGCTCGATTTCAGTTGGATGATTGTGGGTTTCGTTTTTGAAAAAAACAAGCCACTCCTGAGTGAATTTTTCTTTTCCATAGTCAACTTCAACCGGAACAACAATTGTGCAGGCATTGTTTTCTTCAGACTCTTCCATATCGCAAAGCTTTCCGTCCTGCTTTAATTTCTTCATTCCCATAAGGGCAATATCCATAAGGGAAATGAATTTTTCTTTTTTCTTTTCATCTGTCTTATAAACTTCATCTCTTGCAATAAGATACTTATTATAAGTATCTTCTATCGGTTTTTTGTAATCGCCATCCATAAATTCAATATTTTCAAGCTGAGTGCTGAAAGTTGTATGACGGCAGTGATCTGACCAATATGTATCAAGAACTCTTATTTCCGTAACAGTAGGATTTCTATGCTCTTCATCTTTAAAATAAGTTCTAATCCATTTGAAATCATTTAGTGTCATAGCAAGTGACAAACTCTCATAAAGCTTTTCAAAGTCTTCATCGCTCATAGTCGTGAAATTATCAAAAGTTTCAACATCTTTTGGCTCTTCAAACTGTTCTATAAGAGTATCTTTTTTGGCCTCATCAACGATAGCTGAGTCGACAGGATTCACAACATAATTTTCGATTTTTGAAAGTTCTTCGTCTGTTATATTTCCTTCTATAACATAAGTAATTGCAGTTTTTACAACAGGCTCTTCATCTCCTTTTATGAATCTTATACACTGCTCTGCGGAATCGGCTCTTTGATCGAATTGTCCGGGAAGTGCCTGCACGCTGAATACTTTATCAGTATCATTATATTTAAATGTTTCATAATAAATATCATCAACCGGTGGTTCAGAAAAAACAGTGGTACAAGCTTTTTCAAATACTTCGTCTGATACATTTTCAACATCATAACGTATTAGTTCTCTTACGTTTTTGATTGATTTAATACCAAGATAACCTATAATTTCTTCCTGCAGTTCACTTGCCTTGACTGCAAAAGCCTTCTTTTTTTCAACATAAATTCGTCTAACCATTGTCTTCTCCTTGTGTTTTTTTACATGAAAAAAGTGTTTCGAATAACGAAACACATTCTATTAATTAACATACTGCTGCATAGGAATAATTCCCTGCAGAATATGCATTATAGCTTTATCAATATCATGATCTGATACTTCAGAGCAAAAAGAATAGTATCTTAGCCCTTCCAAAACAAATACAAAATCTTTTGCAACGCATTCTGCATCATCACATACAAATTCGCCGCAACTAACACCTTCTTCAATGATATTTTTTAAAATATCTATTGCAGATTTAACATTTTCAGTTATGTAATTTTCTTCGGATTTTTTAATACTGGAACAATATTCAAAGACAGCGGTGCCAAGTGCATCGTTTTTTTGTAAAATATCTTTTTTGTACTCTCGAAGGTACAGAGCCATTTTCTTTGATGGGAGCATATCTTCGTCAGTTATAAAAGAAAAATCTTTTTGGTAAACATTACTCATTACGCTTTCGAAAATTTCGCTTGTATTTGAAAAATACAAATACAGACCACCTCTGCTGATTTCGCACTCTTCAACAATATCCTTCATGGTGACCGTTTTAAAACCCTTTTTCTCAAAAACGTTCTTGGCTTTTTCGATGATGTAATTTTTCTTTATTGCTGACTTAGTTCCCATTTTTCTCCCCGAATAGCTTATCTTTGAATGTCTTCATGATCCCAAAAATGCACAAGTTCATGCATCTTTTTTACTACCTTGGCAAATACGCCGTTCGAAACTCCCTGTGCCCAAACCATTCCTTTGACGTTACCTTCCAAAATATATTTTGACAATATACCTGCAAGATCATCCATCTTCATAATGTCAGCCGAATCAATAAACTCAAGCTCGTCTTTGTATGAAGAAATACCGCGTCTTCTGTAAACATAGATATAATTCCTATCAAGGATATCCGTTTGCTGCGCGCATTTGATGAACGAGAGCAAATTCGAATCATATACAGGAAAATGTATAGTATGCTCCATATCCCTACCGTTGTAATCCTGCTCTACCGAACTTTGGGCATTTTCCTCAAGCCAAGGAACATATTTAACAAGTTGATCCATAGGTTCTTTGTAACGATTTACAATATCTTGTGGACTATTTTCAACTATATCTGACATAGAACTTACCGCCTTTCCTCATACCGGAATGTTGGTTATATCAAAGCTTCCGGATTATTATAACAACCATTCAAACAAAAGTATATTGTACGATTCTCCAAATATTTGACAATTTTTTAGAGCTTTTTTGAACAATCATTCTAAAAATGACGCTATTGTCTATTTTTCGTTTCTATTAACATTTTAACATGGTAAAATAGTATGGTTAATATCTTTTTTTATAACATAAATATTTTTTCAAAGCTATTTAAGGAATTTTTAAACAACAAGTGAGAAAATAATTTTCAATAGTGCAAAAAACAACATTCACCGGAAGGATATACTTTTATCATGAAATATATAAAACTATACTTTAAATATACACTTAGATATTTGTTAAAGCCTCTTTCATTTGTACCTGCGATACTTATTATGTACATGATATATAATTTTTCAAGTCAGGATGGTACAACTTCAAGTTCACTGAGTTATACAGTCGGTGTAAAAATATATCTGGCCGCAAATAAACTTTTATCACTCAATTTAACAGATACGCAGATTGCAGAACTGTCAATGAATAATCAGTTCTATATAAGAAAAGCTGCTCATATAACAGAGTATTTTCTGTTGGCCATGTCTGTATCGCTTCCTCTATATGTATATAGACTTAGAGGCATACTCTTATCGTTTATTGCCGGTGCATTTTGTGTATGTTACGCTTTCCTTGATGAATATCATCAATCATTTACATATGGCAGAAGCCCGCAGCTTCGAGATGTCATGATTGATTCAATCGGTATCTTTGCAGGCATCATAATTGTGAGAATTATATGCTACATCGGTCGCAAGACAATATTTAGCCCACTGGCAGAATAAAAGCATGCCGTTAATTTTATTAAAAAATTACTTTTTTATAAAATTTCTCCTATGTCACCGCTTGTTATGATACGTGGCATATAATCTTTGTACTTTTCAGTTATAAATCTGTCCAGTCTTGCATCCATTTCGCTCTCGCTAAGTCCATCGGTGTTTAGGAAAATACTGTCCACTCCGCAAGATGCGGCTATACCGATATCGCTTTGGAAGTCATTTCCTATCATAACGCTCTCGTTTTTATCCAGCTTATTTTCTTCCAACAGCATTTCCATAAACTGCTTTTGCGGCTTTTTTACTCCTTTGACAGAAGATATGAAAATATCATCAAAGAAGTCATAAAGTCCGTTCATTTCAAGCTCGGGAACGGTAAATAGTTCCTGTGCATTTGAAAGTAAAAATATTTTCTTTCCATCTCTTTTTAATGTTTCAAGAACAGAAAGCGTATTATCATACAGTCTCATATTTTTTCTGGAAAGTGCTCTGAATATATTGGCAGTATCTTTTATCAGGTCTGACTTTGCAAGCTTTGTAACAGATGCTCCGAGATGTTTATCAAAATATAGCGATTTATGTTTATTTTCCGCTTCGATAAAAAGTCTTGCGAATACATCCCCGATATCAATTTCCGGAAAATCTATATTTTTTTCAAAGCTCATCTTCTGTTCCATGCTTCTTACAAGATCAAGATATTTTTGCTCAAGATTTTCTGCCGTATAATCGGCTCCATAACTTTTGTAAAAGCCCGCCATATTCTTCCAGAAATTTTTATCGGACTCATCTGTTTTTATATCAAGCAAAGTACCATATAAATCAAAAATATAATTTTTATACATTTCATATTCCTCTTTATTTTAGTATACATATCGACTGCGCAGGAAGAGTCATCACATCTCCATCTTGCAATACTTCTCCATCCGATATCAACAGACTATCGACAAGTTTATATCCTTCTATATCTGTTCCTGTCATATCTACATCCATATTTTCATCGGATGTATTATACAAAATAGCTATTTTGTCATCTTCATATGTCCTTATTGTTGCAGCTATCGTATCGTTTGTGATATCTTCCACGTTTTGAACATCGCCTCTTGCAATCACAGGGTACTTATTTCTCAGATATAAAGCATCCTTATAATAATTTGCAAGTGATGTTTCATCCAAAAGTTGCTCATCAAGCGCAGGAAACACCTGTTCTACTTCATCTGCATCATCCGGGTCTTTGCACATATATGAATCTTCATCTTCCGACCATATAAATGCAAGCCTTTTATTTTCATCCTTCGTGCCGCTACTCTTCATACCGATTTCTTCGCCGTAATATACAAATGTATTACCCGGCATTGTAAGAAGGAGTCCTGCAGCCATTTTCAAATCATTCAAATCGCTTCTTAGATTATTGCAAACTCTTGTTTGATCATGATTTGTGAGGAAAGGCGCATCTATAAAATCAGGATTACTTTCTCCATATACTTTTTCGTCATCAAGCATAGTATTTACATATGAACTTGCCTTTGCAGTTCCCATGGCAACCTTTTCCAAAATGCCATCCGTACTCGATACCGGAAAATTGAAGAAGCTAGGTGTCATGCTCTTGTAGTAATTTGCTATAGTACTCTTATCGGACCAAACTTCCGACACCATATAAAAATCATCATCAAGCCCAAGACAATAATTATAAAAGTTATTCAAAATCTCATTGTTAGTTTCATAATCAGCCTCTTCATAATGCATTGCCGCATCCATTCTAAATCCGTCTACGCCCATATCAATCCAAAATTTTGCAATATCTTCAAATTCCTTTTGCACATCACTATTTTTCAAATTTAAATCCGGCATCTCTGACCAGAAAACAGCTTCATAGTACCAGCTCGTTCCATCTATATTTACCCAGCTACCATCTTCTTTTTCTTTTGAAAAATTATAATATCCCGCATATTTGCACTTAGATGTATCTATGTCTTCATCATCACCAAGGCCTTTTATGTAATCAACTGCCGTAAGAAACCACTCATGCTTCGACGATGTATGATTCATAGCAAGATCGATTATTATCTTGATATCATGCTCGTGACAATTTTCAACTAGATTTTTGAAATCATCCAAGTTCCCATACTCAGGATCAATACTCATATAATCCACAACATCATATTTATGATAAGTCGTAGACTCCATAATAGGCATAAGCCATATACCGGTGAATCCCATATCGCTTATATAGTCAAGCTTTTCTGATACACCATTCAAATCTCCTATATCATCTCCATTTGAATCAGCATATGATCTTACAAAAATCTCATAATAATTTCTGTAGTTATCATCTATAACTTCAATATCAGAATCTTTATTTCCGCATCCCATAAGAAATATCATGCAGGAAAAAACAATACATACAAAACTCCGAAATATTTTTTTCATATATCCCTCTCCTAAAAGCATACTATCATAAAAAATGCGCATAGCTTAATACTACACGCATTTTTTAATCGAAATTAACCTTTTACGGAACCGCCTGTGATTCCTTCAACGTAGAATTTCTGCATTATTACGAAAAGAATGGAAATTGGAATAGCAACTATAACACCGCCTGCGCAGAACAATGAGAAATAATCATTTATAAGTGTTCTCTGCAAGATATTGTAAAGACCTATAGCTACTGTCCAATCTTCCGGACTCTTGGAACGAATCATAAGTTTGGCCATTACGAAATCCATCCAAGGACTTAGGAACGAATTGATAATTGTATAAACTATAATAGGCTTTGAAAGCGGAATAATAATCTTTGTAAAAATAGTAAACTGAGATGCGCCTTCAAGCTCTGCTGCTTCTCTAAGTGATACGGATATAGTATCAAAGAAGCCTTTACATATCAGATATCCAAGTCCCGAAGCTCCCGAATAAACTACGATAAGACCAAGAATACTGTCTGTAAGTCCAAGCATCTTCATAACAAAGTAAATAGCAATCATAGACAAAACGCCCGGGAACATACCCAAAATAATTGCAAAACTCATAAGAGGCTTTCTGGCTTTAAATCTCATACAACTCATAGCATATGCTACTTGAAGTACAAAAATTGATGATATGATACAGCATCCGATACCTATTATCATGGAGTTCTTGAACCATGCAGGAAAGTTTGCTACAGTATCAGGCTGGAAAAATAACTGTTTGTAATTTTCAAGTGTCCATGTCTGCGGGAAGAAATGATTTGTATTTATTCCCTTATATCCTGAAAGTGATGTAACAAACAACCATATTATAGGTATAAGCCATATAAATGCAAGGAATGCCAAAAATACATGTCGAAGAATTAGATTAATTGTTTTTTTCATTATTGGAATTCCTCCTCTTTATCTCCTGCTATCATTCTGGTAAAGCTAAGGAGTGTAATAATAGCACATACTATAAATACACAAATACCGATTACAGATGCCATCTTGTAATTAGACTCTTGGTTTGTAAGGGTAAAGAGCCATGTAATAAGAAGATCGACTTCTTTTGCATTGGAGTTGGCAAACTGCGCATTTGTTGTTGTAAAATCGCCTGTCAAAAGATAAATAACATTGAAGTTGTTGATATTGCCAATTACAGATGTGATAAGGCTTGGTCCCATTACAAACATGATATAAGGCATTGTGATTTTACGGAAAATTTGGAACTTGGTAGCACCATCAATTCTGGCACTTTCAAGCTGATCCTCAGGAATATTCATAAGTATACCTGTTGCAATAAGCATCTGATAAGGTACACCTACCCAAATATTGATAAGGATAACCATAACATGTGCCCATCCCGGTCTTGTCAAAAATGGAATATAACCAAGTGATGCCGGTATAGCGCCTATATTTGCCAGCCAATCTGTAAGACCGATATTTTTACATATACTGTTTACAATACCATAGTCACCAAACATCTTACTTACAAGCATAAGTGTTACGAACTGAGGTATTGCGATTGTTATAACAAAAAGTGTTCTCCAGAACTTCTTCCATTTTGTAGCCTTATTGTTAATGAACATTGCAAGAAGTATACCGCCGATAAAGCAACTAAATGTTGCAATTACAGCCCAAATAAGTGTCCAAACAAGAATTCTTACAAATACATATCCAAATGATATAGTTGTTGATGTTGTAAAAAGTGTCTTGAAGTTTGATAGGCCAACCCATGTAAATAGGTATGTTGGCGGAAGATGCTTTGAATCATAGTTTGTAAACGCAACACAAATCATGAAAATAATCGGAATAATATTTATAACAACTACTCCGATGCAAGGAAATGTAAGAAGTGTTACATAGAACTTTTTGTTCATAAGTTCCTTGCAATCTTCAACGAATGTATTTATGTGTTTACCGTTTTCTTTTAGTAACTGAAG
>Ga0065711_1045063_pt1 | contig 13718 bp, 7 predicted proteins | sample Hoacrofraction12_FD_59098 | JGI IMG/M metagenome (GOLD analysis project Ga0065711, IMG submission 59098) | Hoatzin crop microbial communities from Cojedes, Venezuela - Epithelial fraction 12 v2 (version 2) | ecosystem: Host-associated > Birds > Digestive system > Esophagus > Crop | place... | reverse complement strand
TCCACTCATCCAGACCATACTTCCTGAGCTTCCCTAGGAGGATGTTATGGGAGACTGTGTCGAAAGCCTTGCTGAAGTCGAGGCAGACAACATCCACGGCTCTCCCTTCGTCTACCCAGCCAGTCATGTCATCGTAGAAAGTTACCAGATTGGTCAGGCATGATTTCCCCTTGGTGAATCCACGCTGACTACTCCTGATAACCTTCTTTTCCTGCGCTTGCTTGATGATGACCTCCAGGATAAGCTGCTCCATCACCTTTTCTGAGATGGAGGTGAGGCTGACCGGCCTGTAGTTCGCTGGGTCCTCCTTCTTGCCCTTTTTGAAGATTGGAGTGACATTGGCCTTTCTCCAGTCCTCTGGCACCTCTCCTGTCCTCTAGGACCTTTCAAAGATGATGGAGAGTGGCTCAGCAACGACATCCGCCAGCTATGTCAGCACTCGTGGCTGCATTCCATCGAGGCCCATGAATTTGTGAGTTTTCAGATCGTTTAAGCAATCCCTCACACAGTCCTCCTCGACCAAGGTAAAGTCATCCTCTATATGTTTTATAAGATGTTTCAGGTTGATTTTTTTTTGATGTTTCTCTTTACCTTTCTTGACTTTCTTGACTTCTGAAAACATGGCTGCTACTATTTGTCATGGGTGGGGTTTTGTTTGTTTGTTTTTTTGTTTGTTTTTTCCAAGTACTTTTTTTACTTGCTGTTTTCTTTCAGAGTTTATTTATACCATCAGCTCCGGAGCCCTTCTCTGGGCTGACTTCAGGCTGCTAGATAGGTGAATAGAACAGGTAGGTACTGAGTGCAAGAATAGTCAAGAATCAAGGTAAAATAACAAACCTATATAGTAAAAACTACTCCCAATAGAATGCTTTAGAAAAAAAGTAAAAGAGTAGTCCTATTTAACACTGTCCATCTAGAGCACTAAACTGAGCACACTCCTTCACGGTTTGTTCTGGAGGTTTGTTGTGTTTGTACCTAAAGGATTATGCCGAAGACCCTCATCTCGGGTCAAGAAAATCTCAGACAGGACAAGCATGATGAGCCTTAGTCCAGAGGCCTTACAAGTTCAGTACAAGGCTTATGGCAGTACTCTAGCCAATTACAAGGTTACAAAGAACAGAAGTCTCAAGTATCAAAAATTCCAGGGAAATAACCATTTAAGCAGAGGAGAGAGAGCTCTTGTAAGTGTCCTGTGGTAATGAAAGCTTTCTGTGAAAACCTGCACTTTCTTAGTTAGTCAAGTCAGTCAGCCACAGACAAATCTGTAACAAACAAGCTGTAATTATCTAGCCCTTACAAACCTGCTAGTTTCTTTGATCTTGTATTACTGTCTGCCTACTACGTTTTTATTTTTTGCTTTATCCCTGCCAGTAACTGACTAAAGTTGGTACTTCTTAGCTCTGAAAAAAATCATAACCACTGAATGTCTTGTGCTGAGAAGTGAAAGATGTTTGAAGGATAGTGACAATTTCTGATTTCTTCTAAAGTTACAGCTGTAGTCTCACCAACTAGTGGTACAAAATAAATATGCTGTGATCAGCCTTCACTGTGGTATATTTTATTCCTTTGTTCATCCTTTTTGTATGGCTTTTTACCTTTCATAAGAGAACATGTGTTTGTACAGTACATGGCACTTTAGAAGCTATACTTTGGAATTTGCTTAGTATCTTAATAAACAGAAATGAAGGAATTGAAAGAATTAAACAGGTACCAAGTTAAATAAATTTAAAGAAAGGCCTAGGGGTTTTTTTTACTTGTTTCTTTTAAACATTTTAATCTTATCAAAAATAGTCACAGATTCATTTTATTTTGACTGACTGAAATAAGTTAGATTTGGTGTTCATGTTGGTCTTCTCCACAGAACAGAAACACTTTACATGAAAATTAAATGGCACCAATTTTTTAGGACAGTAACAATACTTCTAAAGTAAATTACTGCAAAGTGAGGAATTGTATGAATATTAATGGAATTAAACTTTTATAAGAATAGTGACAATCTGGACTACTAAATTATGTAGAAGACAAGATAAGGTTTCCACTAGATATCTAAGAAAATTAACAAATATTATGTAAATACTGACTTATTTTTTTCCTTTGCATTTACCATTGCTTAATGAAAAGTACATTCCTTTATCTAAAGGTAGAACATGTTCTAAATAAATACCTACCTCCAGACTAGTTTTTCAGTACACTCTGTAACTTGTAGTAGTTACAATATAGTATATACATAGTTTTCTATGTGACTATTATAGGTATAAAATCCAGTAAAAGCCATTCTGTAAGAGTTAAAAAAAAAAAGTGAATAGCTGGCCAGTAAACTATCATCTTGTTTACTCTTGCACTTCATTTGCTGCCTTTAATTATTCTGTGATCATGTCCAGAGTTATAAACATTAACAGTTATGTACAATAATACAGCAATTCCCACTTCTGGACTGCTAATACTTGCAGTAAACATAAGGAAGATACACCTCACTTTTGTTCCATTCACCCTTACATTTTTGGGGATTAAATATTCTTAGAATCATGCATGTTACAGCGCATAAGAAGCAACTTTATCTATTGATAACTTCACAGTAATATTTACATATTACTTTACAATGGTATTCAGCTTTCATTAAATTTTGCTGCAGAGCTTGCTTATATACTTTAAAATAAACAATTTAAATCATGTTTGTACCACTTCATGCTTTTTATAATACATATTCCTATGGACTGTGAGGAAGATTAATGAAAATATTTTTCAGTTATTCATAAATGTGTTGCTTAGGGACATGCTTAAGTGGTGGACTTGGCAGTGTTTGGTTTATGGTTGGACTTGATGATCTTAAAGGACTTTTCCAACTTAAATGGTTCTCTGATTCTATTCTACACAAAATAAGATAGATCACATGTAGAGATACTACGTGGCAAGTATGGACTTCATATTGCTATTAGAGCTCAGTACCATTGTTGAACAGGTGAGTGGAATTTGTATTATAAACAAAAATATCATCCTTCATCTCTAACTTTTATCAGAAGAAATCATCCCTGAACTTGAATGTGGCACATAATCATTAAAATAAAGTTTGTTTGGAAAAGAGAAAGAGATCAATTGCTGTTGGTCAGATTTCCAAGGCTACATTTCAGTGACATACTACAGTGCTTGTCTCGTTATAATGATATAAAAAGGTCCTAATGAATAGTACATGATTAAGATATACGTTTCAGAAGTTTTGTGTCACTGAACTCATGCAGTATCTGAAACTAGTTTGTGAGTACTTACCTAGTCCACTCTGTTTAAACTGTCCTGTCACTCTTGCCAGTCTTATACTTTGTCACCTTTTCGTTACTAGTTACTAGCTTGGGTGAGAACATTTTTGAAGAAATGTATCTAATTGACTTCAGACTATAAGTTCTTTTTGAAATTGATGGATGAGTAGAGTGTAGATGAAGACTCTTTTGGAAAAGATTTTTATTTAAAATCACATCTTTTGGCATCATCTTTTCTCCTCTTTTAAAAATTCTTCTAATCAGGTTTTAAAAACAAACAAACAAACAAAACATTTGTTTTAATTTCTTCAGGGATAATGCGTAGTGTCCTGTAGCTAGCATTCAACCTTCTGTTACCAAGAAAGCTGAAATTCTTAGGCATCCAAGATAATTTCTGATGGCTACCTCTTCTCAAAGTGTAAAATACTGAGTTCAGGACTGAGTTCCAACGTTAAATACATAGAAGCAGGTAAAGTAAGCTGAAATGACTCTGCACATATTGCCTAGCTTCCAGCTCCAGAAATGCCTGGATTTCCCATGAATCTTGTGTCCTATCTGTCAGCCTGATGCTGATGCATCAGACACCCTAGAGCATCCAAAATGTCACCACATACTTATGTTTAGGCAACAAAAGTCCCCATCAATACAATTGATAGATCCTAGACAGTCTTCCAGCTGATGAACAAGTTGGTGTAGTGTAGTGAGCTGAGTCACTGTTTAGGTTCCACTGACAGAATGGACTAGGAGTGGAATCCAACTGCCTACGTAAATAAGGGAACTTCGAGCCAAATGAAATGCCCCATGTTCTAAATGTTTCTGTAGGTTGGCAGATATGTCACAGGACTTACAGGAGATCTATACTTTTCTAGAGTAAAAACTAGAAGCCAGAAAGGATGTCCTGCCTCCATCTAAAGGATAATAACTGTCTACATTTAAGCAAAGAAATCCAGTCCTAGATCCTCACTGATTGTAATGGGAATTTAAACACCCAGCTCACATGCAGGCTTTTATAAGCCGATATCTTAGAGTGGAATCCTGTGTTGAACATATAAAACCTAATTTAGCTGCCCATTTACAGAGTGTCATTTGAATTGTCCTAGTGTATGTTGTTTAAGCTCCAGCTATCATCCATACATACTTTGAGAGAGTTACCTACAAGTCCTTCATCACATCTGCCAACGCTGTCCAGAAATTCTGGACACCCCACAATATCAGAGATGCTGTTAAATGCCCTTATTTGGCAGTTAAATAAAGCCCAAATAAGGTATGAACATGCTAAATACATATAAGCACACACACACAGACACTCACTCCCACATATTCTTGATGTCATGTGCTATGGAAGGAAGTAAAAGAAGATGGGCATGGCTAAAAAAAACTAGAAGTGTTATTGCAGATCTTACTAATATTTTGACTGATGGAAAGCTATACCCTGGGTTACCTAAAACAAAGGCAAGTTAATGTTCTCGGATGGCTCATGCATCAGAGGTAGGGTAGACTGTAGGGAAGAATAACTTTTGTCAGCTGCCCACAGATATTCTGAGCTATGTCCCACTCATCAACCCTACCACTCAGGTAACATGTGAATGTCATAACTTCAGTATTCAGCTGTCCTACCCACTTGTCAATTTTCATTCCCACTACAGGAGTATACCAACTATAAGTAGCAGTTGCACCATTCCATTGCAGCTAACAAGAGAATGTATTAAAGCTGGTAAAAATTTTGGGACATCTTACAGGATTAATTCAAACTGCTGTGATTCAAAAGTTGTTAGATGAACTCCTGAGCTAATTTTACACTGTGCAAGTGGAAACTATGAGATAAGTGAAAAAATGATTTCAGCAAGGACAACCACAAACATTCAGTAGAAAGCCATGCTCACTAATATGTCAGAGCCCAAAGCTTTTTTGCCTTAATCTGGCTGTAGATGTTAGCTTACTAAAGTGACTAATGATAGCTGCTTTAAGAGTTCATTGTTAATAGCTCTTCATGTCTGGCCCACAAAAAATGGCAACTACATGGTCTTTAGAAAGGCAAGTGTATGTAACTGTACAATGTCCATAGCACAATATGGTACTTCGTAATTGCAGTGAAATTATCTGCTTACATCCACAAGTATATTCCACATACAAAAGCCAATAACTAGTAATATAGATAGATAGGTATTTGGGGGGGAGGAGTGTGGATTGAGGCTGTTGAACTCTTAGAGATTTTGTTTTTCAGAAAACATGCAGGAAGGAACAGCGCAGGAGGGATTATTTTGGAAAAGGGATGACTACAAAGGTGAGTGGGATTATAATTAGGTCAGTAGATAAAACTGTTCCTGGCTGGCAATGAATGAAAGTCAGTACTTTTTGCATTTGTATGTAAAATGATGTAATAGACAAAAATCTTACTTGCAGAAAAAAAGTATTCTTATATAAAAGAAAAAATTAAAAAAGGTAATCATTCTCCCACTCTTCATGATGTTGCTAAGGGCTGAACGGTCAAGCAACCAAGTTACCACATAGGTATTCAGGGCCTTTCATCACGCAGCTCTAAACAGACGGGCTTTGTTCATGTCATGGGAAAAAAATAATTTAATATGGTCATAATTCACTTTATTGCCAAGTAAGTATGCATCCTGTTACACAGGAGTGTTTTCAAATTGCTGTGTATGCAGGTCCATTATGTTTCTCCTTGAAGGAAGAAAGAACATTGTTCTTACCTAAAAAGATGAATTTTCTCCAATGCAGAAATGAGATTTATGAGTCTGCCTCATGATCTACAGTTTCTCCAGGTATGTAGAGGAACTCAGGCTTTTTACCATAGTATTTTTCATGCTTATCAATGACTTCTCAAAAAGAAGAAATTATCTGTGAAAATAGGAGTAGTAATCCAAAGCATTGCTGAGGGTTGTTGGTTTTTTTTAATTTTCTCTTAAGTATTTTCATCACGATTTAAGATTGAAATTGTGTAACATTTGCAAGCCATATGTTAATGTAACATCATCCCTTCCTTTGCTTTGTTCCTATACTGTGTTATTTTTGTCCTGTAAATCATGTAATTAAAATTGGCATTACCAAAAATATAGTTACAAGAAGTAATTAATATTCATTTAGAGAGTAATCACATTGTTATGTAATTATTATTAAGCAGGTTTTGATTTGAAAAAATGTGATACTTCATTTGGTCCATGAATGTATGACATGTTTTAAAGGGACCAGTAAGTAAATTTCCTTTGAATATTTCCCTGTGACATCACAGAAAAAAATATATTATTATTTTGATCTAAAAAAAAATCAGTTATCTGCATATGGAAACTTATCTCTGCTGCTGTTTGAAGGAAGAAATAGTGTGTAAGTGCATGCCCTGCTTTACAGGATTACATTAGATATATTCAGTTGTTTCGTAAAAAGCACTGAAAATCGTAGTTATACTGGGAAGGTATGACAAATAAACACAGAGTAAGAGATTATTGTTTTATGTAGGTTCATGTACTTCGATACACTCACGTTGCAGAAATTTATCTCTAAATACTCTGAATATTTTACATGATAAGTTGAGATAGAAAAGATCCACAATCAATGTATGAGGAAAGCATTGTCTATGAACTGTTGATGTGCCTATGATCAGCTGGGGTCCATCAGAATATTCAAACACATCTGTGAGGGGAATTACAAGGTCACTGATACAATAGAGTTGAAGCCCTGGTGCATTCCCTTGATCTTTTCAGATCTTTTCCTAATAAACTGAAAACCTGAAAACATTATTGTTAATTAAGATCTGAAAGAAGACTCATGATAGCAAGAAAGAATATCCTTTTGATGTTTTTTTCTGAAATGACTGTGCTGATTGGCAAGAGCAGCTGCTGTATTTTAAGAACATACCGCATTAAATCAACAATTCTCTTTGTTTTGGCTCCTTTTCTTCCCTTAGTCCTTTTGATACTACTTGTCAAAAGCTTTCTGACATGAATATTTTTCAAATAAATACATTTTCTGAGCCTTCTGTCAAACTGCTTAGGATAGTATTTTCATATAGGGAAAGTCTTTAGACTAATTCTCTGTTATACGTCTCCTCTTGATATGACACCAATGTCTTCATGATTTACACTTTTGTTCTGGTTCGACTGCCGCCGGCAACAAAAGTGCCACGCGGCTGCCCCTCCTCCTGCCGGGGTGTGAAGGAGAATGGAAAGAAACAGGCAGAAATCGGTGGGTTGGGATAAGGGCAGTTTAACAGAACAGCAAACAAAGGGAACAGGAACAACAACGATACAGAAAAGGGGAATGCACAAAACAAACCAGCAGAACAGAACTTCTCTCTCGGACCGCACCTCCGCTCTGCCCTCCCGAGCCGCGAGAGACTTCCCGCTCCCCAGATCCCCCCCCACCGGAACGCAGCATGAAGGTACATGGTATGGAATACCGGGCTCTGTTTGGCCAGGTGGGGTCAGCCCGCCCGGCTGTGCCCCTTCCTGGAGTCTGGTGAAAATTAACCCTGTCCTGGCCAAACCCAAGACAGCTTTTTCTTTGAAAATCTTTTACCTTTCCTAGGAACGAGTGAGGACTGCAGACAATAGCAATTAATATTCTGGACACACATTGTCTTTGGTTTGTTATATTTAGTATCTTGAATTCTTTCTTTATATACCAAGAAGGAATACCTCCTATATTTCAGCTCACTAATTGCCAGGCCTTGCTAGACTTGTAGAGGCTCTTTTTGACTGAAGCATATTATTCAGAGAAATAGAAAAAAAAATCAAACATCCGAACAAGAAAATAATGGACCTTGCTGTAACAGGCATTGTTTAATTTGGCTCTGTGGGACTTGCCACAAATGCTTCTCATTCTCTGTTGTTGTAGACTTTACTAGTCTAGAAACAAGCTAGTAAAGAAAAGAAATTTCGTGTCTTACTCTTTAGATTTTTACACAAATTTTGATAAGCACTTTTCTAAGCATCTGCCTTTGCTTGATTAGGTTGTTGTTAAGTTAGTGACTTTATCTAAGTTAGTCTGATCTGATAGCTTCATAATTCTGACAATATTAAGAAGATACCTGCAATGACCATATAGTTATTCATTTGAACAGCAACAGAGAATAAATAAAAAAATTAGTGTATTACTTTAAACCACAAGGTGATGTAAAATCAGCAAATGATAATTTATTATAGGCAAATTGTAATTCTTGCTCTTATTTCAAAGAAAGAAAGTAAGACTTTCTAGCCCTGAGAGCCCAAGTAGTCAAGTAATTACCCTGGCCTTTTTGGCTGAATTCAATATCGGTTAGTCCTGAGTCCAAATTATTTTTACTCATTGTAATGTGAAACAGACCTTATAATACATTATGCTTATTCTTCACAATTGTTCTGTTTCTACCCCAATTCCATTTTAATTGGGAATAGATTAGATTAATTTTCCCTAAGATGAGTCTCTCCTGCCCACGACAGTAACTGACAAGTGATCTCCCTGTCTTTACTTAGACCCATGAGTTTTCACATCCTGTTTCTTCCCACTATTCCATGGAGGAGTAGAATGAGATGTCAGCAGGGTGGAAATTTGGACCTTAGCCAACACTCACCCACTATAGATGCCTAAGTTAGACGATGAACCATACATATTTTCTACAATGTGTCCAGTCAACTCTATGTTTGTGATTCCAATTCACTCTTTTAACAAATTAATGAATTAGCTTCCAATCTCTTCAAATCTATTTTAAAGCCCACATCTTGTTACAGTCACTAATAAAATTAATAAACATAAAAATTACAAACTTCTTCAAAATTCTGAAAATTGTATTTATAGAATAACAGAATGACAAAATCACAGAATGGTTAGAAGGGACTCCTGGATGCTGTTTGTTTCAAGCAGGGTCGCCTACAGCCAGTTATCCAGGACTGTGTACAGATGGCTTTTGAGTAACTCTACAGATGGAAACTCCAAAACCTCTCTGAACAAGCTGTACCAGTGCTGAGTCACCCTCACAGAAAAAAAGTGTTTCCTGCAGTTCCCATGGAACCTCCTGTATTTCAGTGTGTGCCCACTGCCCCTGCTCCTGTCACTGGGCACCACTGAAAAGAGCCTGGCTCCATCTTTTTTGCGCCCTCACTTCAGCTATTTATAGACATTGATGAGATCCCCCCCAAACCTCCTCTTCTCTAGGCAGAACAGTCCCAACTCTCTCAGCTGTTTGTCATAGGAGAAGTGCTTCAGATCCTTAATCATCTTTGTGATCCTGTATTGGAGTGACTTCTGCATGCCTATGTCTCTTTTGTACAAGGAATCTCAGAGGTGGACACTGTACTCCAGATATGGTCTCACCAGTGTAAAGTAGAGGGTAAGGATCACGACTCTCAACCTGCTGGCAATACTCCTAATGCATCCTAGGACTTCATCTGCCTTCTTTGCCACAAGGGCACCTTGTTGGTTTATGTTCAAATTGGTGTCTGCCAGGACCCCTAGGTTCTTTTCTGCAAGGCTGCCTTCCAGCCATTGGCATATCAGAGGATATATAGATTTACATTAAATCAAGGAAAAGACCTAATGGCGGAAAAACTGTCTTTTCATGTAGTTAGATTGTTTTAATTAATTCAGTAATCAAAATATCAATGGATAATACCTCAACATTTATTCCGCCAGAAATGGATAGGAGAAACTGGATCCCTTTGAAGACTATGAAAATACCTGTATTCTACCACAAAGTTTCTGATTATTCTTATGTACATATTCATATATAAATTGTGTGATTTTCTGTACACTACAGTGCACAGTGTACACTACAGTTAACATAGGTTACGCAATATTACGTATTAGATAACTTGTGCCAACATTCATCCATCTATAACATACCTTATAGTCTTCTGCCTAATAAAGTAAAACCTATTCAGCAGTATAAATATAGTATCATATAATCATTAAAAATATAACTGCAGATTTAAAGATTTTCAAACATATAAAAATTTACTCTCCATGGGAGGAGGAACCAAGTGAGAACTTTGCCTGATGGATGGGTTGATGAGCCTGAACCTCTATTCCCCTCCGAAGAAGGGACACCTTTTTTGGTAACAGTCACGCCTCTGATTTTGTCAGACATATCCCCGGGAACACATTATAAACTAAAGCGCTAAACAATTACCTTTGAGCTAAAGCACTAAACAATTACCTATTGTTTCAACTTTGCGAAACTGTTTCAGTGAAAGTCCTTGGAAGGGCTCTGACAGGCAAGTTGAATCTGAGAAGTGTTTACACAACCCTTTAGACATAAGACGTTGACCAAGTCTGGAACTAGGAGTAGATCCAGCCACACCTAGACTCTTCTCTGAGAGAGAGTTTAGAATGAAAGGGGTCTGCTCTGAACCTCGTGACTCAAAGGGAGGGCTTTGCCTTTGTCACTTATCAGATTCCCTTACCCCTTTTAACACACCAGCAGTGAAGACTGAAGCAAAGAAGGCATTCACTAACTCCACCTTCTTTGTATCCTCCGTCACCAGGGCACCCACCTTCTTCAGCAGTGGCCCTACATTTTCCCTAGTCTTCTGTTTGCTACTGATGCACTTGAAGAAACCCTTCTAGTTGTCTTTGCTATCCATTGCCAGATTAATTTCCAGATGCATCTTAGCCTTCCTTGTTGCTTCCCTGCATGCTTTGACAAATTTAAATTAGGAACAATTCTGAATTATGCATCAAGCCATCATTGAACTACAATCTACGCACATCAGAGCTAAAACTGGCACACATGAAATTTTGTTGACATTTCTGCATTTATCATATTAACACATATTTTATTTGCCCTTCTTTGCTCTATAGTCATTCATTATGTAGTTTCGTCACACTGAGTTCTGGGGAAGGGGGAAGGTGCTAAGATTTCGTAGAATCATAGGATGATTTGGGTTGGAAGGGACCTTGTAGATCATCTAGCTCCCACCTCCCGTCCTCTCTTGATGCAACCAAGGATACAACAGGCCTTCTGGGCTGCAAGCGCACATTACCAGGTCACGTCGAGCTTCTCCTCAACCAACAACCCAAGCCCTTCTCCTCAGGCCTGCTCTCAATCTGTTCTCTGTCCAGCCTATATTTGTGCTTGGGAGTGCCCCAACCCATGTGCAGGACCTTGCCCTTGGCCTTGTTGAACCTCCTGAGACTCGCACAGGCCCACCTCTCAAGCCTGTCAAGGTACCGCTGGATGGCACCCCCTCCCTCCAGTGTGTCAACTGCAGCACACACCTTGGTGTCATTGGCTAACTTGCTGAGGGTGCACTCAAGCCCACTGTCCGTGATGCCAACAAAGATGTTAAAACAGTGCTGCTCCCAATCCCAGAGGAACACCACTCGTCGCTGGTGTTCCCCTGGGCATTGAGCTGTTGACTACAACTCTTTGAGTGTGACCAACCAGCCAATTCCTTATCCACCGAGTTGTCCATCCATTAAATACATGTCTCTTCAGTTTAGAGAGAAGGATTTAGTTTTATTTTAACTGTACTGCAAATGAGAACATAGCTATAATGTAACTTTGCATGATATTCCAAGAGTATCTTTGTTGAGACTTCAAAATTCTTTGAAATGCTCATATTTCTGTTAATAAAGTCCTTTTTTTTCAACACCATTGTATATAGAATGAGTTTAAATTATTTTATAGGTACTGTTAATATAAAATAGCAGTTTAAATAATTATTTGTTGAAATGTGTTGAGTTTAGCTTGCATATTATGACAAGGCAATTTTCTCACAAAAATGAAAATAATATTTTACTGAGTTAAATTTTGTCAAATATTGTTGACAAGGGCTTCAGAAGGAGCACAGAGAACATTCTGGTTCAGCTGTGTGTTATCAACCCAGTTATTCTTAGATCACATGAAGATTTTGTGTTGTACAGTCTATAAAAATGTTTGTAAATTTGAGCTTGTATGAACATAAACTTGTACTTTCTCAGTTTGATTCTGACTTCTGTGATACTCACGTAGCATCTGCCGCACACCAGTTTTCAGTTTCCATAGAAAAAAATTGAAAGATAATAGAGAAAAGTTAATTCCATTCTCTTATCTCCGAAATACCAAAGTCTCAAGCTATGTTTCGTGTTTCTTTAGTGTATGATATCACAAAGTACTGTAGCAGTACTTTGTGATATCTTGAAAGAGATTTGACTTTGAGTCAGCCTAATTCCTTGATAGAATGGCAGAGGTACCAGTTTATGAACTGCATTACAGGAAGGATTCTGAGTTTCTGAAATAGTTCTTATCACTGAAATGAGGTCCATTCAGATGAAAATGTTTTGCTAAATCACAGACAACAAAGAGACCTGTGAATGTATATGTAAGACTTTGGAAATCTCATAGTTCAACTTTACTTCACATTAGATTTGACAGTTCAAGGGTTGATCTTTTCTGTTCTTATGCACATATATTTATATATTTATTATTTATATAATTTGTATTTATATATATATATTGATTATTTATGTATTTGAATAATTTCTTTTTGTTCTCAGGATTCTTTAAGATGTGCCTGGCACCTAAAATAAAGTCACTATCTTCTCCCTAGGAACATTCATTTTAGATTTACTGTAATATCATCAACAAAAGTAAGAAGCAGGTAATGGAAAAAAAAGAAAAGAGAAATTAGTGACAAAAAAAAAAAACCTTCTTACTGAAACAAGTACATTTTGATAACACTATTATTTTAACCATGTTGTACATGTTAGGTCTACTGAAAGGTCTTCTGAAACTAAACCTTTTCAGTATTTTGAAACAAAGGCTGCTACACTGACACATCTTGATCTTCTGGAACATGAAGAAACGTGCTGAAATAAGGAATACATGGCAAGTTTCTACGCGACAAAGAAGTGTTTCTTGGTACTTACTCCTTAATCACAGTGGTACATGCAACTGTATGGGCTGCTGTGATTAAAATGAGCACACACTGAATAAGAGAAGAAATGTATCTTTCACTTCTTGATTTTGTTAAAAGAACAAAAATAAAGGTATTATCTATATTAATTATTCCTTACTTCTTTTCTTCTTGTAACGATTGCATATATGAAATTTTGATTAAAAATGTCAGACGAAATATCATGTACTTGAATTCACACACTGGCCATTAAAAAATATAAATATAAAACCTAAAAGGAAGTAAGAAAAAAAATTAATCATGTATAGTAACACTTAACTCGGTACTCAGTAAAGTGAGTATATGTTCACTAAGAAATCAGGCATTTTTTCATTTGATACAGTATTTTTTCTCTCTCTAAATTTAACTTGATTGCAATTCTATTGTTAAAAACTGTCTTGTTTTGCTTCTTCATTACATGGAACAAGGTTTTCAATTTTATCAGATACATGATATTCACAACATATTATATTTTCAGGTGGAGTAAGTAAATTACAGAATCACAGAATCACAGAATAGTAGGGGTTGGAAGGGACCTCTGTGGGTCATCTAGTCCAACCCCCCCGCTGAAGCAGGGTCACCTACAGCAGGCTGCACAGGACCT